>JACCDL010584341.1_pt1 | contig 11609 bp, 17 predicted proteins | sample 7441931 | NCBI WGS metagenome assembly JACCDL01 (sample SAMN15323437, study PRJNA562643) | freshwater metagenome | isolation source: river surface water | place: USA:Blue River Watershed | collected 2017-08-16 | reverse complement strand
TCGATTCCCGTCTCCCGCTCCAAGCGGTTTCGGTGTGTTGGCGATGAGTTTTTGCCCTTGTGGCTCAGTGGTAGATCACTCCCTTGGTAAGGGAGAGGTCGCGGGTCCGATTCCCGCGACCTCTCCCTTACCAAGGGAGTGCTCTACCACTGAGCCACAAGGGCAAAAACTCATCGCCAACACACCGAAACCGCTTGGAGCGGGAGACGGGAATCGAACCCGTGTCATTAGCTTGGAAGGCTAAGGTTCTACCATTGAACTACTCCCGCATCGTCCCCCAAATGGTCTGCACCAATGGAATGTCTTCGCAGTTGCAGCCCACTCAAAGCGCTGGTGGAGGAGGCTGGATTCGAACCAGCGTAGGCGTAAGCCAACAGATTTACAGTCTGCCCCCTTTAGCCACTCGGGCACCCCTCCAGCGAGCCAAATACTATAGCACAGCTTTATGGCTCTCAGTCGTCGCGGACCCGATTGATACCTAAAAACCGAGAAAAATCAAGGATCAAGCTGCCAATTCAAAGACAGCCCTTGATCTGCCAGCCAAGCTTGGGTTTGGGAAAAGTGTCGACAGCCGACAAAGGGCACAGGACCACGCAGGGCCGACAGGGGGGATGGGTGATTGGCCTCTAACACCAGTTGCGGCCCACCTGCAGCAGACCGAATCAAGGTTGACTTGGCCTGGGCATGGGCACCCCACAGCATGAACACACAGGGCTGCGGGCGGGCCGCCACCGCTTGAATCACCTGATCGGTGAGGGTTTCCCAGCCGCGCTTGGCATGTGAGCCGGCTTGCCCCTCTGCCACCGTGAGGCAGGTGTTGAGCAGCAACACGCCCTGTGCAGTCCACGGCAGCAAGGAACCCGACATGGGCGGCTGCATACCAAGGTCAGACTGCAGTTCTTTGAAGATGTTGCGCAACGATGGCGGAGGTTTGACGCCGTTTTGCACTGAAAAAGCCAATCCCTCGGCTTGCCCGAGCCCGTGGTACGGGTCTTGACCCAAGATAACCACCCGCACCTCTGCCAAGGCGGTCAAACGCAATGCACGCAAAGGTTCTGGCGGAAAAATGTGAGCGTCTGCTTTCAGCTGAGCATCGATGAGATTTGAAAGAGATGATCCTTCAGGGCTTTGCCAAAAGTCCTGCACCAGTTTTTGCCAGGAAGCATGCACCTCGGCACGGGTTCGCCACCCAGGCTCAAGCGCAGGCTCAGTCACTGAACAATTCAGCCAAAGCCTCACCCGGTTCGGGGGCCCGCATGAAGGCCTCGCCGACCAAAAAGGCATGCACGCCTGCCGCACGCATACGAGAAATGTCGTCGCGGGTCGCGATGCCGCTTTCTGTCACCAAGAGTTTGTCGGCGGGCAAATGACCCATCAACTCGAGGGTGGTGTCCAGCGACACCTCAAAAGTGCGCAGGTTGCGGTTGTTCACGCCGACCAAGGGTGTTTTCAACTTCAAAGCGCGGTCGAGTTCGGCGCGGTCATGTACTTCAACCAACACCGCCATGTCCAAGCTCAGCGCCACCGCCTCGAATTCGGCCATCTGGGCGTCGTCCAAACACGCGGCAATCAGCAGCACGCAGTCAGCACCCATGGCGCGTGACTCGTAGATTTGATAGACATCAACCATGAAATCTTTGCGCAGCACCGGCAAGTCGCAAGACGCACGGGCTTGCTTGAGGTAATCGTTGCTGCCTTGGAAATAGAGTTGATCGGTCAGCACCGACAAACATGCCGCGCTGACCTTGCCGTCGCCAAAAGCGTAACTTTGGGCGATATCAGCCGGAATGAAGTCTTCGCGCAACAGGCCTTTGGAGGGACTGGCTTTTTTCACTTCGGCGATGACGGCTGCCTGACCGGCAGCGATTTTGGCGCGCAAGGCCGCCTCAAAACCTCGTGTCATGACACGGCTTTCGGCATCAGCGCGCACCAATTCCAATGGCAGTTTGCGTTGGCGTTGCGCCACTTCTTCATGCTTGGTTTGGACGATTTTGTTCAGGATGTCGCTCACGGGCAGGCCTTTGTGTGTGTTTCACGCCTGGGCGTGTTGGACGGTGAATTGAATCCATTGTGCCAACTTGGCTTTGGCCGACCCATCAGCCAAAGCGGCTAGGGCCCGTTGAATGCCAGCGGCCATGGTGGGAGCCACGTTGGCGGCGTACAAAGCAATGCCCGCATTGAGGGCGACGATGTCACGCGCTGGTCCGGCTTGGTTGTCCAACACGGCCAGCACCATGTCACGCGACTGCTCGGGCGTGTCCACCCGCAATGCGCGGTGGCTGGCCATGGTCAAACCAAAGTCTTCGGGGTGGATTTCGTACTCGGTGATTTCACCGTTGTTCAACTCGCCCACCAAGGTGGCTGCACCCAAGCTGACCTCGTCCATGCCGTCACGCCCATACACCACCAGCGCGTGTTCGGCACCCAGGCGTTGCAAGGCACGGATTTGAATGCCCACCAAGTCGGGGTGGAACACGCCCATCAAGATGTGGGGCGCGGAAGCGGGGTTGGTGAGCGGCCCCAGGATGTTGAACAAGGTGCGCACCCCGAGTTCTTTGCGCACCGGTGCCACGTTTTTCATGGCCGGGTGGTGGTTGGGCGCAAACATGAAACCAATGCCCACCTCGGCAATGCTTTTGGCAATGGTGTTGGGCGGGAGATTGATCTGCGCGCCCAGGCTTTCCAGCACATCGGCGCTGCCGCTTTTGCTGCTGACGCTGCGACCACCGTGCTTGCTCACCCGTGCACCAGCAGCGGCCGCGACAAACATGGCGCAAGTGGAGATGTTGAAGGTGTTGGCCCCGTCTCCGCCTGTGCCCACGATGTCCACCAAATGGCTGCGGTCGGCCACATCCACCTTGGTGGAAAACTCGCGCATGACTTGCGCGGCAGCGGTGATCTCGCCAATGGTTTCCTTTTTCACCCGCAAGCCGGTGAGGATGGCGGCGGTCATGAGCGGGGTGATCTCACCTTTCATGATCATGCGCATCAGGTGCAGCATCTCGTCGTGAAAAATTTCACGGTGCTCGATGGTGCGCTGCAAAGCTTCGTTGGGGGTGATGGTGGTCATGGCTGCGGGGTCTTCAAGAAATTGTTCAACAAGGCGTGGCCGTGTTCGGTGAGGATGGACTCGGGGTGGAACTGCACGCCTTCGATGGGCAGGCTGCGGTGGCGCACACCCATGATTTCACCGTCATCGGTCCAAGCGGTCACCTCCAATTCAGCGGGACAGCTGCTGCGCTCGATGGCGAGCGAGTGGTAGCGGTTGACGGTGTAGTCTTGGGGGAGGTCGGCAAACACCCCTTGCTGGCTGGTGTGGATGACGCTGGTCTTGCCGTGCATGAGTTGCTGGGCGCGGATGATGCGCCCACCAAAGGCCGCGCCAATGCTTTGGTGGCCCAGGCACACCCCCAGAATAGGCAACTTACCTGCAAAGTGCTGGATGGCCGCCACCGAAATCCCCGCCTCGGCCGGCGAGCAAGGGCCGGGTGAGACCACCAAGTGGCTCGGCTTCAAAGCTTCAATGTCGGCCAGTGTGATTTCATCGTTGCGGTGCACCAGCACCTCGGCACCCAGTTCGCCGAAATACTGCACCAGGTTGTAGGTGAAGCTGTCGTAGTTGTCGATCATCAGGAGTTTCATTCCAAACCCTCCTCGACCAATTCGCAGGCCCTCAGCAAAGCCCGCGCCTTGTGCTCGGTTTCGCGCCATTCCATCTCGGGAATGGAGTCGGCCACCACGCCCGCCGCCGCTTGCACATACAAGGTGTCGTCTTTGACGATACCGGTGCGGATGGCGATGGCCACGTCCATGTCACCGGCAAAACTCAGGTAGCCGCAAGCACCGCCGTAAATGCCGCGTTTGACAGGTTCGAGTTGGTCGATGAGTTCCATGGCATGCACCTTGGGCGCACCGGTCAGGGTGCCTGCGGGGAAGGTGGCACGCAGCACGTCCATGCTGCTCATGCCGTCTTTCAACACACCCTCGACATTGCTGACGATGTGCATCACATGGCTGTAGCGCTCCACCGCAAAGGCCTCGGTCACCTTCACCGAACCGGTTTGGGCGATGCGCCCAATGTCGTTGCGCGCCAGGTCGATCAGCATGACATGCTCGGCGCGTTCTTTCGGGTCGTTGATGAGTTCTTGCTCGGTGGCCAGGTCGGCCTCAGGCGTGGCACCCCGCGGACGCGTGCCTGCCAAGGGGCGGATGGTGACCTTGTTGCCCTCGGGCGTGGTTTCTTGCCGCACCAAAATTTCGGGCGAGGCCCCCACCACGTGGAAGTCACCCATGTGGTAGTAGTACATATAGGGGCTGGGGTTCAGGGAACGCAGCGCCCTGTAGAGCGAGAGCGGGCTTTCGGTGAAACGTTTTTTGATGCGCTGACCCACCTGCACCTGCATGAAGTCGCCCGCCTCGATCAGACCCTTGGCGCGTTCCACCGCGCTCAGGTAGTCTGCCTTGGCGAATTCACGCTCGGCCGGGTGGCTTTGGCTGGCCTTGACCACGGGTGCGCTGACCGAGTACTTGAGCATGTCTTTGAGTTCCCGCAAGCGCTTTTTGGCGCGGCTGTAGGCCTCGGCTGCGGTCGGATCGGCATACACCATGAGGTAGAGCTTGCCCGACAGGTTGTCGATGACCGCCAATTCCTCGGTTTGCAGCAGCAAAATGTCCGGGCAGCCCATGGTGTCGGGCGGGCAAGAGTCTTGCAATTTTTTCTCGATGTGGCGCACCGTGTCGTAGCCAAAGTAACCGGCCAAACCGCCGCAAAAACGCGGCATGCCAGGGCGCAGTGCCACTTTGAAACGCTTTTGGTAGTCAGAGATGAAATCCAGCGGATTGCCGTGGTGGGTTTCCACCACCACGCCATCGGTCACCACCTCGGTTTGGGCAGCGGCACCAAAACCATGGGCACGCAACAGGGTGCGCGCTGGCAAGCCAATGAAGCTGTAGCGGCCAAACCGCTCGCCACCCACCACCGATTCCAGCAAAAAGCTGTGCTTGCCACCGTCCTTGGTGAACGCGAGTTTCAGGTAGAGCGAGAGCGGTGTTTCCAGGTCGGCAAAGGCCTCGACCATCAGCGGGATGCGGTTGTAGCCTTGGGATGCCAGGCTTTTGAATTCAAGTTCAGAGATCACAGGGAGCCTCCATAGCTCAGCCCAACAGGGCTTTGGTCAAACAAAGGGGTTCGGCGCAACAGCGCCTGAGAGAAGGAGGCAGTAAAGGGTTTAAGCCAACACCCACACTGCCGAGCAGGGCTGGCGACGCCAAGGCCAAGCTCCTCGGTCATTGCAACCTGTGAGGGTGTTGAGGTGTAAAAACATGGGAAAAGTGTAACAAATGCGCCTGTGGCGCTTAAAACCGCAGTTCAGTGAACTGGTCGATGAAACCATCGCAATCCACGCCGCGGATGGGTTCGCCATGGTTGTAACCATAGGTGACCAAAACGACAGGACAGGCGGCGGCGCGGGCGGCTTGTGCGTCGTTCTGCGAGTCACCCAACATCCAGGTGTGGGCAGGCAAGGTGCCCAAGGCCTTGCAGGTTTCCAACAAGGGGAGCGGGTCGGGCTTTTTGCGGGGGAAGGCGTCGCCACCAAACACATGGCTGAAAAACCCGTCCAGACCTTTGCGGGCCAGCAAATCTTTGGCGAACGCAGTGGGTTTGTTGGTGAGGCACGCCATGGGCAAGCCCTTGGTTTGAAAAGCTTGCAGGCCCTGCAACACACCTGGGTAGACCTCGGCGTGTTGACCATTGACCAGGCCGTAGTGGTGTTGGTAGCGTTGAAATGCGGGTTCGTAGTAGGTGTCCACCGTGGTGCTGTTGCACACCAAACCACTGGCTTGCACCTCGGGCAAGGCCAACTGGTGGGTGAGCACGGTGCGCACCAAGTGCTCCGAACCCTTACCAACCGCGATGTTGACCACCTCACGCGACACCCTGGGCAGGTCGATGTCAGCCAGCGCCAAATTCAGCGCGGCTTCAAAGTCGGCCATGGTGTCCACCATGGTTCCATCCAGGTCGATCATCAATGCTTGGGGCGTGCGTGTCATGGCTGTGAGGTCGACAGGTTTATTGGACCCGCCTGACAAAAAGAGGAAGTTTTTTCACCAAATTCGCGATCAAGCTGCTGCCCGAGTGCACCACCACAGCGCCGTCAGGACTGCCCATGTCGGTCGAGGTCCAGACCCAACCACTGGGGCCTGAGCCGAACCAGGTTTGGTTCAAGGCCAGTTCAGCGCAGCTTGTTTCTGACAGACTTTGCAATTCTTTTTGGGTGGGGAGTCGCCAGCCAGTGCCTGCAACAGCTTTGGCGGCCGTGTTCCAGTCTTGTGCCACCGGGTCACCCGTGCAGCTTTGGCCGTCCCACTGCTGACCATGGACACAGCGCTGCCACACCAAACCGGTTTCGAGGTCTTTCACTTCAGCACCTTTGGCGTCCACGGCTTGGTAGCGGCTGTCGGGGCGGGTCAGGGGTTCATTGGGAATACAGGCCGCTTGGGCCAAACTGATGCACCACATGCTGACGCACACTGCGGTCAATGAGAAACGAAGGGTCATGGAACAACTTTCAAAAAATCAAGCCAAAGCGACGCGCATCTGGTCGATGACAGCTTTGTAATCGGGCTTGCCAAAAATGGCGCTGCCCGCCACAAAGGTGTCGGCACCAGCGTTGGCCACTTGGCGGATGTTGTCGGGCTTGATGCCACCATCGACTTCGAGGCGGATGTCGCGGCCGCTGGCCTCGATGCGTTTGCGGGCATGCTCGACCTTGCGCAGCGCCGAGTCGATGAAGCTTTGGCCGCCAAAACCGGGGTTGACGCTCATGATCAAGATGAGGTCGATGTCATCGATCAGCCAATCCAACACATCCAGGGGCTCAGCGGGGTTGAACACCACACCGGCTTGGCAACCCGCCGCCTTGATGGCTTGCACACTGCGGTGCGCATGGGCAGAGGCGTCGGGGTGGAAGCTGATCAGGTCGGCACCGGCTTGGGCAAACAAAGCCGCCAAAGCGTCGACCGGTTGCACCATCAGGTGCACATCGATGGGCACGGCCACGCCGGCAGGCGTTTTGGCATGGGGTTTCAAGGCCTGACAGACCATGGGGCCGAAGGTCAGGTTGGGCACATAGTGGTTGTCCATCACGTCAAAGTGAATCCAGTCGGCGCCAGCGGCGATGACGTTTTTCACCTCGTCACCCAAACGGGCAAAGTCGGCGGACAAGATGGAGGGGGCGATGCGGTAGGTGGTCATGACCGAGATTATGGTGTCAGAATGCCCCTGGAAAGATTCTGCAAAACCCTGTAGCCAAGAACCCCATGCCCACCTACCAATTCAGCGTGGACGTCACGCCCCAGTACCTGCCCGAACAGTCCTCCCCCGAAGACGGGCTTTATGCCTTTTCTTACACCGTCTTGATCCGCAACACCGGCACCGTGGCGGCGCAGGTCATCTCCCGCACCTGGCACATCAATGATGCCGATGGCCTGCATGAAAAGGTGAGAGGCTTGGGCGTGGTGGGCCACCAACCCCTGTTGCAACCCGGCGAGCGTTTCGAATACACCAGTGGCACCCGTTTGCGCACACCCACCGGCACCATGCACGGCAGCTACTTTTGCGTGGCCGTGGATGGCGAGAAGTTCGATGTGGACATCCCCATGTTTGTGCTGGACGCCTTGAGCGACAGCCCACGCCATTTGCACTGAGCATGGGTGAATTCGACCTGATCCGCCGCTACTTCACCCGTCCACCGCGGCATGCGGTGCTCGGTGTGGGTGACGACTGCGCCTTGCTGCAACCGCAACCCGGCATGCAGTGGGCCGTGTCTTCGGACATGCTGGTCGATGGACGCCATTTCCTCAGCACCACACCGCCCCAACGCCTGGGCCACAAGGCCTTGGCAGTGAATTTGAGCGACCTGGCGGCGTGTGGCGCCAAACCCTTGGCCTTCACCTTGGCGCTGGCCTTGCCGCAGATCGACGAGGCCTGGCTGCAAGGTTTTTCGCAAGGGCTGTGGGCCTTGGCAGACGCCCACGGCTGCGAATTGGTGGGTGGCGACACCACCCAAGGGCCGTTGAACATTTGCATCACCGTGATGGGTGAGGTGCCCCCGGGCGACGCCTTGCTGCGCCAGCACGCCCAAGTGGGTGACGATATTTACCTGAGTGGCACTGTCGGTGATGCACGCTTGGCGCTGGAGGTGTTTCGCGGCACCTTGAATGTGGATGCCGAGCACTTTGAAGCCGCACGTGCCCGCATGGAACAACCCACGCCACGCGTGTCTTTGGGCCTGGCCTTGCGCGGTTTGGCCAACGCCGCCATTGACATCAGCGATGGCCTGGTGGGCGACTTGGGCCATGTGTTGCAGCGCTCCAAAGTGGGCGCGGTGCTCACCACCGACTGGGTGGCTGACAGTGCAGCCATCAGCCCCGCCCTGCAAAGTCTGCCCATGAACCGGCGCTTGGACTTTGCCTTGGCGGGCGGTGACGACTATGAATTGCTGTTCACCGCCGCGCCTGACCAAGCCGATGCGGTGCAAGAAGCTGCCAACGACTGCGGCGTGCCCGTCACTTGTATTGGGCGCATCACACCCACGCCTGGCTTGCAGGTGCTGGACTTGCAAGGTGTGCCGATGTCGCGCCGTTTTCCCTCGTTCGACCATTTCGCCCGCTGAGCCGCTTCCATGACGCCCTTCAACCAGATGCACGCCAGCCGCTTCATGTGGTCACACCCAGCGCATTTGTTTGCGTTGGGCTTTGGCTCAGGTTTGAGCCCTGTGGCGCCCGGCACCGTGGGCACGCTGTGGGCTTGGGCGTCCTACAGCCTGCTCAGCCTGTACCTGAACACCGCTGAACTGGGCCTGTTGATCGGCGCGTCGCTGTTGCTGGGTTGGTGGTTTTGCAAGGTCACGGCTGAGCACCTGCAACTCGATGACCCCAGTGCCATCGTGTGGGACGAGATCGCCGCGTTTTGGCTGGTGCTGTGGCTCTGGCTACCTGCAGGTTTTGCGGGGCAACTGGTGGCCTTTGTGCTGTTTCGACTGTTTGACGCGGTCAAGCCCGGACCCGTGGGCTGGGCCGACCAAGCGTTTCACGGTCGGGGATGGCGCGGTGGTTTTGGCATCATGTTCGATGATCTGGTGGCTGCGTTTTGCACGCTGCTTTGTTTGGCTCTTTGGCAGGCGACACGATGAACACAACAGACATGGTTTCCACCTTGGCCGCTGCGCTGCTGCAGCGCGGTTGGTTGCTCACCACCGCTGAAAGCTGCACCGGCGGCCTGATTGCCGCGGCTTGCACCGAGGTGGCGGGTTCCAGCCAATGGTTTGAACGCGGTTTTGTCAGCTACAGCAACGAGGCCAAGCAAGACATGCTGGGCGTGCCGGCCGCCTTGCTCCAGCAGCACGGTGCGGTCAGTGAGCCGGTGGCGCAGGCCATGGTCTTGGGTGCATTGAACCACTCGCAAGCGCAAGTGGCACTGGCCGTGACCGGCATCGCTGGGCCCACAGGGGGCAGCAGATCCAAGCCAGTGGGCACTGTGTGCTTTGCTTGGGGACTGCCGACCGATGGCGGCCCGACCATCGGCGCTGAAACCGCTTGGGTGAAAGTGGACACCCGTCATTTCGAGGGTGACCGGGCTGCAGTGCGACAGGCCACGCAACAACATGCTTTGAGCCAATTGCTGGTGCTGCTGAACCAACGCACAGACTGAAGCGTTGGGAGTCCTGCTGGGGGCCTGTTGATCGATTGATGCGCGTCAGTCGTCAATCAGAACGCGTTTGATTTTGGAAGCCGCCCCGCTTTTGATACTCACGCGGGACTTGGCGCAGCCAAACTGCTTCGCCACCAAAGCGATGAGTTCTTCATTGGCCTTGCCGTCCACGGGCAGTGATTTGATCTGTGCCAACCAGCTGCCGTCCTCGGCTTGGCTGAGGGCACTCACCCGCGACTGGGGTTTGACCTTGATCTGAATCACCGTGCTCATGGCTTTGTTGGATGCTCCTCCAGGAATTGCTTCAGGGCATCGTTGATGCGTGTTTGCCATCCCGGTCCTTGTGCTTTGAAAGCGTGCAGCACTTCGGCATCCAAACGAATGGTGGTCATTTGCTTGATGGGCGTCGCAGAAGGTGGGCGACCACGAAAGGGACGCAACTGCTTGAATTCTTCGTCTGTCAACTCATAAGTGTCGGGATCTTCGGCAATGCCCTTGTTGATTTGCGCTTCTTCTTCAGCGGTTGGGGTGATGAATCTGCTTTTCATAACGTTGTATTTCTCTTGCGTTGGCTTTTCTCAAACTGATGACCCTGAAAGAGCCACTGCGCACAGTGAACACCAAAGAAAAAACTCGTTTTCCAATCGGCGCATATGCAATCCATCTCATCTCACCATAGGATTTGCGGGTATCCGGAATGGCCCACAACAAGTCCCAATCTATCAAACTGCAATGGGATAAATGGAAGCCATGTTGTTCAAAATTCCGCTGACTTTTGACTGGGTCAAACTCAATGGGATACATTTAATGTTATTACGATAAATAGGTTTGTCAACATCTGCCGCTTCTGCGAATCGACAACCGCACAAGCCCAATGACTTTGCGTTCAAACCAATACAACGCGCGTCAGCGCTGGGTTTAATTTTGTGAAGTAACAGTAGCCAATTCGTCCATCTCGCGAGCCAATGCAAAGTCCAGCGCAGTCAGCCCCCCCGCATCATGGGTGGTCAAGCGCACCCGCACGCGGTTGTAGACATTGCTCCACTCGGGATGGTGGTTCATGCGCTCGGCCACCTCGGCCACCGCGTTCATGAAGGCCATGGCTTGGGCAAAGTCCTTGAACACCCATTCAACTTCCAAGGCGTTTGCTTGCAATCGCCAAGGCGCATGGGCTTGGCGCTGCAACGCATGGAAGGCCTCGATCGCTTGCTCTGGGTTGAAAGAAGTTGTCATGCATCCTCCATTGATGAATCAGTCCATTGGCGGCGTACCACCACCCCCAACCGTGCCAATCGGTTGGTCAGTCGCAGCACCTGTTTGTCCTTGCTGAGCAGCAAGGCTTGGTGCGCCACGGCCACATCGATGAACTTCTGGTCGTCCTCGTCTTTGCAGACATAAGGGGCTTTGGGGGCAACAGGGTGCATTTGCGCCAAGCGGTCAAAGTGGGCCAATACCGCTTCGGCGCTCACACCGTCGCGGTTGCGGCGCTGGGCAATATGCGGATAGTTCAGCACCCGCAACAGTTCTTCGCGCATGGGCGCAGTGGCCAACCACTGCACAGCACCTTGCGCCAAAGCCGTCAACAAGGAAGGGGTGGCGGGGTCTTCGTAGACCCAGATATCGAGCACGATGTTGGTGTCGATCACCACAGGGGCCGGGGTCACCGCTGGTGAAGGCGTCACCAAGCCCTGCGTCATGGCGCGGCAGGCGGCTGCTCGGCACCCGCCGCCGGTTTGCGCGCCGAACCCGCCATCACATCGAAGCGGAACAGACGGCATTCGATGGGGCCGTTCCACATCGGCACCCGGCGCGATTCTTTCAGGCGCATGCGGCCTGGCAACTTCAGGTCGGGGGTCAGCACCCAAGCTCGCCAACCGGTGTGATTTTTCTTCCAATG
>JACCDL010909626.1_pt1 | contig 11616 bp, 8 predicted proteins | sample 7441931 | NCBI WGS metagenome assembly JACCDL01 (sample SAMN15323437, study PRJNA562643) | freshwater metagenome | isolation source: river surface water | place: USA:Blue River Watershed | collected 2017-08-16 | reverse complement strand
TAGAGCAATAAACTACTGCGATTCAATAAATGAAACAATTTAGGGCTTTACTATATATAACCATTGCTATCGTTTCATTTCTCAACAGCAATGGTCAAGAAAAGTATATTATAAAGGGAGGCGACCCCAATGGTATCAACAAATGGTACATGGGGCGACAGATTGCATATGTAATGAGTCACTGGGGAATTGATTGGCTTGAAAGACCAGAGCGTCAATTCGAAGAAAATTCAGCTTTATTATTGAAAAATTTGAACCTGAAGTCGGGTATGCAGATAGCTGACATCGGCGCAGGAAGTGGTTATTACACAAGTCTCATAGCCAAACGCATTGGCAATGGTAAAGTATATGCAGTTGATGTTGAACCACAAATGATTTTATTCCTCAATGAAAGAATAAAGGAAGAAAAGCTTTCTAATGTAGTTACAGTTCTTGGATCAGAAACATCAGTACGACTTCCAGCGTCTAGTTTAGATATGATGTTACTGGTTGATGTATACCATGAATTTTCATTCCCATATGAAATGGGGCAGTCGATGTACAATGCACTCAAACCTGATGGACGTCTTGTACTAGTCGAATTTAGGTCCGAAGATGAAACTGTACCAATTAAGACCATACACAAAATGAGCGAAGCCCAATCCGTTAAAGAATTAAAAGCAGTCGGCTTTCGATTAGAAAAAAACATCAGCAACCTACCTTGGCAACATTGCATGGTATTTGTGAAGGAGAACACAAATGCTGAGAAAAAATAGTTTATCTCGCATATTTAGTTCAATTTTTCTTAGCGCCTAAACATCATCTACAATTCCGAACATAAATCATATGCTGGCTGTTATACATGCTATACATTAGTATGAAAAACATGGTAATCACATTAATAGTCGTTTCAGTAATCCTGATCGCATTTCAATCTTTTATGGTAATATCAACAAATAGAACCGAAAAACAGATATACAAAGTCATCAAAAAAGAAGATGAGTTTGAGATTCGTTATTATCCACCCGCAACATTTGCTACCATACAATCATCAGCCAAAAACTACAGAGAACTTTCTGGTAACGGTTTTAGGAAGATAGCAGGATATATTTTCGGCAACAACGAATCCTCTTCTAAGATTGCAATGACAACGCCAGTGCATATGGACATCAACAATGAAGGCTCTTCAATGAGTTTCGTCATGCCGTCGGCTTACGACATCAACAACTTACCCCGACCCAATGATGCCAACGTGAAATTGCATCAAACCCCTGGTGAATACGTTGCCGCAATTGCCTTTGGTGGATTTGCAAATGATGCCTCCATCAAAAAGTATGCAGCAGAACTTGAAAAGTCATTAGGAAAAAAGGGAATAAAATCAATTGGTCATTTTAGGTACCTGGGCTATAATCCTCCGTATCAACTTGTTGGACGGAAAAATGAAATTATTGTAACGGTTGAATGGAAAGATGGCCAACAATAAATTGCTAATAATTATTAGCACTTACTATTTAATCTTTTTTAATTCTTCAAGCAATTGCTCTTCAGTCGGTAAATAAAGTTGATACCGAGATGCTATAATTGTTTGATTGTTTTCTGGCAGTGTAATTTTTACAACTGCCTCATTTTTATCAGCACAAAGTAATATTCCTATTGTAGCATTTTCAAATTCTTTCTTTTCAAATCGATCATAATAGTTGACATACATCTGTAACTGACCAATATCTTGATGGGTGATTTTTCCTGTTTTGATTTCGATAATAACAAAACATTGAAGTAGCCTATTGTATAAGACTAGATCAATGAAAAAATCATCCCCTTCAAGATGTATTCTTTTTTGTCGCGACATAAAAGCGAAACCATTACCTAGTTCTAAAAGAAATTCCTGCAGATGATTGATAATCTTTGACTCAAGATCTTTTTCGTAAAAAATAGACTCTTGTTTTAATCCAAGGAATTCTAGAACCATAGGGTCTTTAATAATATCCATTGCATTAGAAGGCTGTTTATCAGAATTAGCAATTGCAAGTATTTTTTTGGGGTCACTACTAAGAAGTAGTCTTTCATAAAGATGAGCATGAATTTGTCTTTCTAATTGCCTATATGTCCAATTATTTTTCAGGCACTCAGCTTCATAAAATGATCTTTTTGATTGATTATCAATACTTAATAATAATTTGTAATGAGACCAACCCAATTGTGCCCGCAGTGCGGGCACAATTGGGTAAAGCCTGAAAAACTGACAATATAAATATAGTCTGCGAGTAGAAAACCCTGAACCATATTCTTTAGTTAGGGCAATAGAGAGCGTTTTTATTAAGAATTTTCCATATTCAATCTTTAGATTTCCTTTTCGCTCCTCCTCAACAATCTTTTTGCCTAACTCCCAATACATTCTTACCCGAATATGATCAACAGAGCGAATAGCTTTTACTCGAGCATCTTCAATTAACTTTTTTACTTCTCCTATAAAACTATTTCTCAACTCCATAATTAGGAACAAAGTTGAATTAAGTCGAAAAAGTCAAAAAAGTGAAATGCCCAGAAAAAGAAGTTTTTTCACTCAATAATTTATCGTGTAAAATGATGAAGAATGTAAATAAGTTGTAAAATTGATTTAGTTTTTTAGCTTAATACAAGTCAGTTTTCAAATGAATTAACATTTAACTAGCTAGCGCTAACTTCATTTGCTCTTTATTAAACATCTTTTCATTATTTGAAATGGCAATTGTTGCAACTCCATTTCCAATAAAATTAGTTATTGCTCTTGCCTCAGACATGAATCTGTCAACCCCTAGTAACAAAGCCAAGCCTTCAATTGGAATAATATTAATAGCACTTAATGTTGAAGCCAGAAGTATAAACCCACTTCCAGTTACACCTGCTGCTCCTTTAGATGTGACCATTAGAATACCGAAAAACGTCAACATCTGCTCGACTGAAAGCTCGATATTAAATACTTGAGCAAGAAAAATTACTGACATGGATAAATAAATAGAAGTGCCATCAAGATTAAAAGTATAGCCTGCAGGAATAACTAATCCAACCACCGACTTATGACAACCCATTTGCTCTAGCTTATTCATTTGTGCAGGAAGTGCTGCCTCGCATGAAGCAGTTCCCAATACAACCAAGAGCTCCTCTCTTATATACTTGATGAATTTCCAAATATTTACTTCATAGTACTTTAGAATACTTCCCAGCACTACAACAATGAAAAAAAACATAGTAATATAAACACACAACATTAATTTCCCCAAGGGTAATAAAGCAGCTATACCATATTTACCAATGGTAAATGCCATTCCACCAAAAGCTCCAATTGGAGATAACTTTAACACATAGTTTAATGCTAGAAATAAATATTTAGAAACCCATTTTACTTTATCGAGCACTATATTTTTCTTAGACCATTTTGACAATATTATTCCTACAGCTATTGATATAAATAATAGTTGAATTGTAAGATTACCTTGTAAAAAATGGAACCAGTCGATTGAACTACTATTTCCCTTATATTTTCCAACGTCTTGAATCGTAAATTTTGAACGATCTATTCCATCACCAGGATTGATTACATAAGCAACAATCAATCCAATAATCAATGCTATTGAAGTTACAATCTCAAAATAGATAAATGTTTTTGCACCAACACGCCCTACTTTTTTTAAATTTTCCATACCACAGATTCCTGTTAGGACAGTAACCACTATAATGGGATTGATAAATAACTTCACCAATTCAATAAAATATTTTCCAAGGGGCTGCATAGCAACTCCCGTCTTTGGAGATAGAGTTCCCACAAGAATTCCTAATACAAGTGCAGTAAGTACCCAAAATGTTAGGCTCTTTTTAATATGCTTCATTTATATATTTTAGTTACAGATGTATTACACCAACTTATTTTTTTGGTGCAACAGGAATCTTCACTACCGAAGGATAGGCTTTTGAATGATGTATAGTATTCTGAACTGTAACCGCTTTTGATTCATTGTAATTTGGACCACCTGTATTGAGGTTGCGATCAAATCTAGGGAAGTTGCTGCTTGAAATTTCAATCCTGATACGGTGTCCAGCAGCAAAATAATTACTGGTAACCATTGGACTCATATTCACTTTGTAAACTTTCCCTTTTTCCATGAAAACCTCCTTATCATATCCTTCGCGATAGCGCATACGCTGTATCGTTTCATCAAGGTTATACGCCTTGCCATCAGGATGTACATCAATTAATTTCAAAGTGATATCTGTATCAGCACCAGTAGAAGAGACAAACAAAGTTGATTCAATGAAACCTGTCACTTCAATACCTTCTTTCAATGGCTCAGAAGTATACACCAATACATCATTGCGCAACTCATTTTCTGATTGATCAAATGAACCGCCCTGAATGGCATTACCCGTGCAACATACATTACCTCCAACGGAAGGCACTGGATTCATGGGATCATAAGTAAAGGTATCAGTCACTTCTTTCGTTGATGATTTAACTGGAGTAACTACAAGCGTACCATCTCCATTTCTAGTATTTGCATGTCCGTTACTGGCTAGCCACATGTTTTGAGTGGTTGTACCAGGCACGGGAAAGCTATCCGCTGCTTGCCATTTGTTAGTCCCCATGGTATAGTATCTCACACGAGGATTTTTTTGCTTGAAGTCGTTGGTCGCTCCTTTTAAATGAAGATCAAACCACGACCAAGTAAGCTCGTCATAATTCAATCTTGCATCGCCTACACTCAATTGACCAACCTTGGTGTCTTCTGTTGCTCGTTTATAAGAACAATGCAAAACTGGTGCAATGACCAAGTATTGGTTGTCTGCAATTTTTTTGTCTTTGGCACTGTTGCGAACATGATTGAACAATTCAATATTAGGACCCGATGAAACATCAAACCAAGACACAAACCAATAACCTGGAATATCCAACGACATGTTTTCATGCCATAGTCCGCCAGTAAACCACTGCGGATCATTTGGCTTTCTAGCTACTAGGTTATCGTAAATGCCTTTTTGTCCATCAACATTTTTAATGATATCGCTGACAGGCAAATGATTGAATGCTTTCGCCCAATCTACCTTTGGCATTTCCGTAGCCATATCATAAAAACGTGAAATACGAATAAGATCTTGTTGCTTGATGTCTTTTGGAAGTGTTGGCCTGAATTCATCGTTCTGTGTGCCATATAACCAAGAAGTGAACAACATTTGTTGCGCACCACCACGATACCAATTGCCTTGCTCTTGGAACCTTCCTACCTTACCAACACCCGCACCAAATCCCTGTGCAACAATAGCGCCAAGTGCTGGATGCTTGCGGGCAGCGACAGCCATTTGCCATTCTGCAGTAGATGAACATCCGATTAAACCGATTTTTCCATTCGACCATGATTGTGCAGCAATCCATGAAAACGTATCATCACCATCTGCTAATGGTGTGCCTAATATATCCCACTCACCTTCAGAGAAAAAGCGACCACGTTCGTTTTGCACTGCAAAAGCATAACCGCGTTTAACCGCCTCGTAGGCTTCTTCAAAACTGCGCGCTGTCATCTTACCATCCACCCAACTGTTGAAGTTATAAGGTGTACGAGATAAAATGAGTGGATACTTTCCATCACCTTTCGGACGATAAATATCCGTTGCAAGTCGCACCCCATCTCGCATAGTAATCATAACCTTTTGTTCGATTACAGCAATTTCAGCGAGTTTATGATAAATAGGAAGTGTGTCTTGTGCTTGAACAGATAAAACAGCGATTAACATCAAGAAGAGGAGACGAAATTTCATGGTGGGATATTTAGTTGTATGAATTTACTAATCTAGTTTGACATTTGTGTAGTAAATGAAATGCTTTAAATTACATAGATGAAAATCACTCTCTTTGTCGTATTCATTCTATCCCCATTTATGGTATTTGCACAACAAAATACCTACACTGGAAAGATTGTAGATGAAAAAGGCGAAGCAATGGTTGGTGCAACAATCTCTGTGAAGAATACAACTAAAAAAGTACTGAGTACAAATAATGGTACCTTTTCTATCATCGCAGAAAAAGGAAACTATTTGGAATTCAATTTTACTGGATATAAATTAATCAGTGTTTTACTAGGAGATAGTACAACTATTAATATCCAAATGAAAGTAAATTCAACTGATGTAGAAGAAGTAGTTGTGATAGGTAGTCGCAAATTACCTCGTACAAAAATTGAATCTACCGTCCCGGTAGATGTTGTTGACATCAAAAACCTAATAACAGAAGCCCCTCAAACTACTGTCACCGATATACTCAATAATGTCACGCCTTCATTTAATTCAACTTCACAAACTGTATCGGATGGTACCGATCATATTGATCCTGCAACTGTACGTGGACTAGGCCCCGACCAAACACTTGTAATGATTAATGGCAAAAGAAGATATACCTCTGCGCTTGTCAATGTAAATGGTACCATGGGAAGAGGTTCTGTGGGTACCGACCTTAATTCGATTAGTCTTGCAAGTATAGAACGCATTGAACTTTTGAGGGATGGTGCTGCAGCGCAATACGGATCAGATGCTATCGCAGGTGTTATCAACGTTCAACTAAATAAATCAGTCAACAAAGGCAGAGCGATAGTAAGTTATGGATCAAATATAACCTCTTATCAATCTTTCACCCATACTAATTCAGGAAATTTTGGTCAAGGAATTGATCCAGTCTACGTTTCTACTAAAATAGTAGATGGACAAAAATTTAATGCCTCTCTTAACTATGGTTTTCAATTAGGAAAAAGAAAAGAAAGCTTTGTAAATGTTACCGTTAATTATGACCAACGTGAACCAACCATTCGTTCTGGAGAAAGAACGGGTGATCTTGATAACCGCACTTCTGGAGATGCAGCCAGCAATGCCTTGCTAAATCAATTGGGTGTTACTAGAAATGCCTTTCAAATGCGCGTGGGACAATCACGCAGCAGCAATATTCAAGGAGTGATCAATGGTGCTTTGAAAACAAAAGGAAGTAGTGAGTTTTATTTTTTCAGTATTCTTGGTCTAAGAAATGGTAATTCAGCAGGCTTTTACAGAATGCCCTATCAGGCTACCAATATACCAGCTATCTACCCAAAAGGATTTTTACCTGAAATCAATTCAACCATTGGTGATCTTTCTTTTGGTTCGGGCTTGAAAGGAAAAATAGGCACATGGAACTACGACCTCAGTAATGTATACGGACAAAATAGTTTCTCCTTCTTGATTGAGAACTCACTTAATGTTTCTGCATGGTACAACAATGGTTCAACGCAAAATGAATTTAATGCAGGTACCTTGAGCTTTAGACAAAATACCACCAACTTTGATATCTCAAAAAATATCTTAACTCAATGGAAAGGACATCTTGCAATTGGTGCTGAGTACAGATATGAGAATTACAAACAAGAACAAGGAGAGGAAGCATCATGGGGAAATTACATGCGCAGAACCAATGGACAAGTTGATCTGATTGGCGGAACCCCTTCCTCTGTTAGACTAGCCGACAATTCACTTGGTATTCCCGCAGGTGGATCCCAAGTGTTTCCGGGATTTAGACCAGATAATTCGATAAATCAAAATAGAAATTCAGTTGCTCTATATACAGATGTAGAATTTGAGCCTGTCAAAAGATTATTACTCGATGTTGCAGTTCGTTATGAAAATTACAGCGACTTTGGCGATAACCTCAGTTGGAAAATTGCAGGTCGTTACAAAGCCACTGATCAATTTTCGATAAGAGGTTCTGCAAGTACTGGCTTCCGAGCACCAGCACTTCAACAACGTTTTTTAACAAAGACATCCACAGTATTTCAAGGAGGCATTCCATTTGATGATGCAACACTTCCCAATAATAGCAAGGCAGCTGAGTTACTGGGCATTCCAAGTTTAAGGCCTGAAATTTCTCAAAGCTTTAGTATAGGCGCAACATTAAAAGCTAAAAATCTGATAGTCACCATTGATGGTTTCTCAACCAAAGTAAAAGACCAAATTATCTTGACAGATGCCTTTCAAGGAAAGAACGGTGGTACTGCACAAGAACAACAGATCTATGATATTCTTCTTTTGAACAATGCATCAAGAGGAGTTTTCATGACTAATGCTATTGACCTTCGTACATCAGGTGTAGATATCATCTTCACTTACAATTTTAAGTTGCCAAACAACCAATCTATTAAAATAGAATCTGCCAGTACATTTACAGATAGAAAATTTTTAGGTAAAACTAAAATATCTAATAAGTTGATTGGAAGAGATGCTACTTACTTGAGCCCCATAAACAAAGCATTTCTAATTGATGGAAATACTAAAGTGAAAAGCTCCTTACTAACTACCTATAATGCAGGAAAGCTTAATGTCTACTTGCGCAATACTTATTTTGGAAGGGTAACTCATGTTGAAGCTGGAGGTGAAACCAACTGGTTTTTTGTACAACAATTGGGAGGTAAGGTAATCACTGACTTAACTGTTGGCTACAAATTATCTAAAACATTAAGATTAAGTATAGGGACTAATAATTTATTCGATATATATCCAGATAAAGTGATAGCATCAAAAGGCGAATATAAAAGACTGGATGTGAATGTAGGAAGTCCAACTTATGATCAATTCATAGAAACGCAAACGGCTAAAGAGAGAAACATCGCAAACAATAACCAAGTCACTTCAAATAACCAATTCAACTATTCACGAAGAGTAACTCAAATTGGTATGAACGGTAGATATTTATTTGCTCGAATTCAGCTGGATTTCTAGACTAATTCTTGATTTCACTTATGCCTTTTTCACAAACTCCGACTTAAGTGCCATTGCACCAAATCCATCAATTTTACAATCGATGTTATGATCGCTATCTACTAAACGGATGTTGCGCACTTTAGTCCCGGCTTTGATGCCTTGTGGACTCCCTTTCACCGGAAGATTTTTAATTGTAACAACGCTATCGCCATTCTGAAGAATTTGGTCGATTATTCCAAGTGATAGGTTGCAGTCAGGAACTGAATTAAATTTTCTGCATCTTTTTTATGGTTGACCATGTACATTCTATTTACCTGTGTCAACAATAAATTTCTAGTGAGTGAACCAAAAAAGATATTCATTTCCTCAGGGTCTTTGACCAGTGCTGGAGGAATTTTATTTTTCATAACACGACCATTGAAAAAGTCAACATAAGAAGTGTCCTTCAAAATTTTAATCTGCATGAGCTTGTAAGCAGATTTCCATAAATATTCTGACTCTTCAGTATATACACCATTGTGTCGCTCTATCGATTTATTCTGTTTATCATAGTTTAAAATACTATCAATCACACCCTTTTTTGAAATAATACTTAAGCCACCATCTGTTTTGATTTGCATGATAGCAGCATCAGAAGGAATAAACAGACTCATAGATGCACCGCGTATATAGTAATTGTAGAAATTGTAGAGATATTTGGGCTCAGTTAAATCTTGTGATGATAATGCAAGTAGGCTATCAAATAACTTATTCTTTGCTAGATTTCTATTGATATGGGAACTAAGCGCAGTGGTATCTGTTTTCAAGTTCAAAATTAAACTTTCAATCAAGGCTTTTTCTTTTTGATTTTGGGCTAAATCCTCACGGATGTTTTCCGCTATAAAACCCAACATGACTGCTAGAAATATCATAAGACCTTCTAGGAGATACTCCTTGAGGTTTTTAGCGCTATTGTATTTCCCAATTGGCTGATCCATCAACTATTTATTTATTGAAAATAAAATATTTAAATTCAAGTAAATATACAAAAATGGGACTGTCACCATCGATGCAATCTTCAAAGAATCTGAAAGAATACTTGATTGAGTTTATAATGCTTTTTACTGCGGTAACGCTTGGATTTTTTGCTGAAAATTTTAGAGAAGAGATCATAGAATCGCAGAATGAAAGAGACTACATGCAAACCATGGTAGAAGATTTGAAAGAAGATACTTTGAGAATAAATGCATCTATTGAAGTGACTACAATAAAAGTAAATGCAATGGATAGTCTCATTAGATGCTTGTACAGGAAGCCCTATACTGATAGTTCAATGAGAACAATGTATTATTTATTCAGAAGGTATATGGGATCAGCAACTGATGTAGCATTTTCTAAAAGAACAATAAACCAATTGATTAATTCAGGAAACCTTCGGTTAATTAAGAGTATGGAAATATCAGATAGTATTGTTTTATATGATATCAACACAGAAAGAACAATAAGACAATACAGTGTTTATCATGATCAATACCAACAGAAATCAAGAGAAATATCCAATAAAATATTCGACTCCTATTACCTGCAAGACTATAACAGGGTAAACATCAGCAATCTCTTAGAAACCAAGATTGTGCCAACATTTTTAGATGATGATCAAAAATTATTGAAAGAGTATGCCAATTCTCTTTATGGCGGAAAAGGAGTGCTAACCAATTATATTTCAATATTGAAGAAACAACATCATAGTGCAACAAATATTATTGAACTTCTTGAGAAAGAATATTCAATAAAAAGTAATTGAATCATGTAACGGTTAACATTTTCTTTCCCAATAAGGAAATTACTTTTGTTGGATTATTTCTAATTTTGCGCATGCTTATGCGATCTCTGATCATTTCATGTATTTTTTTGATTGGTACAACAGCGGCTATTGCGCAAGAAAATAGTGATTCTAGTAAACCTAAATGGATTCTCAGTTCTTATTTTGAATCTTTCATTGCTTTCAAGGGTAATGAAACAAAAAGAGCGAAGATTTCTGATTTTCAATACAACCATAACCGATACAATATTCCTAAAGTGAACCATGGTTTCATGGGACTAGAACACCAAGGTGAAAATTTTCGGATGAATGTAGCTGCTCATTTGGGCACTTATGTTGAAGACAATTATAAAAATGAACCTGGTTTTCTAAGAAATATATATACGGCAAACATTGGCTTTCGCATCAACAAGCAGAAAAACAGATGGATTGAAGCCGGTATTTTTCCTTCTTACATAGGATTTGAAAGTGTAAACTCATTTGATAACTTAACCTTAACGAGATCTTTGTTGGCCGAAAATTCTCCTTACTTCCTAACAGGTATTCGCACCAACTATTCAATTGGTACAAAAGATGAACTCTATCTCTATTTACTTACCGGCTGGCAAAGAATTGTCCCGGTAAAAGGAAGTTCATTACCTTCTTTTGGTTTCCAGTGGATCAAAAAACTGAGCGATAATAATAAGATCAACAACAGCTTTTTCGCAGGTAGCGATTATCCTGATGAAACGAGAAGGATGAGATATTTCAATAATTTCTATTGGCAAAATACACGTGGGCGTTGGTCCTACATATTAGGACTAGACATTGGTGCAGAACAAAAAGCTAAGCAGTCGAGTACCTACAATTATTGGTGGTCGCCTGTAATTATAGGTGCATATTCATTAAACGACAAATTAAAAGCTGCAGCTCGTTTAGAACATTACAATGATCAATCGAGTGTAATTGTGAAAGCCAGCAATGGAAATCCACTCATAGGCTCAGGTTTCTCTTTTAATCTTGATTACAGCCCCACTCCATCCATGTTAGTAAAAGCAGAATGGAGAAAATTGTCGGCTACCAAACAAGTGTATTTAAATGAAAATAGTTTT
>JACCDL010468807.1_pt1 | contig 11616 bp, 10 predicted proteins | sample 7441931 | NCBI WGS metagenome assembly JACCDL01 (sample SAMN15323437, study PRJNA562643) | freshwater metagenome | isolation source: river surface water | place: USA:Blue River Watershed | collected 2017-08-16 | reverse complement strand
TCGTGCTGGGCGACCTCGTCCCCACGATCTGCGCGCTGGCCAAGGTGCCCGCTCCGAAGACCCTGGATTTCCAGGACATCTCGCCGCTGCTGTTCGACGCCAAGCCGCCGGCCGACGCCGCCAAGCGTCCGCTTTTCTGGCACCAACCCCACTACATGAACCAAGGCGGCCGACCCGGCGGCGTGATCCGCGAGGGCGACTGGAAACTCATCGAACAATACGAAGACGGAAGCCTCGAACTCTACGACCTCGCCAAGGATCCGGGCGAGCAGACCGACCTCGCTGCCGCCGAGCCGACGCGCGTCGCCGCGATGCGCGGCAAGCTCGAGGCCTGGCGCCGGAGCGTAGGCGCCGAACCCACCAAGGCTAACCCGGACTTCGACCGCGCCGCCTGGGAGGCGTGCTTCGTCAAGACCGACGCGACCAAGCTCCAAGCCCTCCCGACCTCCGAAGCCATGCGTCCCATCCTCGCCGATTGGCGCAAGGCCATGGACGCCCGAGCCACCGAAGGCTCCAATACGCTCATCCACCTCGAAGCCCGCGACGCCAAGGTCAAAGGCACGAAGCTCAAGTACGAAGAGCCGCCGCAGAAGGACACCCTCGGCTTCTGGGTCAACGACGCCGACACCGCGTCATGGACCTTCACCGCGCCCAAGGCCGGCACCTACCGTGTGACCGTGCTCCAAGGCTGCGGCAAGGGCAACGGCGGCTCCGTGGTCGCCCTGGACACCGCCAAGGGCTCGTGCGAATTCACCGTCGAAGAGACCGGCCACTTCCAGCGCTTCGTCCCGCGCGAAGTCGGCAAGCTGACGCTCGTCGCCGGGGAGAACACGCTCACCGTGCGCCCCGTCAAGAAGGCCAAGGCGGCGGTCATGGACCTCCGCCGCGTGATCCTGGAACGCGTGGAATGAACCCTCAGAGGGCCGCGAGCAGGGCCCGCAGTTCCGCCTCGGGTTCCTCGTGTCCCTGCGACACGGCGAGCGCGAGCGCGTCCGCGAACGCGGCCTTGGCGCCCGACCGGTCGCCCGCGGCGAGGAGGCTCTTGCCCAGCAGGATACGCGGCATCATCCAGTCCGCCTTGGAAGCCACGGCGAGACGCAAGTGCTCGACGGCGCCGGCGGCGTCGCCTTCGGTCCAGAGGGCTTGGCCGAGGGAAAAACGGAACAGCGGGTTCGCGGGATCGGCCGCGACGTGCCGGCGGAAGATTTCAGAACGGCCCATGCTCAGCGCTTTGCTTTGGCCGTCGGGCGGCGGAAGATGACCATCGAGAGGCCCGGCAGGCGGACTTCGATCGAGTAAGGACGTCCCTGGCAGGGGATCGCCTCGGCGACCACGCCGCCGAGGTTGCCAAGCCCGCGGCCGGCGTAATGCGCCGAATCGGTGTTGAGGGCCTCTTCCCATCGCCCCGGGAACGGCACGCCGAGACGGTAGGTCCGCTCCACGGGCGTGAAGTTGCCGGCGACCGTCCAGGCCTGCTCGCCGCCGCGGCGCTCGAAGGCCAGCACGCTCTGCGCGCCGTCGTCGGCGACCAGCCAGGCGAAGCCCTCCGGGCGCAGTTCGTTGGACGCCAGTTCGGCGTCGGCCACGTAGAGCTTGTTCAGGTCGGCGACGAGGCGCTGCACGCCGAGATGGATCGGATATTCCAGCAGATGCCAGTCGAGCGAGGCGTCGTATTTCCATTCGGCGAACTGGCCGAACTCGCAGCCCATGAAGAGGGTCTTCTTACCTGGCCAGGACCATTGCAAGGCCAGCAGGCAACGCAGGTTGGCGGCCTTCGTGGCGTCGTCGGCGCCGCTCATCTTCCCGATCAGCGAACCTTTGCCGTGGACGACCTCGTCGTGGGAGAACGACTGCACGAAGGCTTCGCTCCACTGGTAGAGCATGCCGAAGGTGAGTTTGTCGTGATGGAACTTACGGAACAGCGGGTCCTGCTTGAAGTAATCCAGCGTGTCATGCATCCAGCCCATGTTCCACTTGAAGTCGAAGCCCAGCCCACCTTCGGGCACGGACTTCGTCACGCCCGGGAAGGAGGTGGACTCCTCGGCGATCATCGCGACGCCGGGCTGGTAGAGACGGACGAGCGAATTGACCTGCCGGAGGAACTCGATGGCCTCGATGTTCTCGCGGCCGCCGAAGCGGTTCGGGATCCACTCCCCGGCCTTGCGCGAGTAATCGAGGTAGAGCATCGAGGCCACCGCGTCGACGCGCAGGCCGTCGACGTGGAAGCGCTCGAGCCAGGACAGCGCCGAGCAGACGAGGAAGCCGCGCACCTCGTGGCGGCCATAGTTGAAGATCAGCGTGCCCCAGTCCTGGTGCTCGCCCAGACGAGGGTCGGCGTGCTCGTAGAGGTGCGTGCCGTCGAAGCGGGCCAGCGCGAAGAAGTCGCGCGGGAAGTGGGCCGGCACCCAGTCGACGATCACGCCGACATCCGCGCGGTGCAGCGCGTCGACGAGGGTCATGAACTCGAGAGGAGAGCCGAAGCGGTGCGTCGGGGCGTAGAAGCCCGTGACCTGGTAGCCCCAGGAACCGTCGAAGGGATGCTCCGAAGGCGGCATCAGTTCCACGTGGGTGAAGCCCATCCGTACGCAATAGGCGGCGAGCTGCTCGCCGAGTTCGCGGTAGTTCAGGACGCGACCGCCCTCTTCGGGCACGCGGCGCCAGGAAGCCAGATGGACCTCGTAGACCGACATCGGCCGGGAACGCAGGTCGCGCTGGCGGCGGGCCTCCAGCCAGGCGGCGTCATGCCAGACGAAACCGGAGAGATCGCAGACGATCGCCGCGTGGTTCGGCGAGGGCTCGAAGTGCAGCGCATACGGGTCCGTCTTGAGGAAAGGCGTGGTGTCGTGCGGACCGACGATCTCGTATTTGTAGCGCGCGCCGGCGGCCAGGCCGGGGATGAAGATCTCCCAGATGCCGGAAGCCCCGAGGTTGCGCATCGGCTGGGCGCGGCCGTTCCAGAGATTGTGGTCGCCCACGACGGAGACCCGCCGGGCGGACGGAGCCCAGACCGCGAAGGAGACCCCGCTGACGCCGTCGATCGTGCGGACATGCGAGCCCAGTTTATAGTGGGCCCGGTGGTCGTCGCCCTTGCCGAGGAGGAAAAGGTCGTCCTCGGAGAGCGTCGGCAGGAAGCGGTAAGGGTCGTCGACGTCGCGACGGACGCCGTCGGGATAGGTCACGCGGAAACGGTAACGGAAAAGCGCCGAGCCGGGCAGCTCGACCTCGAAGACACCGCTCGCATGCAGACGGGTCATCGGCACCGGTTTCCCACCCTCGGGCAGGAGTTCGCAGGCGCTCGCCCAGGGCAGGAGCGCGCGGGCGACCAGCCCCCCTCCCTGCAGCGGATGCAGGCCCAGGAAGCGGTGCGGCGAGGTCTCCTTGGCATCCACCAGGGCGGTCAACTCTGCTGGACTCAGGCGCATCCCGGAAGACTCCACGCCCGCCTGAGGGTCGGCAAGCGCTCATTACCCGAAAAGCCTTGAGGGAAAGCCCCGAGCGACAACTCTCGGCCAATGCCTGGCCGTAGCTTCTGGATCCTTGCCGCAAGCCTCTCCCTGTCCGTGGCGGCCATGGCCGCCGAACCGGCGCGGACGTCCGCCGCCGCGCCCGCGGGCCCAGTCCTCACCGGCGACTTCCACTCCGAAGAAGGCGGCAAGGTGATGGTGGGCACGAACGCCGAACTGGTCAGCGGCGACACTTTCCTGTCGGCGAAGAAGCTCCGCCTCGACTACCGCACCGGCGTGATCGTCGCCGAAGGCGAGGTCGTCTACGCGACCAAGAGCCTGCGCATCCTCGGCGCCAAGGTCGTCATCGATCCGCGCGCCGACGTCATCGAAGCCACCGACGTGCGCTTCGGCCGCGCCCCGGTCTACTTCACCGCGGAATCGCTGCGCATCGTCAAAGGCGACAAGCAGATCAAGGGCGTGCGCGTGTGGAACAACGAACCCTCCGCGGCCGGCATGCACCTCAAGATCGCCGAGGCTGCCTACGTCGAGAAGGAGGACTGGCTGTCGATGCGCAGCGCCACGCCTTACGTCGCCGGGGTGCCGATCTTCAACCTGCCCTACTACGGTCAGTCCGGCACCGACTTCCCGTATGACATCATGCTCAACACCGGCAGCGAGGACAAGCAGGGGAGGTTTCTGCGTTCCACGGTGCTACACCGCGTCACGCCCTCGCTGTGGGTAGGGGGACTCGTCGACTACTACAGCCTCTCCGGCTTCATGGTCGGACCCGCGCTGCGCGTGGACAACTCCCGCCTGCCGGGCGTCGGCACGCGCTGGAAAGGCCGGATGCAGAGCGGTTGGATCGACGACCAATCCACTCCCGTGGCGGACCTTTTCGGCCGGCTGCCTGACAGCCGGCGCACGTTCTTCACGGGTGAGATCAACGGCCGCACGACGGACGGCGTCGAGATCGCCGGCAACGCTTTCAGCCAATCGGACCCCGACGTCCTCCGCGATTTCCGGCCGATGCTGATCGGAACGAGCGGCAATCCGCAGTTCAACCTCGAGGTCGTCAAACCGTACGCCGGCGGCTACCTCTCGGCCGCCCTCACCGCCAAGGCCGACAACTACCAGGACGTCGTGCAGCGCCTGCCGGAGCTCCGCTACGACCTGCCCACGACGCTCGCCGCGGACGACGGCTGGTCGCGGCGCGCCTTCCTCAGCGTCGGCTACTTCACCGAGCGCCCCTCCGCCGAGCTTCCGCCGGCGGCTTTCCAGGCTGCGACCTTGTCCGCCGAAGCCTGGTCCACCGCCCGCGTCGACGGCTACTATGGCGTCAGCCGCACGCTGGTCGCCGGCGAATGGCTGAGCTTCCGTCCCGTCGCCGGCGTGCGCGCCACCGGCTGGTCCGAAGGCCTGAACGGCCAGGACGCCACCACCAAGGTCATCGGCCAGGCCGGGTTCGACGTCGAAGGTCTCTTCACCGGCTCCTGGTCCGCGGACGCTCCGAACTGGAACATCGACGGACTTCGCCACAGCCTGCGCCCGCTCCTGCAATACCGCGTCATGCCGGGCGCCGACCGCGAGATCGGCGTGGCCCCGATGACCCAGCGGGCGGTCTCCGTCTCGGTGCTCGAAGAAGTCGACCTGGCGGACCGGCTCGACGCGGCTTCCACGACGGACCGTCAGGTGGCCCGCTTCGGCGTGCGCAACACCGTCGAGACCCGTGACGCCGTGACCGGCTCCCGCGAACTGCTCCGCGCGGACCTCTTCGCCGACTGGCGGCAGGGCCCGACGGACGCCGAGACCGGCCGTAGCGACCTGCTCGGTTCGTTCCGCCTCAGCCCGACCCCTTGGATGTCCCTCAGCTCCTCCGTCCGCATGCCCAACGGCGGCGGCGCTCCGCGGGAGTCGATCCAGACGATCGCCCTCAATTCCGGGGACTTCTGGCGTACCTCCTTCAACTGGATCGAACTGCGCCAAGCCACTTCGGCCCGCCAGCTGTTCTGGGACACCCAGACCCGACTGAATTCAGTCTATAGCCTCGTGACCGGCCTGAATTATGACGCGCAACTCGGCCAGGCCACCTTGGTCTGGGCCGGCCTGATCCAGCGAATCGGCGACTCCTGGGAGATCGAGTACGGCCTCAATAAGCGCATGGACCCGCTCAACAGCGGCATCGGCTCATTGGGCTTCCACCTGCGGCTGAGATTGTTCAAGTTCTGAGCCGTGACGGACACCCCTTCAGACAACCCTTCGGTCCCTGTGGACGGCATCCTGCCACCGCCGGACCTGCCGATCCGCCTCGACGTCTTCGAAGGCCCGTTGGATCTGCTGCTTTTCCTGATCCGCAAGAACGAGATCGATATCTACGACATCCCGATCGAGAAGGTCACCCAGCAGTATCTCGAGGTCCTGCGCACGCAGGAGAAGGACAACCTCGAGCTGGCGGGCGATTTCTTCGTCATGGCGGCCACCCTGATGTACATCAAGAGCCGCATGCTCCTGCCGGTCGAGAGCCGGCCCGAAGAGGAAGTCGCGGCCGCCGACGAAGGCCAGGACCCGCGCTGGGCACTCGTCCAGCAGCTCATCCAGTATAAGCGCGTCAAGGAGACCGCCGCGATCATCCGCGGCCTGGTCGACGACCGCCAAGGCCTGCTGGGGCGCTACGTGATCCAGCCGCAGGGCGAAGACGCCGTGATCCGGCCCGTCGCCCGCGCCGACCGCATCGAGCTCTGGAACACTTTCAACCTTGTCCTTCGCCGGCTCGCCGAGCGGATCCAGCCAGGCAATATCTCGACCGAGACCGTCACCGTCTCCGACCGGATGGAGACCATCCTGGCCCGGCTCGAGACCGAGCCCGCCTTCGCCTTCACCAGCCTGCTGCCGGAACGTCCGACCGTAGGCTTCCTTGTGGCGACCTTCCTGGCCTGCCTCGAGCTCGCCCGTCTCGGTAAGCTGAAACTGGAACAGGACGCTTCCTTCGCCGAGATCAACTGCACAAAGTCGGAGCCCAGCGCGGCGCCCAATGCGGGCGAAGCCCTGGAAGGTGGTTCCGAGTTCGACCAGCCCGCGGGCGAAGCGGAATAAGAGCGTCGGGCTTGAAATCACGGCCGGAGCGGTCAGATTGACGCCATGGCCAGCGCCCGGCGCCCCTCTCAACGTCTGCTCGGACTCGGCTTGGACGCCACCGACCAGCACAAGCGTATCACGCGAGGGGAAGGCTTTTCCCTCGTGGGCGGCTCCGCGGAGACCCATGAGCGGATGACCGAGACGGTCATCAAGACGTCCGAGGACCTCAGCCGGAAGGGTCGTAGCATCGCGGACGCCCGCCCGGAGGAACTCGCTGAGCTCCTCCGCAAGCACGACCGTGGCGCCTGAGCCAAAAAGGAGCCACAGACGGATTGACTCACCTCTTTCGCAGGATTTGACTGCCTTTCCCCAATGAGCAACGAGCTGCCCCCTCCTCCTCCGCCTCCTCCGCCCCCGCCTCCTCCGCCCTCACCAGAAGGCGAGAATTCCGCCCTGGGCGGCGCTCCGAAGCTTAAGCTTAACAAGCCGGTCACTCCCGTCGCTTCTGAAGGCATGCCCGTGCCTCCGCCGCCGGCGCCGACCGTGGGTGCGCCGATTCCTCCGCCTCCTGCTCCGACGGCTGCCGCACCTATCCCGGCTTCCGCTCCCCGTCCGGCCGCCTCGCCGGCCAATCGCACCGTCGGCAAGTTCGCCACGGCGGTTGACCTTCTCGCGCTTGCGGTTTCCCTCGGTGCCGTGGTCGTCCTCGCGCTCGAACTCTTCTCGAAATCCAAAGGTTGACCGACTTTTCCATGGCCTCCGACCTCATCGCTCATCTCGATAACAACAACTTCGAAGCCACCATCAAGGCTTCGACCGTCCCCGTGCTGGTGGACTTCTGGGCCACCTGGTGCGGCCCCTGCAAGCAGATCGGCCCGGTGCTCGACCAGCTCGCCGCCGAGATGGCCGGTTCCGTCAAGATCGCGAAGGTGGACGTCGATACCAACCAAGCCCTCGCCCAGCAGCTCGGCGTGAACTCCATCCCCGCCCTCTTCCTGTTCAAGAACGGCGTCGTGGTGGATAAGATGGTCGGTGCCCGCCCGAAGGGTGACATCGCCGCCTTCATCAAGAAGCACGCCTGAGTCTTTCGGTGAAAGACCCATAAGAAAGGCCCGGGATCGCTCCCGGGCCTTCTTTGTCGGCGGCTCGCAGGGACGCTTACTTGCTCTCTAGCGGATGCTCCTTGAGCAGGTCGGCCGGGTTATACTGGGCGCGGTTGCCGATGGCCTTGCGGACTTCGGCGACCTTGGTGTCCATGACCGGCTCGGCGGCGTTACCCCACGCCTGACGGACGTAGGTCGCGATGTGGGCGACCTGGCCATCCTTGAGGCCCGCGCCGATGTTCGGCATGTTGCCGTTATACTTCACGCCGTTGACCTCGATCTCACCGGCGAAGCCGGCGAGGATGGCTTTGATGAGACGATCTTCGGAACCGGTGACCCAGATCGACTTGGCGAGCGGAGGGAAAGCGCCCGGGACGCCGAGACCGGTGGCCTGGTGGCAGGCCGCGCAGTTCGCCAGGAAGAGCTGTTCGCCCTTGGCGGCATCGGGTTCGAAGACGACCGGTCCGCCGCCCACGACCACCTTGGGGGCGTCGAGGTCGAAGGCCGAGGCCGAGAAGCCGCCGGCGTTGTTGGTCAGGTAGACGCCGGCCCAGAAGCCGAAGCCGCAGAACAGGAAGACGATGAAGATCGGCGTGAGGGAGAAACCCTCGGCCGGCTCGTCCTTGTCGCGGGAGAGCTGGGAGTGAACCTCCACCAGGCGCCCGTCGGAGGGGCCTTCGGAGCCGGAGGGACCCCGGCGCGGGCGGCTGCTATCGGAAGGCCGGTTACGGTCGTTCATGGGTTCACTTCCTCAATTTGGCTTCCGGCGAGGGGTAGTCCTGGCGGAGGGATTTCAGGTAGGCGACGAGGGCCGTGCGCTGCGCGGCGTCCACGAAGCGGTAGGAAGGATGCCAGACCGCGCCGCTGGAGGCGGGATCGGTCAGGAGCGTCTCGACGTTGATCTGGGAGGCGCGGGCGCCGTAGTTGGCGAGGTCCGGACCAACACGACGCTCGCCGAGGAGCACCTGCGGCTGCAGGGCGTAATCGCGGGCGACGGAGGGACGCATGCCGAGACCGCGGGCGATGTCGCTACCCTGCCCCGCCGGACGAACCTGCTGGGTATGGCAGCTGACGCAACCGAGGGAGACGTAGACGGCGCGTCCTTGGATGGCTTGGCCCGGCTCGCGGGCGGGGAACAGCGCGCCGCCTTCTTCGCCGGCGGCGCGACCGAGGCCGCCGAGCTGAGACTGGCCGCTGAGGATGAGCGCGCCGAAGGGCAGCGCGACGGCGAGGAAGACGCCGGCCAGGAGAGTGTTGAGGTTCTTCATGGTGGGGGTCCGATTAGTCGTGACGGCCCGCAGGAGCCGGAGCTTTGAGGATCATGCCGAAGGCGTTGAGGGCGAAGGCGACATGGCCCACGAGGAGCAGCACGGCCGAGACCTTCAGGACGAGGAACCAGGACGATTCCGCACGCAGGACGTCGGCGTAAGCGGCGGCCGGGGTGGCGAGGAGCTGGCCGGTCTGCCAGCCGCCGACGAGCCAGGCGACGACCGCGGCGATGAAGCCGAGCGCGGTGGCCCAGAAGTGCACGTGGACGAGCTTGGCCGAGGGCCAGAGGGCGCCGGTCAGGCGCGGCAGGATGAAGTAGCTCGCGCCGAAGACCACCATCGAGGCGCACCCGTAGACGAGCAGCTGCTCGAGCCCGGTCGCGAAGGAGGTGAAGCGGACGAGGGCGCTCAGGGAGCGGAAGGCGAAGACGCCGCCGAGCACGCCGGCGAGGGTGAAGGCCACGGCGCCGAAGCTCACGAAGCGGAGCGTGGTGTCATTCCAGGCGCGAGCCCAGCCGCCCTGCGAGGAGAGCGTGCCGTGCACGTTGATCGCGACGATGATGACCGGGATGAGCATCATCGCGGCGGCGACGACACCGGTCGACTGCAGCCAGAGCGGCACCGGCGAACCCACGAGGGCCGCCGGACCGGTCCAACCGGCGAAGAGGAAGAAGGTCCAGAAGGCCACCGGCGCGAGGTAGTAGCCGGTGAGCGTGCGCTCGAGGACCTTGGGCAGGAAATAGTAGATCGCGGCGAGGGCCGAGGCGCCGAACCAGAGCTGCAGGAGGTTCGCGATGAACCAGCTGTGCGCGAGCGCCTGGACGACGCCGGAAGCGGGCTGCCAGAGCACCAGGAGCTGGGCAAGGAGGTAGATGAGCGGGAAGGCGAACGAAGCGCCCACCACGAACCACTGCGAGGCGAACGTATGGCCCGTCGGGCGGCGCGCGAAGGCGACGATCGGCCAGAAGCCGGCCAGCAGGAAGGCGACCGCGAGGACGGGGCCGACTTCACGCGGGAAGTCCAGGAGGCGGTAACCGGTCATGTCGCCGGCGAAGACGCGGGCGACGCCGTAGGTCAGCGCGAGGTTCCAAGCCACGCCACCGAGCTGCGCGAGCCAGCCGTTGCGGAACTCGAAGCGACCGAGCTGCGCGAGCAGCCAGAGGTTGAGCGCGAAGAAGGCGTTGAAGCCCCAGCCGTAGATGAAGAGGTCATGCTGGGCGGTGGCGATGCGGCCCGGGGTGAACCAAGCGCAGTCGCGGAGGACGCCGACCATGGAGCCGAGGTCGAGCGCGGCGATCACGCCGAGCACCGAGGCCGCGAGCAGCCAGGCGACGGCGGAGACGAAGAAGAGGAGGAACGGTCCGCGGAGCGAGGCCTCGCCGCGGGAGACGCGGGCGTCGCCTTCGGGAGGATGGCCCTGCGGGCGGCCGGAACGGTTATCCTGGGTCATCGGAAGATAGGTGCGGGATTATTTGAGGCCGAGTTCGGCGGTGGTCCACATGTTCGTACGTCCGGCGGTGGCGGCGCGGATGGCCTTCACCTGGTCGGCGGTGACGGCGTTGGCCTGGTTGCCGAAGCTCTGACGGACGTAGGTGAGGACGTCGGCGATGTCGGCGTCGGAGACACCGGCGACCGGGGGCATCATGCTGTTGTAGGTCATGCCGTTGACGGTGATCGGACCCATGAGACCCTGGAGGATGAACTTCACCGGCAGCTCAGGATTACCCGCGACGATCGGAGCGTTGGCGAGCGGCGGGAAGACGGGCGGCAGACCGAGGCCGGTCGGCTGGTGGCAGGCGATGCAAGTGCGCGCGTAGACGGCGGCGCCGCGCTTCATCTGCTCGTCGGAGGCCTTGACGAAGACGTTCGACGCGGCGGCGGGGGCGGCAGGAGCAGCGGCGGGTGCCGGCGCAGGACCCGCGGCGGCCTGGAGCTTGGCCACGACCTTGGGATCCTGGGCGACGAGGGCGACGGCGTCCTTGAGCGGGATGCGGAAAGAACCGTCGGCGTTTCGGGCCGGCTCGGTGAGGAGGGCCTGCGCCTTCTTGGCGTTCTCGGCGCGCAGGTCCTTCTGGGCCTGACGGCGGACGGCGTCCTCGTTCGGTCCCTGACGGAGCGCGAGATAAGAATAGCCGGTCACGATCAAACCGGCGGCGACGAGGGAGACGACGCCGAGCCAGACGGCGATCTGGCCGGGGATCAGCGGGCGATTCCCGGAAGAAGAATGGTCACTCATGGTAGTTGATGGACTCGAGGATGCGGGGGTCGTGGACGGGGATCGTCTCCTGGCGGGCCGCGCCGCGCAGGAAGAGCGCGAACACGAGGCCACCGAAGCCGACGATCGCGAGAAGGTCGAGGAAGAGCGAGGAGGTGAGGAACGGCGTCACGACGAAGCCTTCCGGGGCCGACTTCTCGTAGACCTGGCGCGGGATCGCGTTGAACCAGAGGTCCACGATGCCGCCGACGAGGATGACCCAGGCCACGGTCAGCAGGCGGCCGGCGACGATCTTCGTGCGGTAGAACAGCAGGGAGAGGAACGGCAGGAAGAAGAAGCCGAAGATGAGGTACATCGACACGCCCCACCACTCGTTCTTGAGGTTGGTGACCGGATCGAACTCGCGGATGTTATACCAGAAGGTCTCTTCCGGGATGTTCGCGGTGTAGATCAGGAAGTACTGCGAGAAGCTGATGTACGCCCAGAAGACGGTGAAGGCCAGCATCAGGCAG
>JACCDL011421684.1_pt1 | contig 11624 bp, 18 predicted proteins | sample 7441931 | NCBI WGS metagenome assembly JACCDL01 (sample SAMN15323437, study PRJNA562643) | freshwater metagenome | isolation source: river surface water | place: USA:Blue River Watershed | collected 2017-08-16 | reverse complement strand
GGCTGGGCAATCGTGAGGGCATTTATGTCACCGAGCTTCAATCGGATCGTCTAGAAGACATCCGCAAAGGGGGCCCATTGGGCGGAAGCCCTGAAAAAGACCTACCGCGTCTTGAGAAGCTGAACAAGGAAATTGCGGTTATCGATGAGGCGCTGTATGGGCCCAAGAAGGCCCCTTTGTCCAAGGAGCAACGCGATGAGTTGATTGACAAACGGATAAAACTGGAGAACCGCCTCGATCAGATGAATGAGCGGATCGCGCGCAAGAACTACTCGCTGCCCGAGTCGTTTGCGGGGATGGAGGACTCTCCGCAAGTCATCCAGCAGTTGATGGCGAAGAATGCTATTGCTGGCGCAATTCAGATGGGCAAGAATTTTGTGGCGTTCCCCGGGAAAGAATCTGCCCAACCTCAGCTCTATGAAAAGCTGCCGCGAAACCTTCGAGAGGTCGTTAAAGACCTTGGTCCTGGATTTGAGTTCCGGGACATTCAACTTTTCCGCCCGGACGGCACGCCTATGGTCCACCCTGCCATAGTCTGGGGCCCGGAGGCCGCGCAGCGCGTGCAGAAACAAGGGGTACCATTCAAGGATGGTGGCCTCGTGGAGCGCCGCCCCGACGACAGTCGCAAGTATCTGTAAGGAACACTCATGCCCATCGAGAAAAACAACGACCTGCCCTCGGGCAACACGGACGTTCAGGTCGAGGACATCACCACCGAAGATTTGCCGGACATCGAAATCGCGTTTGATCCGGAAACAGGCAGTGTCGATGTGACGCTGGGCGAAGATGACAAGGAGGTGCCCTTTGACACCAACCTTGCAGAGGTGATGGACCCGTCGGTGCTTCAGACGCTGTCGTCTGAGCTGATGGTAATGTTTGAGGCGGACCGCTCCTCGCGCAAGGAGTGGGAAGAGCAGTACGGCAAGGGCCTGAAGATGCTGGGCTTCTCGTTTGAGGAGCGCACCAAGCCATTCAAGGGCGCCTCCGGTGTGCAGCACCCGATGCTGACTGAATCGATTGTGCAGTTCCAGTCGCAGGCGCTCAAGGAGCTGATGCCTGCTGACGGCCCGGTGCGCACGCAGGTGATGGGCAAGGAGACGCGCGAGAAGCTGATGCAGGCGGACCGCGTTCGGGAGTTCATGAACTACCAGATCACCACGGTGATGGAGGAGTACACGCCCGACTTCGACCAGCTCCTGTTCTACGTCGGCTACGGCGGCTCGGCGTTCAAGAAGGTCTACTTCGACGAAGACAAGCAGCGCATGGTGAGCAAGCTCATCACGCCCGATGACCTGTACATCCCCTACAAGGGCTCCTCGGTGATGAGCGAGTGCGAGCGCATCGTCCACCGCGTGTACATGTCTCCCAACACGTACAAGAAGGCCTGCATTCGCGGCCAGTACCTGGACACCGCGCAGGCTGCCGTGCCCGCTGAGACGCCGCAGAGCACCATCCAGAAGGAACTGGACCGCACCACCGGCATCGCCCCCACCACGGAGCCGGAAGAGATCACGCTGCTGGAGTTCTCCATCGAGCTGGACCTTGCGGGCTTTGAGCACAAGGACGAAGACGGCGAGCCCACCGGCATCAAGCTGCCCTACATCGTCACGATTGACGAAGTGACTCAGCAGGTGGTCGGCGTGCGCCGCAACTGGAAAGAGGGCGATGAGCTGTACCGCTGCAAGCAGTACTACGTGCACTACTTGCTCGTGCAGGGCCCTGGCGCCTATGGCCTGGGCTTCCTGCACCTGATCGGGGGCCTGACCAAGACCGCCACCGGTGCGCTCCAGCAACTGCTGGACGCTGGCACGCTGGTCAACCTGCCCGCAGGCTTTAAGGCCAAGGGCGCGCGCATCATGAACGACGATGTGCCGCTACAGCCGGGCGAGTTCCGAGACATTGACGCGGGCGGTGCGGACCTTTCGTCCACCCTGATGCCGCTGCCGTACAAGGAGCCGAGCCAGACGCTGTTTGCCCTGCTGGGTTTCTGCGTGGAGTCGGGACGCCGCCTTGCCAGCATCACCGACATGCAGGTGGGCGACAGCAACCAGAACGCCGCCGTGGGCACCACGATTGCCTTGCTGGAAAAAGGCAGCGCCGTCATGTCCAGCATCCACAAGCGGATGCACTACAGCCAGAAGATTGAGTTCAATCTGCTGGCCGAAGGCTTTGGCGAGTTTCTGCCCGATGAGTACCCGTATGACGTGCCCGGCGAGAGCCGCGTCATCAAGCGCCGCGACTTCGACAACCGCCGCGTGGACGTGCTGCCGGTCTCCGACCCCAACATCTTCTCGGTGGCGCAGCGCATCACCATGGCGCAGACCCAGCTCCAACTGGCCCAGAGCGCGCCGCAGATGCACAACATGTACGAGGCGTATCGCCGCATGTATGAGGCCATCGGTGTGCGGGATATCGACCAGATCCTGAACACGCAGAACGTGGACAAGCCCAAGGATCCGGCCAGCGAGAACGCCCAGGCGCTGGACGGCTCGCCGCTCAAGGCGTTCGCGGGCCAGCAACACGACGCGCACATCATGTCGCACCTGATGTTTGGCATGTCGCCCATCGTGGGGGCCCTGCCCAACGTCGCCATCATCCTGCAAAAGCACTGCTTCGAGCACATCCGCCTCAAAGCCGAGGAGGATGTCGAGGCCGAGCTGTTCCAGCAGTACGGCACCGACCCGGATAAGCTGGTGTCGGCGCTCCAGCGGGAGGCCCTGGTTGCCATCAAGGTGGCCCAGTACTTCCAGGAGATGAAGGCCATGCAGGAGCAGCTCTCTGGCAATCAGGAGGACCCGCTGGTGGCCCTGAAGAAGCAGGAGCTGGACCAGTCGGCCAAGCGCGACCAGCAGCGCGGCGCCGTGGATCAGGCCCGCCTTACCCTGGACGCCCAGAAGGCCCAGGCGGATATCGCCGACGATCAGGCCAATCTGCGCCTGAAAGAAGCTGCGCTGGAGGCCAAGACCGGCGTGGATTACGCAAATATCGACCTACAAGGAGCGCAGCATGTCGCGAACGTCGCCCAACAAAACTTCCAAAATGCCCAAGCAGCCGCCGCGCCCGCAAAGGGAGGGGCCCAGTAAGCAGGTCGGCAAGCCCGCAGCCCCGGGCGTGCACTACGTTTATCGCAAAGACGCCTTCAAGAAGGTGAAAATCGCGTAGATTTGTTGCACAATCGCGCTACCCCTCTCAGGCACAGGGAAAGTGTCTGCCTCATCGGAGAAATCCATGCTTGAATTTGCTGAACATGTCCAACTTGCCATTCGTAGGCTGCGCGAAGACACCGCGCAGATGCTCATGAGTGGTGGGGTCAAGGACATGGAGCAGTATCGCTTTCTCATGGGACGCCTTGAGGGGTACCGGTTTGTTGAGGATGCCGTAAAGGACCTCCTCAGCAGAAACAAAGACCTCTAAAGGACCAAGATGGAAGCAACTGCACTGGAGAAAAAGTGGGCAGACGAGGCCGCCGCTCAGGCGACCCGAGAAGCTGCCGAAGCCGCTGCCGCTGAGGCCGCCAAGGCCGAGCATATTCAGCACGGCGAAAGCATGAAGGAACGGTTGCCTCGGCCTACTGGCTGGCGCGTCATTGTGCTGCCCTACGCGGGCGCGCGCCGAACCAAAGGGGGCATTGAGCTGGCCGATCAGACCATCGAGCGCCAGCAGCTCACCACCACCTGTGCATACGTCCTTGCTGTGGGCCCGCTGGCCTATCAGGACACTTCAAAGTTCCCCGACGGCCCTTGGTGCAAGGAAGGGGACTGGATCATTTTTGGTCGATACGCTGGAGCCCGGATGATGATCGATGGAGGCGAGATTCGCATCCTCAATGACGACGAGATTTTGGCGACGATCAAAAACCCAGAAGACATTCTGCATATGTGAGGTGATAAATGGCAACTGTGACAAATGACGACCAACTAGAGTTCGACCTTGGAGAAGGGGAGAAGGCCACCAACGTGTCCTTGGCCCCGCTGGAAGAGGAAAACTCCGATGAGGGGCAAAACACCCCTGCGGAGCCGCCCTCAGGCCGCCAGGAAGAAGATCCCCAGAACCACAAGGATGAGCTGGACGCCGTCAACGACAACGTCCAAAAGCGCATCGCCAAGCTGACCGCGCGCATGCGCGAGGCCGAGCGCCGCGAGCAGGCCGCCCTGGAATACGCCAAAGGCCTGCAAACGCAGACCCAGCAGCTCCAGCAAAAGCTTGTCAGCACGGACTTCAGCCGCCTGAATGAGGCAAAAGCCCGCCTGGATACCCAGCAGGCCGCCCTGCGCCAGATCATCGTCAAGGCGCGTGAGGAAAACGACCTGAACACGGAGATCGAGGCGCAAGAGCGCATGGCCGCCCTGATTCAGGAGCAGCGCCAGATCGCCACGTGGCTGCAAGAGCAGAACGATCAGCGCCAGCAACAGCCCCAGCAGAACCAGCAGCCCCAGACCACCCAGCCGCCTCAGCAGTTCCAGCAGCCCCAGGCTCCGGCGGCCGCTACCAAGCCCCGTCCCGATCCCCGGGCCGAGGAGTGGGCTGCGAAGAACACTTGGTTTGGTCAAAACCGCATGCTTACCTACGGAGCATGGGGCATTCATCAACAATTAGTTGAAGAAGAAGGAATTGACCCGTCTTCTGACGACTACTATACTGAACTGGATCGAAGGCTTCGGGAGGAATTTCCGAAGCACTTCGCGGGCGAGCAATCGTCCAACCAACCCGTCAGACAACAGCGTTCCGCACCGGCTGTTGCCCCTGCTACCCGTAGTTCGGGAGTGAATAGTGTGCGCCGTACTGTCCGGCTGTCGCCGAGTCAGGTTGCTATTGCAAAGAAGCTGGGCGTTCCTCTTGAGGAATATGCCAAGTATGTGAAGGAGTGATCACGATGAGCGAACTCAAAATTGACCGTGCTGCCCGTAGCGGTGCAACCCGCGAAAAAGAAGCACGCCGCAAGCCGTGGACTCCGCCTTCCCGTCTTGACACGCCGCCTGCCCCTGAGGGCTATGAGTACCGCTGGATTCGCGCTGAAGTCAACGGTTTCGAAGACAAGCAGAACGTCTATTCCAAGCTGCGCGAGGGTTATGAACTCGTGCGTCTGGAGGACGTGCCGGAGGAATATCACCATATTCTCCCGACGATGGATGACGGCAAACACGCTGGCACCATCTCTGTGGGGGGTCTCTTGCTCGCCAAGATCCCCAAAGAAACCATCGCTGAGCGCACCGCGTACTTCCGCCGCAAGGCCCAGGAACAGTTGCATGCAGTGGACAACGAGATGATGCGTGAGAACGCTCACTCTACTATGCGAATCGAAGCGCCTCAGCGCGATTCGCGCACCTCGTTCCGCCCACCGGCCTAACAGGTGGTGGGCTATCCCAACCTTGTAGGAGCTACAAATGGCAAACGTCAATAAGCCCTTTGGTCTGCGTCCTTCTGGAAACCTGTCTGCTACTGGCGCTCAGAAGCAGTACGGCTACCAGATTGCCGACAACCAAGCCGGGGCGATTTACCAAGGCGACCTCGTCGTCGTTTACGACGGCTACATCATCAAGTACGACCCGGCCACCCATGCCGCCCCCACGGGCGTCTTCAACGGCTGCCAGTACGATGACCCCACCCGGGCCAACAAGCCCACCTGGAAAAACTACTACCCCGGTAGCATCAACATCACTCAAGGCATCATTGCCTGCGAAGTGCTGGATGACCCGAGCCAGTTGTTCCTGGTCCAGGCTGATGGCAACGTCACCCAAGCCAACATCGGCAAGAACGCTGACCCGACCGCGTCCACCACTGGCAGCACCACCTCTGGTGTTTCCAACGGTTCGCTGTCCTCGGCCTCTATCGCCAAGACGGCTGCCCTGACCTTCAAAATCGTCGGCCTCTACGAGTCCCCGGACAACGCTCTGGGCAACTACGCAGTGGTCGTTGTGAAACTCAATCAGCACCAGTACGGCAGTGTTGGTGTTGCTGCTGACGGAGCTTAATCATGGCAATTACCCGTTCCCAACTCGTTAAAGAACTGGAGCCAGGACTGAATGCTCTGTTCGGTCTGGAGTACAAGCGCTACGAGAACGAGCACGAGGAGATCTTCTCCATCGAGACCTCGGATCGTGCGTTCGAAGAAGAGGTCATGCTGACCGGCTTCGGCTCCGCTCCTGTGAAGACTGAAGGCGCCGGTGTGGCATATGACACCGCGCTGGAATCCTTCACCGCTCGCTACACGCACGAGACCATCGCCATGGCGTTCGCGCTGACCGAGGAAGCCGTGGAGGACAACCTCTACGACCGCCTGTCGGCTCGCTACACCAAGGCTCTGGCCCGTTCGATGGCGAACACCAAGCAGGTCAAGGGTGCCTCCGTGCTGAACAACGCCTTCACCGGCGGTGCTTATGCTGGCGGCGACGGCGTGGCTCTGTGCTCCACCGCTCACCCGACGGCCCTGGGCCCGGACTTCTCCAACACCCCGACCGTTGCTGCTGACCTGAACGAGACCTCCCTCGAACAGGGCATCATCGACATCGCGGCGTTCACGGACGAACGTGGCCTGAAGGTCGCTCTGACCGCCCGCAAGATGATCGTTCCGAAGGAACTGCAGTTCACCGCCGAGCGACTGATGAAGTCCACTCTGCGCACTGCAACCGCCGACAACGACATCAACGCGATCAAGTCCATGGGCCTGATCCCCGAGGGTTACGCTGTCAACCACTTCCTGACCGACACCAACGCATGGTTCCTGATCACCGATGCGCCCAACGGTCTGAAGATGTTCCAGCGCTCTCCCATCCGCACCGCCTTCGAGGGTGACTTCGACACCGGCAACGTGCGCTACAAGGCTCGCGAGCGTTACAGCTTCGGCTGGTCCGACCCGCGCGGCATCTACGGTTCTCCTGGCGCCTAAATCGCCGGAAATCGCTGAAAAGGGGCCCTTGTGGCCCCTTTTCTTTTGGGGTATATTGCCTCAAACCCGGGGTTATCCGGCGTCTTGACAGGTCCCGGCCTGACGACATGCAGACAAGGCGCCTCTACACTCGCATGTGAGGAACAAATGGCACGTACTACCTTCACCGGCCCGGTCAAATCCAACAATGGTTTTGAGGGCAGCATCACCGGCAACGTTACGGGCACCCTGACGGGTCTTGTGGTTGAGTCGGTCCAGGCCCTGAGCGGCGCTGGCGCGGTCAACCTGACCACCGGCATGACCTCCCTGACGACCACGGGCGCGGCACAGGCCCTGACCCTGGCAAACGGCACTGCGGGTCAGGTCAAGGTCATCGTTCACGCCGTGGACGGCGGTAGCGCAGTTCTTACCCCCACCACCAAGATCGGTTTCACCACCATCACGTTCACCAACGTGGGCGATGCTGTGACCCTGGTGTATACGGCAGCAGGCTGGGCCATCATTGGAATCAACGGCGCCGTCGCTGCTTGATAGGAGCCTGCCATGGGCTTTCAATATGACGTAAAAGCGAAAACGATGACCGCTACCGGGGCAACCGGTATCGGTACTCCTCGTGCTCGCATCAAGTCGGTGTATGCGCTGCTCGGTGGCAGCCCGGGCTCCGTCTCTTTCAAGAGCGGCGGCTCCGGGGGCACAGAGCTGCTCAAGTTCGACACCCCGGCCAACACGGCGACGGGCTACTTGTATGCCCTGCTGCCTTCGGACGGCGTGGTGTTTGAAGACGACCCGTATCTCACCCTCACGAACGTGACCTCGGTCACCTTCATCTACGGCTAAGGAGTCCATCATGGGACGTGCAGCAAAAATGGCGGATGACCAGTACCAGGGCGAAGTGCAGCCCGGTGCGCAAAAGCAGGACATGAGCAAGGGCGGTCCCAAGCAGACCCCCCGCAAGGACTACCAGAAGCCTTCGTCTTCTGTGGCTCCGCGCGGCGTCGGCATGGCCCGCAACAAGCAGTGCAAGATGTACTGACATGGCAACGTCTCCAGCTTGGCAGCGTAAGGAAGGCAAGAACCCCAAGGGCGGCTTGAACGCCCGGGGCCGGGCCTCCGCGAAGGCTCAGGGTATGAACCTGAAGCCCCCGGCTCCTTCGCCCAAAACCAAAGCAGACAAAGGACGCAAGGCGTCCTTTTGCGCTCGAATGGAGGGCATGAAGTCCAAGCTGACCAGCGCGAAGACGGCCAAGGATCCGGACAGCCGAATCAACAAATCATTGCGCGCATGGAAGTGCTAGACCATGGAGATGATGATCTGGAACGTGGTCTTGACGGCCATCGTCGCACTGTTGGGGTTTATCGTGAAAGAGAAGTTTGCCGAGCTGCAACGCATCAGCATTCTGCTCAACCGCACGAGGGAAGAAGTGGCGCGTGATCACATCACGCGCTCGGAGTTTCGCGCTGACATGGCGCAGTTGATGGAGCGTTTTGACCGTATCGAGCGCAAGATTGACGCGATAAGGGGTGACCATGCCAGCGGTAAGTAAGAAGCAAAAGCGCTTGATGGACGCGGCGGCCCACAGCCCCTCGTTTGCCAAGAAAGTCGGTATCCCCATGTCGGTTGCAAAGGACTACAGTGAGTCCAGCAAGGGCATGAAATTTAGGAAAGGTGGTGGTGAGATGAAATATGCCAAAGGTGGTCTCGCAATGCGAGGCGAAGGCATCGCCAAGAAGGGCTTTGCCAAGGGCGGTCAGGTGTTTGCTTCGGGGCCCGACACGGCAGGTCCGCAGGGTAAGACCATGAGCCAGCCCGTCAAGAAGTCCGTGCAGGGCGACACCGTGCAAGTGCGCGGCGTGGGCGCGGCTCGTGCTCGTAAGGCCACCATCTACTGATCGTCATGGCTACCTCAGGCGTTGCCACCTTCAATCTAGAGTTCGATGACATCATCGTCGAGGCGTATGAGCGCTGCGGCGTTGAGGTTCGCGACGGCTATGACATGAAGACGGCACTGCGCTCGATCAACCTGATGTTTGCCGAGTGGGCCAACCGAGGACTCAACCTCTGGACCATTGAGCAGCGTCAGGTCGCTTTGGTGACCGGGCAGTATGAGTACACGCTGCCAGAGGACACGGTGGATGCACTGTCGGCGGTGATCCGCACCAACGCAGGGTTGTCCACGCAGCAGGACATCACGATTGATCGCATCGGATATGCAGAGTATCTGCACGTGCCCAATAAGAGCACGCAGTCCCGCCCGGCGCAGTACTTTGTGCAGCGCACGACCCCGGCCAAGTTGTTCTTGTACCCGGCGCCTGATGCAACGCAGTCGTACATCTTCCGCTACTACGCGATTCGTCGCATCCAGGATGCGGGGACCTTCACGAACACGGCGGACATCTCGTTTCGTTTTCTGCCCTGCCTGATCGCAGGCGTGGCCTACTACCTGTCGGTCAAGAAGGCCCCGGATCGCATCCAGCTCTTGAAGGCGATGTACGAGGAGGAGTTCCAGCGGGCAGCGGCTGAGGATCGTGAGCGGTCGAGCTACTTTGCTGTTCCGAAGACCTGGGGGTACTAGCAATGAGCGGCGGATGGGCTTCAGGCAAGTTTGCGATTGCACTGTGCGATCAGTGCGGGCAGCGCTTTAAGCTCAACGCTTTGATCAAGGATTGGAAAGGCTTCAAGGTCTGCCGCGAGTGCTATGAGCCCAAGCACCCGCAGTTGGAGCCCAAGCGAACCCTTACCGAGCCCCAGGCGCTGTATCAGCCGCGCCCGGAGGCGCGGATGGCAGTGACGGTTTATGTTGGAAGCACGGGCGATTCTTCGATTGGAAGCATCGGTATGATCCCCATGCCGTTGTCAAAACAGTTGTGGGCCGCTGGCGTGCTTGCCCCCGTCACGGTGGAGATCACATGAATTACACCCAGTTGACCGCTGCAATCTGCGACTACACGCAGAACTTTGATTCGGATTTTGTTGCGAACATCCCGGTGTTCGTGCAGCAGGCCGAGCAGCGCATCTACAACACGGTGCAGCTTGCCAACCTGCGCAAAAACATGACGGGCAGCGTGTCGTCAGGCAACAAATATCTTTCGGCCCCCAACGACTTTTTGTCGGTCTACTCGCTTGCCGTCATCGATCAGCTTGGGGACTACTACTACCTGAAGAATGTGGACGTCAACTACATTCGTCAGGTCTATCCTTCTGCTTCGACCAGCGGGCTGCCCAAGTACTACGCCATCTTTGGCCCAACGGTGGCAGGCGCAACCATTTCTGACGAGCTGTCGTTCATCCTGGGGCCGACCCCCAATGCGGCGTACAGCGTCGAGCTGCACTATTACTACTACCCCGAGTCGATCACGGTTGCTGCTGACGGTCAGACATGGCTGGGGGACAACTTTGACAGCGTGCTGCTGTATGGTTCTCTCGTGGAGGCGTACACCTTCATGAAGGGCGAGACCGACCTGTTGTCCGCCTATGACACCAAGTACAAAGAGGCGCTGATGCTCCTGAAGAACCTGGGCGATGCCAAGCAGCGTGGCGATGCGTACCTGGACGGTCAAGTCAAGCTTAAGGTGCAGTAATGATCACCGCAGGACTTGTCACCAGTTTCAAAGAGCAGTTGCTCCTGGGCGAGCACGACCTGCTCAACGACGTCATCAAGATTGCCTTGTACAGCTCCTCGGCTGTTTTGGGCCCAGGGACTACCGTCTACACCAGCGCAGGGGAGGTCAGCAGCTCTGGCTACACCGCTGGCGGACAGGTCTTGGTCAATCCGGTTGTCGGGGGCTCGAATGGGGCTGGCTACGCCAGCTTTGATGATCCAATTTGGTATGCCACGACATTTACTGTTCGGGGCGCCCTCATCTACAATTTCACCAAGGGCAACAAGGCTATTGGCGTTCTGAACTTTGGCCTCGATCAAGTGACTCTGACTCAGGAATTCAAGATTCAGTTCCCTGCTGCCAACCCAGAAACCGCGCTCATTCGCGTTACCTAAGGATCGATCATGCAAAAAGAACTCTCCAACTTCGGCGACCACGCAGAGGTGACCATGCAGTCCAACGTTGTTGGGTCTGAATCTGTTGGCATTGAAGGTCACTACCACGTGGTCTGCCATGACGCAGACGGTAACCTCAAGTGGGAGCAAACGTTCCCCAACTTGGTCAACGCGGTGGGCAAGGAGCTGATGCTGGACACTCTGCTGTCGGGCACCTCTTACACCACTGTCGGCCCGTTCCTCGGCCTGATCTCTGGCGCCAGCCCGACGTTTGCTGCTTCGGACACGATGGCTTCTCATGGTGGTTGGACGGAGTTCATCAACTACACGGTGGGCGGCTCTCCTGTTCGCGGTACGGCCTCGTTTAGCGCCGCAACCTCCTCGGGCACTACCCCGACCAACGTGACGACCAAGACCGCTTCGGCCATCACCTACACCATCACGGGTGCAGGTGGTACGGTGGGTGGCTGCTTCTTGGTGACCGGCTCTGGCGCATCCTCGACGCAGAACAACACTTCTGGCACGCTGTACAGCGCAGGTGCGTTTGGTACGGCCAAGATCACCACGGCAGGCGACACCGTCAGCGTTACCTACAGCACGACCGCAACGTCCTAAAAAGGAGTCTTAAATGGCTCTGGTTCTTGCAAACCGTGTCCAAGAATCGGCCACGGCGAACACCACTGTAAGCTTCACGCTTGCGGGGGCTGTTCTCGGCTTTCAGACGTTCGCGGTCATTGGCGACG
>JACCDL011150655.1_pt1 | contig 11625 bp, 11 predicted proteins | sample 7441931 | NCBI WGS metagenome assembly JACCDL01 (sample SAMN15323437, study PRJNA562643) | freshwater metagenome | isolation source: river surface water | place: USA:Blue River Watershed | collected 2017-08-16 | reverse complement strand
GTGGGTGCCGTCTTTGAACTTAATGACCGGAATGTTGGTGCGACCCGAGATCTCTTGGCTCTTGGCAGCGTTCTCAGCACTTTCCTCGACGTCAAACATGTCGTACTTGACGCCCAAGGTCTCCAGGAGGCTCTTCGAACGACGGCAATCGCCGCACCAGTCAGCCCCGTAAAACTCGATTTCTGCCATCTTCGTTACCTCAATCTGTTCTTGTCTGGAATTACTAATTCTCCTGAGGCAAATGTTATGCCTCTAAGGTCGCGAACCACAATGTCTGCAGCCGAATCCAATACGTTCTCACCGACACCAACCAATAGCCCGGCTCCCGCTTCGAGACCCGCATTCAATCCCGGTATCGCATCCTCGAACACCACACAGTCGGAGATATCAAAACCGAGGTTGGCCGCACCTTTGAGGTAAGGGTCGGGGTGTGGTTTACCCCGTTCGACGTCGTAGGCGGTGACTAGCTCGCCTGGAATTGGAATACCCGCGGCAATAAGGCGAGCCTTGGCGAGGTTTGGGTTCGCACTTGTCACAACTGTCCAGGTTCCCGGGGCCAGGGCGGTTAGTAATTCAACCGAGCCGGCCAGGGGCTTGGTTAGGTGAGCGGAGTCCTGCTCGAGCTGGTTGATAAAGTCATTGGCCTCTTCGAAGAGTGTCTCTCCGACCATCTCGAGGACCATGTCCTGGGCCCTGCGGCCGTGGTGCTCGTCGGAGAGATCAAAGCCTGGAAAGTACTTCTCTCCCCAGGTGCGCCAGGCGGTTATTGCACCCGGCATGGAATCAACCAGCACCCCGTCGTTATCAAATAGCAGGGCTTTGTAGTAGCCAATCATTTAGCTGTTGATCTCCGACTGGTGCCGGACGACTATCGACTTATAGATGCCAATTACTGCCAACGCTAGTAGGGCGAGCGCCGGCAAGAAATCGCTCGCTAGCCATTCCAGGTCAGGCATGACTATTTCATAGGACTGCTGTGGAACTTTCTTTTCGTCCCACTCTCCCCAAACTCTCAGTGAATCAATTGCTTGCGCTCCGAAGGAGAAACTCATCACGCTAACCACCGCTCCAAAAACAATCGAAAGAACCAGGTTTAGATTCACGGCAGCGATTCCGATGACTCTTGGCTTTGCTGGGATTGGCTTGGCACTTTTCGCCTTCGAAGCGAACTTGGTTCCAACCAAGATTGCGGTGGCAATGATCAGCTGAATAATCACCCAGATCCAAACATCAAGGTCGGTCTTGGTTACGTCATAGACCACCAGCCCAAAGATGATTGCTATGGCCGTTCCAATGATTGGTGCGGCATAGGCCAAACCCACAGCGCGCTGAAGTGCCTTCCGGTCTTCATCTTGGGCGAGGTTAGCAAGGTCTGGAGCATCCTTTCTGAATACGAAGGCCTTCAAAAGTATTGTGACCACAACCGCGGTTGCCAGCAGAATCGGAACGTAGACACCGAAGATTCGAACCAGCATCGCAGCGTCTCGGCCGGCGTAGTTGTTGAACGCTCCCAGGAAATTTCCGATTGCAAACACAGCTCCGGCAACTAGGGAAATAATCACTAGTAGGTTGCCGAACCGGTGCGCGGCCTTGGCCAGCGAATTATCATTTTCGGTCCTGGCTCGCAGTGCCATAGTTTGCCCAGTTAGAGCGGCTAGACCAAAGGCGGTAATGCCAAGCAGGAAGAGGTAGGTGCTGAGCTGAACCTGGGGTTCTGGTCCTATGTAGTTGCCCTGGTTGTCGTAGCTTGCGATATCGATGAACAGGTCACTGTAAATGGCACCCATGAACAAGGACCAACCAACAATTAGCCCTCCGAGTGGAACCATGATTGCCAATTTGGAACGCTTTATTGAATCCATAGCTCCAGCCTAGACTTTAGGGATGATTCTGGTTATCGGTGAAGCGCTTATCGACCTTATTCAGGTTGGTGACCAATTCAAGCCCGTGGTTGGTGGTGCAAACGCAAATGTCGCACTGGCACTGGCCAGGCGAGGCGAACCGCAGAAGTTTTTAGGCAGAATTTCGACGGATGGATTCGGAAAACTAATCAGGAATCGCTTAGCTTCAAACGGCGTCAACCTGGACTGGTCAATCTCAGCTAAAGAGCCAACCACGCTGGCGATTGCAAATATAGATTCGGCTGGGGTTGCCACTTACGCGTTCTACATAAACGGAACAGCGGATTGGGGTTGGACTGAAGCCGAACTTCCAACCCTAGAAATGCTGCAACAAGTCAATGCTGGTTGCATTCAATTTGGTTGCCTAACCATGGCAATCGAACCGGGAAACTTGGTTATCGAAAAATGGCTCGAGGGAATCAAGAAAGCTGACCAAATAACTCTCAGCCATGACCTTAACATCCGAAGCGCGCTTGGTTTCAAAAGAGAAGTAGAACTAGAGCGAGTGCTGCGAATAAATAAGCTTTCGCACATCATCAAAGCTTCAGATGCAGATCTTGAGTGGCTCTACGAATTAGAACCAGGTTCCAACTTGGATGAAATTGCCAACAACTGGTCACAGGGCGGAAAACTTGTGGTGATTACTAGGGGTGGCGATGGCGCTTCGCTCTATCGAAGCGGCGAAAGACTTGACGTAACGGCGCCGAAAATAAACCTCGCCGACACAGTCGGTGCTGGAGACACCTTCATGGCCAACCTGCTCGGGGAACTAGCCGGCTTGGACGCTCTTGGCTCCGCACCACTAAGTCGCCTAGAGCGGCTGAGCAACGATCAGTTGATTGCCTGCGCGAGTTTTGCAGCGGTAGCGGCCGGAATAGTTTGCGAGCGACACGGCTGTGAACCACCAACCAAGGCCGAGGTTGAGAAACTAATCGCGCTTGGCAAGTGAGACCAGGGCTCGAAGCTCTGTCTGCCCCTTGCGGGATTTTATTTCCCAGCTGTGACTGAGCTCGTCTAAAAGCGTCGAACCGACTCCCAATTCACTGCCAATTTCTGGCACCGAGCCATCATTAATCACGCTAATACGAAGGAAATCATTTTGCGCCTCAGCGATTTGAATGGAGATGTTCTTTGCCTTGCCGTGTTTCACCGCATTGCTAACACCCTCACGTGCGATTTCCAACACGCACTGCGCAACAATCGGACGCTTAGTCAAATCTGAGTCCAGGTCTTGGGGTAGTTCAATCTGCACTTCGCATATTCCAGACCAGAGCTCTTGGATTTGCTCCAATACCGCGCGCAGTGACTCGCCTTCCAAGAAGTCAGGTTTGGAAAGTCTCGCAATAGCGCTGTCGATCTCACTCTTCACCGACTGGTTGACCTTTTCACTGGGTCGTTTCAGTGAGGAAAGCTTCAGTGCGGCGGCATACATCGCGGCCTGCACGGGTCCATGCAGAACGGTAGCGATGTTGCGCTGAATTACCCAAGCTTCCTGCCTCAAAGCTGCAGTGAGGGCCTCAAGCTTTACAACCACCTGCTGCAAATTTTCCTGGGAAATCAAAACTTGGATTTTTACCATTTGATAGACAAACAACAGGCTTGAGAGGGCGACATTGAAAATGATTGCTTGAAAAAAGTAGCTATTACCGAGCTGGCTAATTCCAAGTAGCTCAAGAGGGAGCGCCGCGAAACTGGAAACAACTGCAACTAGCATCACAATAACGAGTGAAACTAGCGGCGATGCCGAGAACCTTGACAGGATAACTTTTGCAAGTAGCAGAAACCCAAAAATCAATAAAAGCATCAGAGTGAGCAAGTAAGTGCCCTCCACTGGATCCGTCAAGACCGCTAGGGATGGATAGCCAAGCAATATGTATAACAAGAAATAAAGTGGTAACGGAATCATGGAACCGATATCCACCAGCTTCGGAAGTGTTGCACTTCGCTCTCTAATTACCTGAGCTCCCGAAAGCTGCCTAGGGATTGTTCGGCTTAGCGCCAAGTCTCGGCTAAGAGGCCGAACCGTGTTTTCCACAAGCGCCATTAGGTTTGCAACCGCGCTTTTTAGATCAGCGGAATTCTTTGCCACAGACAAGTTCTTGTAGAGCCTGCGAAGTTGGGGCTTGAGCTGATTTTGAACCTTGTCTAAAAGTGCGTTTCTCAGCTGAGAGATCTGAGATTGGAGGGTGGTCTCCAAGAACTTAAGTTCCTGGCCTCGACTTTCCAGCTCTTTATTTAGATTGGCTTCTTTTCCAAAGCTAAGGACAATCAGTTGCATCGATGCAAAGGCCGCCACCACAAAAATCGGTGCGCTGAGTAGCCGGTAACTCAGCTCATCGACTGGAACAAAGCCGAGCTGGCTTCCAATTAGATAAACCATCAGCCCACGAATCAGTCCCGCAAGCGCAACTATCGCTAGCACCGCAAGCGGTCGAGACTTTTTCCAATTTCGTCTTCCGCTGATTCGAAAAAGAACCTCTAATAACGCGACAGTGAAAAGCCAGAACAAAAGTGCGAAGAGTAGCCAACCACTCAACGGTCCGCCCAAACGAATTTGCTCCAGGGTTATTGCTGAAAGCATGAAGGGGATACCGAGCAATAGGTAGATTCGCCAGCTTGTTGCTCCTGGTGAACCAAAGTCGGTGATTAGTTCGCGGAGAGAGTTTTCGGGGGCGGAGTAAACCTTGTTCATTGACTCTTGCCGGAAATTTGGAAGTAGCGAGCGGCTGCCTCGACTCTTGGGTTACCGCCAGAATTTTGGTCAATCCCAAGAATGTCGAAGATGCGCGACACCATGGCCTCAACCGCTCTTACGGATGTGCCACGAGTCTTTGCGATTTGGTTATTGGTTGAACCTGTGGCGAGCAGTTGAAGTACTTCAAGTTGGCGCTTCGAGAGATTTAGATACGGGTTCTCAATTGAAATGTTGTGCTTGTAGGAATCAGGAACGTTTTCCTTGAGCACTGCTTCAAGGGCTTCAATCAATTCATCGCCGGAAAGAAGTTTCGACTTGTGAAGATATGCGGCATTCTTTGGAAGCTTGGCTGCGTCTCGGTTTCCAAGCCTTGGGTCCGGGAGATTTGTGAGGAAGACCACTCCAATTTCTGGAATCTCGGTTTTCACAACATCAATTAAGTCAAAGCCATTCGGGCCAGGACCCAACTCAATGTCGACAATCATGGCATCGGGATCAACTTGCTTGCAGACCCGTCTTGCATCCGCAGCATTGGCCGCTGTGGTAACCGCGAAACCAGCAACTTCGAGGGCTCTTCCAATGAGGTCGCGAAGCAGTGGTTCGTTTTCAACGACCACTACCTGACGGTTATACATTTGCGCCTCCGAGCCTTAGAAAAACAGCCTAATTCCAAAGCGCTATTTCCACACCCAAAGGCCAAATCCGGCAAATGTCCTCGGCTGCGGCTTTACTTAGAGAGTGAAGAATCGCAATGGGCACTGGTCTTTTGACTCCAGGGATTTGATGCGCTCCAAGTGCTCTCACTGCACCAGGGTCTCGGTGGGCAGAGAGCTAGGGATAGCAGATCTCAAGGACCTGCTCGATCAGTTCTATGTGAAGCCTGACAACCTGGCCATTCGATATGGAATGAAGTTTGAGTCACAGCTTGAAGAGCAGCTGGTCATAAACCTAGGTGATCTGGTTCAGGCCCCCAAAGAGCAATCCATGGAGCAAACCTTGGAACTTATGAGCCAAGGAGTGCCAGTCATATATCAGGGTGTGCTGAAAGGTGGTTCTGGGGCAATAGATTTTTCGGGTAGGCCAGATTTCCTGCTGAGAAATGACTATCGATTTGTTTTTACAGAGGGCGGCCTAACCGCAAAGCAGATTGACGGCTGGTCCGGGGGTTACACGGCCTGGGACGCGAAACTCTCCTCGACGCCGAAACCCGACTACCAAAATCAGGTAGGGCTTTACTGCGATGTTCTGAAGCAACTGGAGCTACTTGGAAGTGGGCCCTCCGGGTTGATTCTTGGAAGCAAGGAGATTGCTGAGTTTTCGAGTCAGGTGCTTATCGCGCAGATGATTGAAGTTAGAAATCCATTTATTGCCACTTTAGAAAAGATCATCGATAAATCTCCCCAGCGCGCGGAGGATCTTGGAGAACTAGTTTGCGAAGCCAGTAGCTACTGTGAGTCGTGCGAGTACCCACTGCTGTGCGATGACCAGAGAAGAAAATCTCTGCACCTGCAACTTATTTTCAACATCACAAAACCACAGATTGAATCACTAATTCGGGCAGGGGTTAAGAACGTTGTCGACCTAGCGAAGTTCGAAGGGGAAACCGACAAGTTATCTGAATCTGTAATTGCAAAACTGAAAAGACAAGCTGGTTTGCAACTGCAGAACTATGAAACCGGCAAGCACACCTATGAAATTCTTGATGGCTCGGCGATCAGTTCATTGCCAAAGCAATCCAGCGCAGACATCTACTTCGATATGGAAGGGTTCGCCTTTTTTGAAGGTGGGCTCGAGTATCTTTTTGGCTGGATTGTGGGAGACCAAGAACCGAGATTCGAATATGAGTGGGCAGATGATAGGGCAGAGGAAAAAGTTGCGTTTGTGAACTTTGTGGCTTCGATGAGAGACCACCTGGCAAAGTATCCGGATGTCCACATTTATCACTACGCACACTATGAGCAGACCGCGCTAACGCGATTAGCACAGCGCCACGGTGTGATGCAGCGAGAAGTCGCCGAATTGATTGAGAGCGGAAAAATGATTGACCTGTTCAAGACGGTGAAAGCCGCTCTGGTTTTAGGTCAAGAGAGTTATTCGATTAAGAAACTCGAGAACTACTACTCCTTCAAGCGAGTCTCACAAGTCAAGGAAGCCACAGGTTCCATGGACTTTTATGACAGATATCGCGAGGCTTTAGTTCAGGACCAAAGTGAGGCAGAAATGCTGAAGCGCCAGGTGCTTGATTACAACCAAGATGATTGCCTTAGCACGCTGGCGCTTCTGCGCTGGCTTCGAAGCCTTACATAAATACTGCGGTGTCCAAAGCAATACCAGGACCCCAAGTGGTGGAGACGGATCCCTTTACTAGGTAGCGTCCCTTTGAGGTTGATGGCTTTAGACGGACAACTTCTTCCATTGCAGCGCGCAGGTTGTCTGCTAGCTGAGCCTCGGTGAAAGATGCCTTTCCAATAATGAAGTGAAGGTTTGACTGCTTGTCGATGCGGAACTCAATCTTTCCGCCCTTGATGTCAGTAACGGCCTTTGCAACATCCATGGTCACGGTTCCAGTCTTTGGGTTTGGCATTAGGTTACGAGGACCTAGCACCTTACCTAGACGACCGACCTTACCCATGAGGTCTGGCGTTGCAACTGCGGAGTCGAAGTCGGTCCAGCCGGCCTCAACCTTTGCGATTAGCTCATCGCCACCGACTTCGTCGGCTCCTGCTTCTCTCGCTGCATCTGCTGCTGCACCGTTTGCGAACACGATGACGCGAGCGACCTTACCGGTTCCGTGAGGCAAGGAAACTGTTCCACGAATCATCTGGTCAGCCTTGCGTGGGTCCACTCCCAACTTGAGTGCGACCTCAACGGTTGCGTTGGTCTTCTTTGAGCTGGTCTCTTTTGCAAGAACTACTGCCTCATCGACTGAGTACAGCTTGCCAGCTTCGATCTTTTCTGCGGCTTCTCTATAAGCCCTTGAGCGCTTTGCCATTCTGCTTTTCCTTATCTATAGGTCACAGTTGTGGTTTTTCGGACCAAGCGTTGGTCCTCCCACGACTTTTCTTTTTCTTTACTGCTCGACGGTAATACCCATTGAGCGGGCAGTACCAGCGATGATCTTTGCTGCTGCATCAACGTCGTTTGCGTTGAGGTCAGAAGCTTTCTGCTCTGCAATCTTGTAGAGCTGGTCCTTGGATAGCTTTGCAACCTTCACGGTGTGAGGAGTTGCGCTTCCCTTTGGAACTCCAGCAGCCTTCTTGATTAGCTCTGCAGCAGGTGGTGTCTTTAGGACGAAGGTGAACGAGCGGTCTTCGTAGACGGTGATTTCTACTGGAACGACGTTGCCCTTCTGGTCTGCGGTTGCGTTGTTATACGCGGTGCAGAACTCCATGATGTTCACACCGTGCTGACCTAGAGCAGGACCAATTGGAGGAGCTGGGTTAGCAGCGCCTGCCTGGATCTGAAGCTTGATCAGTCCGGTGACTTTCTTCTTCGGTGCCATTTGTTTTCCTTTAGTTGGTAGTTGAAACGCTTAGTTGAGTGGTCCGACCTGATTGAATGCGAGCTCTACTGGAGTCTCACGCTCAAACAGCGAAACCAAAACTGTGACCTTGCCAGACTCTGGCTTGATCTCTGAAATTGTTCCTGGGAGACCGGCGAATGAACCGTCCTTAATCAGGATGCTCTCGCCAACCTTGAAGTCGATCTTGACTGGAATGCTCTTGCCCTTGGCCTTGCCTGGGGTTGCAGCCTTCGCGGTCTTGACTTCTTCGCTCTCCTCCGGAGTGAAAAGTGGTTTCAGCATTTCGAAAGCTTCTTGAGGGCGAAGCGGAGTTGGTAGTTGTGAGTTGCCAACGAACCCGGTGACCGCCGGAGTGTGACGGACCAGTGACCAGCTATCTTCGTTCATTTCCATACGGACCAGAACGTAGCCAGGGATGCGAACCTTGGAAACTAGCTTGCGCTGACCGTTCTTGATCTCGATGGTTTCCTCCATCGGAACTTCAATCTGGTAGATATCGTCTCCACCGGCTAGGGCTAGCTTTCTGGTTTCAATGTTTTGCTTCACGCGACGCTCGTAACCAGCGTAGGAGTGCACCACGTACCACTTGCCTGGCTGGTTTCTAAGTTCGAGACGGAACTTACGGTAAGGGTCCTCTGCATCTTCCGAAGCTGAAGTGTCTTCCGCAATTGCCGCAGCGGTTGGCTCTTCGATCTGAAAGCCATCGAGTTCCTCGACTGCTTCTACTTCTGCTTCGACTAGATCAACGATGTCCAAGTCAACGTTTTCGTTGATTGAATCCTCTGCGATGGAGATTGGTTCGCTCTGAGTGTCTTCAGGCTGGTTTTCGGTGACGTCACTGAAATTTAGTTCTGACATTTTTAGTCCTTATCCTGCAAACACGAAGCTGACGACGTTGAAGAAGATCCAGTCGAGACCGGAAATGATTGCCATTACAACCGCAACGAATCCGAGAACAACACCGGTGTAGTTGAACAACTCTTTACGAGTTGGACTGGTTACCTTTGAAAGTTCCTGAACTACCTGACGAAGAAAAAGACGCGCTTTGCCAATTGGTGACTTAACCTTCGCACCATCAGCCTTGGCTTTTTCAACCAGGTCTTCAGAAGCCTTCTCGTTCTCTTCTGTCATTTCCTAACTTTCTTCCTTGTTTGCAGGGCGGACAGGACTCGAACCTGCAACCTGCGGTTTTGGAGACCGCTGCTCTACCAATTGAGCCACCGCCCTATTTAGTTGAACCTTCCGAATTCCAATTGCCAGAGGGCTTGGTTTCGACCGGCGAGCAAAAGGTCACACTTCTAGAGTGAAATCTAAGATTTGTGATTTTTGCCAGATTAGTTTTCGGCAGATGTCAACTTGCTAGAAGTTTAGGGGTCTAGAAAGCTTTTCGCAATGCCGGTTTGGCCTAGATGGTGGGGGTTTGGGCCAGTAATCTTGAGGCTATGTCCCTGCCACGTATTTCCTCCAGAATTGCCGCGATTGCCGAGTCCGCGACCCTCAAAGTAGACGCCAAGGCCAAGGCTTTGAAGGCTGAAGGCAAGCCTGTGATCTCCTACGCGGCTGGGGAGCCTGACTTTGCCACCCCCGGGCACATTGTTGAGGCGGCAATCAAGGCGGCCGCAGACCCCAAGAACCACCGCTACACCCAGGCCATTGGGCTCCCTGAACTTCGCGAAGCGATTGCAGAAAAGACCAAACACGACAGCGGAACACCTGTGACTGCCGGCCAGGTCGTGGTTACCAATGGTGGAAAGCAGGCCGTTTACCAGGCATTTGCAGTCCTAGTGGACCGCGGTGACGAGGTCATCGTGCCCTCCCCCTATTGGACCACCTATCCCGAGGCCATCAAGTTGGCCGGCGGAACCATGGTCGAGGTGTTTGCAGGGGCTGACCAGGACTACAAGGTGACCGTTGACCAACTGGAGGCTGCCTACACCTCGAAGACCAAATTGCTTTTGATGTGCTCGCCATCGAACCCAACCGGCTCGGTCTATACCAAGGAAGAGATCGAGGCCATCGGGCGCTGGGTTGAGTCAAAGCCAGGGCTATGGGTTATCAGCGACGAGATTTACCAAAACCTCACCTATGACGGTCTGAAGGCATACTCGCTCACCGAACTGGTTCCAGAAATCACCGACCGCACCATCATGGTGAACGGAGTAGCAAAGACCTATGCCATGACTGGTTGGCGCCTGGGTTGGATGGTGGGTCCTCAGGATGCTATGAAGGCGGCTGCAAACTTGCAGTCACATTTGACTTCGAATGTTTCCAACATTTCTCAGGTTGCTGGAATCGCGGCACTAACCGGCGATCAAGAGCCGGTTGCACATATGCTCGCCGCATTTGACCGCAGAAGAAAAGTTGCTGTTGCCGAGATGAATAAAGTGAACGGTTTTGTAACTCCCACTCCCAAGGGTGCTTTCTACGTCTATACAGACGTAAAGGGTCTACTCGGAAAAACTTGGGGCGGGAAAGAAATTCACACCTCGCTAGAGCTAGCAGACTTTATTTTGGAGACTGCGGAAGTTGCTGTGGTTCCAGGTGAAGCATTCGGTCCCTCTGGTTACATCAGAATGAGCTACGCACTCGGTGATGACCAGCTACTCGAGGGAATCCAGAGACTGCAAAAACTATTTGCTTAAAAACCAATCAGGTTTGGTTCTGGAACGAGATTCACGCCCCAAGTTGCCGCGACTCGCTCCTGAATGTATCGAGCAAGTTCAATGATTTCCTGACCTGTTGCACCACCGCGATTGGTAATCGCCAAAGCGTGCTTATTTGAAACCGCAGCTTTAGAGCCTGCAAGTTTGAATCCCTTTGGGATTCCTGAATTTTCAATTAACCAGCCTGCCGAGAGTTTTACGTTGCCGGTTCCATCTTTCATGTCCCACTTGAGCATCTCGATTGGAAACTCGAGTGATTTGCTTTGAGAAACTACTGGGTTGGTGAAGAACGATCCGCAAGAGACGCTGTCGGGGTCTGAATCTGAAACGACCATTCCCTTCGAGCTTCTAAGTTCAATGACGGTGTCTCTGACCTGCTGCAGCGGAAGCTGAGAGCCATATGGTTTGTCTAGGTGGTTGGTGATCTGACCAGAAGCCATTGGCACACTTAGGCCTCCAAGATCTTGAAGCTCAAATTCCACCCAACCGATTACGCCTTCAAGGCCGTGCTTTAGTTTGCTGTCGCGATAGGAAAAACCCAACTCCGAATTGGAAAGAATTCTTACCTCGTGCGTCTCTTTATCTAAAAACTCAATTCGGGTAATGGTCTCTGAAACTTCTTGACCATAGGCGCCAACATTTTGAACCGGTGTTGCACCAACAGATCCCGGAATGCCGCTCATTGCTTCAATCCCCGCGTAACCTTTGGCTACGCAATAGGCAACAAACTGATCCCAGTTCTCGCCAGCTTGCACTTTGAGTAAGACCTTGTCGTCTTGTCTGGTTTCCTCAATGCCACGATTACTGACCAGTAGAACGTTTAGATTCTCAACATCGTCACTG
>JACCDL011237725.1_pt1 | contig 11626 bp, 13 predicted proteins | sample 7441931 | NCBI WGS metagenome assembly JACCDL01 (sample SAMN15323437, study PRJNA562643) | freshwater metagenome | isolation source: river surface water | place: USA:Blue River Watershed | collected 2017-08-16 | reverse complement strand
GTTCCTGCCGCATCTGCATCACTGGCGCCCGCAAGGGCATTCCCGCCGTACTTGACGACGACCGTCTTGCCCGCGAATCGCTGAATGTACGGCAAGGCCTCGATGAGCAACGATCCCGTTTGCTCGTGATGAGCCTGCACACCGATCATCGCGCTCATGGGTACACCCCGACTTGACTAAGTCCGAGTTGTTCATCGAGCCCGAGGGCGACGTTTGCCGCCTGCAGTGCCCCACCGGATGCACCCTTGGTCAGGTTGTCGAGTGCCGACAACACGACGACGTAACCAGAGCGCTCGTCGTATCGTGCCGTGAGGTGGACTGAGTTCGTACCGAGCGTTGCCTTCGTCGATGGAATCGCAGGCGACACGGTCACGAAGGGTTCGCCCGCATACGCCTTCGCCAACGTTGCGAGAACCCCGGGTGTGGTCGGTGAGGTGCCGGACTTTGGTCGCGCATAACACGTTGCGAGGATTCCCCTATTCATTGGGGCGAGATGTGGAGTGAAGAGGATCTGCGCGCCGGTCACCTGCTCCATCTCTGGCGTGTGACGATGATCGAGCAAGCCGTACGCGGTGAAGTCCTCGTTCACGCTCGTGAACATCGACGACTGCTTCAATGCCCTTCCTGCACCAGAAACTCCCGAGGCGGCATCGACGATGACACCCGATGGCTCGATGACCCCACTCTTCACGAGTGGCGCGAGGGCAAGACTCGCCGCGGTGACGTAACAACCTGGTGTGGCGATGAACGTCGCGCCTGCGAGTGCTGACCGATACATCTCCGGAAGCCCGTACACGGCCTGCTTGACCAACGCTGGCTGTGTGTGCTCAAAGCCGTACCACCGTGGATACAGCGACGTGTCTTGGAGACGAAACGCTGCCGACAGATCGACGACCAGCCGAACCTTGCCGACCAATTGCGGAGCAATCTCGAGTGCAGCTTCATGCGGAAGGCACAGGAAGACGACGTCACAACGAAGAGCTGACGCGAGGTCGAACTCCGAAAACACCAAGTTCGGATAGTGGGTCGCAAGCGATGGATACACGGAGGCAGCCCGAGATCCAGCCTGCGAATCCCCCGTCGCATAGGAAACGGACAGTTCTGGATGCTGGGCGCAAAGACGCAGTAGCTCAACGCCAGTAAAGCCCGACGCCCCCAGAATGCCGACCGAATACATGAGGCATAACTATACAGTTAGTTGCATAGTTATGCAACGACCCTAGCGAAGCGTGCCGCCCAGCTTTTCGACCGCTTGGATGCACTTCGCCCGAGTGTCGGCCACGGTTTCATCCGTCAGGGTCTTGTCGGGGGCCTGGAGTCGGATTCGATAGGCAATGCTCCGGTGGCCCTCCGAAACACCCTTTCCCCGATACACATCAAATTGTCGGACATCGACCGCCAGCGATCCCCCCGCCTGACGAAGAGCCCGATGCACTTGGGCCGCGGACACCGTGTCAGCGACGACGAAGGCGAGATCGAAGTCCGTTGATGGGAACTTGCTCACGACCTGTGCAGCGTGCGGCTTTGGTGTCTCTGCCAACACGATCGAGAGGTTCAACTCCAGACACGCAACTCGGCCGACGATCCCCAAGCGATGCAGTACGGCTGGGTCAATCTCCCCGAATGCCCCGAGTGAGATCTTTCCCCGTCGAAGCGCCACACTTCGCGTCGCGTGATAACCCGCTGGCGGGTCGTCACTGATGAGCTGTGCTCCAATCTCGAGAACACTAGAGATTTGGGACCACAAGTCAGCCGCACGTGACGCGTCGGCGTCTGCGATCACGATGCAGAGTGCTTCATATTCATCGGGCAGCTGTTCGCTTCCTTGCGGATACACGTGACCGATCTCGAAGAGTGCGATGTTGTCTGCCCGATGCGACTGGTTGTACGCAACTGCCTTCAGAAGTCCGGGTCGCAGCGAGGTGCGCAACATGCTCTCTTCTGCAACCAGTGGATTGGCGAGTCGCAATGCCCGCGATTCATCCACTCCGACCGAGGCTTGATCGCCAGGAGCGAGGAACGGGTTCGGCATCGCCTCGCTCAGTCCGAGACTGCGCACCACTTGACGAGTGAGACGTCGCCGAATCTGGATGTCGGAGAGTCGGCCGTGAACCGGAGAAGTCGGAACGATCTTGCCAAGATTCTCGTACCCGATGTGCCGGGCGAGTTCTTCAACGAGATCAATCTCCGTCACGCAATCTGGTCGCCACGACGGCACCGTGACGCTCACCGTTTCCTCGCCATCGTTCACACCAAATCCAAGTGGCGCGAGCACCCTCCGGACTCCTGCAGCATCCAGTTTCTGACCGAGCACACGGTCCACCTGGTGAAGTCGAAGATTCATCTCCGTCGTCGGCGCGGGAAGATGCGGTGTTCGTGCATCACTCATCCCCTCGTGTACGACGAGATCAGGGCATGTCCACCGCAACAGCTCGGCAAACCGTGCTACTGCTCGCTCAGCGCCGTAGGGGTCCACTCCCCGCTCGAACCGAAGGGATGCCTCGGTGCGCAGTCCAAGTCCCGAAACGCTCCGCGCAATGGTGGGTGCATCGAAATGGGCGATCTCGAGCGCAATCGTCGTCGTGTCACTGCGTACTTCCGAGTCGAGTCCACCCATGATTCCAGCGATGCCAACGATGACGTTGTCCCCGTTGCAGATGACGAGGTCGTGCGCCGACAGAGTGCGCTCCACCTTGTCGAGCGTGGTGAACTTCTCGCCTTCGGTCGCAAGGCGGACGATGAAGCCCTTCTCGACCGATCGAACGTCGTAGGCGTGGTTGGGCTGGTTCAATTCGAGATTGACGAGGTTCGAGACATCAACGATGTTGTTGATCGCACGCATTCCTGCGTGCGCAAGCCGCTGCGCGATCCAGTCGGGAGAGTCAGTGACACGGACACCCGAAATGGTGGTGACGGTGAAACGTGGGCAACCCTGTTCATCGCGAATGTCGACCGGGATCGAGCGCGAAGCACCCGCTTTCGTCGTAGAGGGAGCAGTTTCCTTCAGCGCAACCTTCATGCGGGCTGCGAGTTCGCGTGCCACTCCGAGGTGACCGAAGCAGTCCGGTCGATTGCGGGTGACATCGAGATCGAACACGACATCCGGCTTGACGCCCATCTCGGCGAACACATCGTTGCCGAGGGTTGCCGATGGCGGAAGGATCAAGAGACCGGAAGAATCTGCTCCGATTCCAAGTTCGATCGCGGAGCAGAGCATGCCCTCACTGTCGATACCGAGGATTCCTCGCTGGGCGATCACGCGACCATCGGGCATGGCCGTTCCAAGGGTGGCAAGCGGAACCTTGTCGCCTACCGACATGTTGTTCGCACCACACCACACGTGGCGCTCGACGCCATCCCCCGCATCGACGAACACCCGCTGCACCTTTGCGGCATCCGGGTGCCGTTCGAGACGCTTGACCTGCGCGACGACCACGCCGGGGAAGGTGGAGCCGACACGGTCGATCGATTCAACCGCGAGTCCGAGCGCGGTCATGTGATCGGCGATCGCATCAATGTCGTCACCGAAGTCGCCGAACTCCTTCAACCACGAGTGGACGATCTTCACGTGAACTGCCTCAAGAAGCGAAGGTCGTTCGTGTACATCTCACGAATGTCTTCGACACCGTGGCGCTCCTTGGCCATGCGGTCGATGCCGAATCCGAAAGCGAATCCCGTGTACTCGTCGGGGTCGATGCCACCGGCCGCCAAGACGTTCGGGTGCACCATGCCACAGCCACCAAGTTCGATCCAGCTGCCGTTCGCTCGACGAATGTCGAATTCGGCGCTCGGTTCGGTGAAGGGGAAGAACGACGGTCGGAGTCGGCTCGTGAAGTCATTGCCGAAGAACGCTTTCGTGAACGCCTCGATGATGCCGGCGAGATGCGCAAACGTGATCCCCTTGTCGATCACGAGACCCTCGATCTGGTGGAACACCGGCATGTGTGTGGCATCGGGTGTGTCGCGACGGAAGACGCGACCGGGCATGATCGCATAGATCGGTGGCTTCCAGGATTGCATGACCCGAATCTGCACCGGTGACGTATGCGTACGCAGAAGAACCGTGTTCGCCTCGTGTTGATCGGAGAACGGCTCGATGAACATGGTGTCGAACTCGCTCCGCGCGGGATGCGACGCGGGCATGTTCAACGCCTCGAAGTTGTAGAAGTCGGTCTCGACCTCTGGTCCCTCGGCGACTTGGAATCCAAGACCGATGAAGACATCTTCGAGTCGTTCCGTTGCCTGCGTGACGATGTGGGCGGTCCCCCGTCGCGGACCGGTCAGGAACTCCGTGAGATCCATCCGTTCGCGTTCGACCTGTGCGGCAAATTCGGCGTCTCCAAGCTCGTTCTCACGGGCAGCGCGAGCTGATTCGATTTCCGCTGTTGCCTCGCTCAGGGCCTGACCAACCGCCTTCTTCTCCGCGGCGTCTTCGATCTTTCCGAGTTGGGCCCGGATCGCATTGAGTGCGCTCTTTTTGTTCGCCAACTCCGCGGCGATCTTGCGCAGCGATGCCGTATCCGTGGCGCTTGCGATCGCAGAAACTGCACTCTGGCGAGCCTTGTCGACCTCGTCGCGCAGTGACGGTGTGGCTTTGCCGGTCATACCGCTGACAACGCTACTCGTTGTGGGTGTCTGAAGAATGTTGATTTGCGGTCGCAAAGCACATGATCGTCGCGGCCATCGCGACGTTCAGGCTTTCGCTCCGACCACGATGAGGAATGGTCACCCACACGTCGGCATCGAAGGACTCTTCGAGTCCCCGAGCTTCGTTCCCCATCGCCAAGCAGACCTTTCCTGAGAGATCCGCTTCGTCGAGCGAGACCGAACGACCTTCGTCGTGCGACGAGGTTCCGACGATGCGATAGCCCTTCTTGCGAACGTCGTCCAACGACGCTCCTTCCACGATCGCAAGGTGAAAGACCGCGCCAGCAGAGGATCGCACGACCTTTGGATTCGTCGGGTCGACACTGCCTTCGCTCAGCATCACCGCCGACGCGCCGAAGGCCTCGGCTGAACGCAAGATGGTGCCGAGATTGCCTGGGTCGCTCACCGATTCGCACCACACGACCCAGTCAGATGGCGATGGACTCCACGTGCGAAGGGTCCGCTTTGCGATCGCAAGAGCAGGCTGTGGGGACTGGGTGTCGGCGACTCGCTCGAGTACTCCGCGCGCAAGGGCGAAGACCTCCGCGTCGGTTCCGGGGAACGCGATCCCCTTGTCGTTCGTGAAGATCTCCTCGATCTCCCACCCCGCCGAGATGGCCTCCGCGATGAGCGTCGGACCTTCGATGACGAATAGACCTTCCTCCAAACGAGCACTGCGGCGCCCGATGAGGCGCCGCAGTCGTTGAACTCGTGGATGTGAAAAAGAAAGGAACGCGTCGTTCAGACGAGCGCTCCCCTTGCAGTTTCCACCAGCTTGGCGAACGCGGCAGCATCGTTGACCGCGAGGTCGGCGAGGATCTTGCGATCCACCTCGACTCCGGCCTTCGACAGACCCGCGATCAGGCGGCTGTAGGAGAAATTGTTCTGGCGGCATCCGGCGTTGATGCGCTGGATCCACAGGCTGCGGAACTCGCCCTTCTTCGCGCGGCGGTCGCGGAACGCGTACTGCCCCGAGTGGAGGACCTGTTCGTTGGCGGAACGGAAGGTGCGGCTGCGGTCACCGTAGTAACCCTTGGCCTTCTCCAGGATCGCCTTGTGCTTCTTCTTTGCGTGTACTGCGCGCTTTACTCGTGCCATGTCATCGTCCTTTCGTCGTTGATGTCAGATCGCTGTCGGTCTATCGCTCGCCCAAGAGGCGCTTGATTCGCTTCACGTCGCCCGAGTGGACGTCCACTGCACCGTCGAGACGGCGCGTGCGGGTCGAGGGCTTGTGCTCGAACAAGTGCTGACGCATCGACTGCTGGCGGCGCAGCTTGCCCGTGCCGGTCTTCTTGAACCGCTTGGCTGCGGTCTTCGATGTCTTCATCTTTGGCATGTCGTGTCTCTCCTATTGCTCTTGTCGTGTGCTGTCTGGGGCCTCGGTCGCGGGTGCTTCCTGTGGCTTGTTGTCGGACTTCTTCTTCGGCGCTGCCTTCTTCTCAGGTGACAAGACCATCGTCATGTTGCGACCCTCGAGTCGAGCGTGTGTGTCGACTCGTGCCGTCTCGCCAAGTTGCTCGATGACTGCATCGAGAATCTTCTTGCCGAGCTCTGGGTGTGCAACCTCTCGTCCTCGGAACTGCAACGTGACCTTCACCTTGTGTCCCTCTGCGAGGAACTGCTGCATGTGGCGAACCTTCGTGTCGAAGTCGGCTTTTCCGATCTTCGGCTTGAACTTCACCTCTTTCATGGTGATTTGGACGGTCTTCTTGCGGGATTCCTTCAGTCGCTGAGATTCCTCGTATCGGAACTTCCCGTAGTCCATGATGCGACACACGGGTGGGCTTGCTTGAGCCGCAACCTCGACGAGATCGAGATCTGCTGCTCGTGCACGCTCCAAGGCCTCTGCGATGCTGACGATGCCAACTTGGGAACCGTCGGCGTCAACCAAACGAACTTCGCGTGCGCGAATTCGGTCGTTGAACCGTGGTTCCTGAACTGGCGGTGCTATGGCCGTACTCTTCTGTGCAAGTGGCGTCGCCTCCTGGTTGTGGCGACTTGTCGAACTTCACGGGCGCGGGCGACGAGCCTCAGCGCACGGCTCCGTAGAGCCCTTCGCAAAGACCCAGACGCACTCACCCTCCGTGTTGGCCGACAAGCCAATGGATAGGAATTGTTGTGGTTAGGTGGGAGGACGGGTCCTCCACTTCGCCCAATATCGTAGCCACGATGAACGTGGATCCCACCGACCCAACCCACCAGATCGATGACGCCCAAGAGGCGCTGGCCGAGGCCCGCCAACGAATCGGCGAGGTACCGGCCAACGTCGTCGTCGTCAACCACGTGATGGGTCTCTATGAGCTCGCTGCCATCCACTTGTCGGCCCAGCCACCACGACTCGCCGATGCAGCCCTCGCGATCGATGCGGTGGCCTGCGTCGTGGAAGGTCTCGGTTCGCGACTCGGTGACGAACACTCCACGCTCGCCGATGCCCTCGCCAACATTCGCTTGGCGTTCGTTCAGATCAAGGGAACTGGCGCCTAAGCAGTCGTCGAGCGCACCGGTTGGACTGCGCTCGCCTCACGCTTCCCAAATCGGATGACGGGGACGAACGTCACCTCAGTGTTCACCGAAATCGTCCGCGTTCCATCGACGATCTCCACGCAGTGGAACAAGAACTGCTCTCCGTTGCTCTCGATCTGACCCAATCCGACATGGTCGTTGAACTCGACCACGATCCCTGTCCGTAGTGCTGCGTCAGTCATCATCGACCACCAGTGTGTCGGGGCCACGATGGCCACGCCACCAGGCGACTGCCTCCATCGCCGATCGCCCCTCCGGTTGAACCTTCTCACAAACGACCGAACCCGTGACGCACCCCAGCATGACGCGCTCGTCGTGGAGCGTGATCGTCCGCGCCGGGAGCGCAGTGTCAGTTGCAATGCCCTCAAGGACTCTGAGACGCTGACCGGCTACCGACAGGAATGCGCCACCGATTCGAATCCGGCGCGTCTCCAGCGCAGCGTCCTCGCACGTCATTCGTCGATCGACAGACGTGATCTTGCGCGCATAGACCACCTCACCCGCTTGAGGAACACCAGACCACTCACCTCTTCGCAACGTGTCGACGAGAAGCGTGCGTGCGACCGCGTCAAGGCGAACCCTCAGTTCATCGGCCGTCTCACCATCGTTGATTGACACTTCCTGACGGGCAAACACTTCTCCGGCATCCAATTCATCGACGACTCGCATGATGCACACCCCGGTCGAATCGTCTCCTGCGAGGATGGCGCGCTCGACCGGAGCCGCACCGCGCCATCGCGGCAGCAGCGAATAATGCGCGTTCACCATCGGAATCACGCCCAACACGTCGTGAGGGATCAGCGCCCCATACGCAACGACGACACCGAGGGTGTCCGGGCCGGCGTGCGCGATGAGATCACCAACCTGATGAACGACTGGGATGCCCAACTCGCGGGCGACAATCTTCACGAGACTCGGCGTCGTCTCACCACCACGTCCTCGACGCTTGTCGACTCCGGTGAGTACACAGGAGATCTCGAAGCTCGCCTCATGCAGCGCGCGCAGGGGCCCGACGGCAATTTCCGGTGTGCCGGCATAGACGATTCGCTTCGGGGTGCCGCTCGGCATCGGAGCGAGCATCGTCACGACAACCGCAGGTGAATCGGCTCCGCAGTCGGTCTGACGTCGCGCGCCTCGTACACCTTCAGCGCCTCGGTGCGCTGGTCGGGTGTCATGCGATCGAACATGAGGACGCCGTTCAAGTGGTCGATTTCGTGCTGGAAGAGGCGAGCCAAGAGCTCGTCTGCCTCGAACTCGACCTCATCGCCATCAAGGGAGATGCCTCGCACGAGAACCCGCCGTGGGCGCAACATCTCGACGTACATTCCCGGGATGGACAGGCAGCCCTCGTCGTAGACCCACTCGCCCGACGACTCGACGATCGTCGGATTGATGATCGCCTGAGGATTGTCATCGATGTCCCACACGAAGATCTGTCGTTGGATGCCGATCTGCGGCGCGGCGAGCCCGAGACCCGGCGCCTCGTACATCGCGCGAAACATGTCCTCGGCGAGCGAGATCAACTTGCCGTCGACGTTGTCGATTCGCGCCGCAACCTGCTCCAAGACGGGGTCACCAAAGACCCTGATCGTGCCCTGCTCGGGTGGGATGTTCGCCTGCTCAGCCATTGCGTGTAAGGCTATCCACGCAATGGGAACCGACCATTACTTCAGTCCCACTCCACCGTCGGGTGACGAGCCGAAGTCGTCGTACCGGTTCACCGTCGAAGGTCGTGTGTTGACGATCGCCACTGATCGTGGCGTCTTCGCACGCAAGGGTCTTGATGCGGGAACAGAAGTCCTCCTCGATGCCGTTCCCCGACCACCAGTACGTGGCAACCTCCTCGATCTGGGCTGCGGCACCGGCGCGATCGCGTTGGCACTTGCCACCAGATCACCTGAAGCAACGGTGCACGCCATCGACGTCAACCCTCGGGCCGTCGAACTCTGCCGCCTGAACGCCCAACGCAACGGACTCAGCAACGTGTCCTGCAGCCTCGACACCGACATTGATCCAGACCTCACCTTTGACGTGATCTGGTCGAATCCACCCATTCGCATCGGCAAAGAGGAACTCCATCGGCTGCTTGCGACGTGGCTCAGCCGCTTGTCCAAGGGGGCAACTGCATGGCTCGTCGTGAACCGCAACCTCGGGGCGGATTCACTGTCGGTTTGGCTCTCCGAACGCGGGTGCAACGTCGATCGCGCAACGAGCAAACGTGGCTTTCGGGTGCTCGGCGTGACTCCTACGCCCGAAGCGGATCTCTGGCGACCCTGACGTCGCCACCAGCGCCGATCCCCGCAGCGTCCAGCGACTCGTCCAACTGAGCATCAGTCGACGCCTTCACGAGGATTGTTTCGTCATCCACTCGGGCAACTTGCACGAGCATGTCCTGACGCAAGGCCTCCTCTGCCCGTCCGACTCCTTCACCACTCAGTTGCACGAGCGACGAAAACGGCGGCAAGTCGAGCGCGCGACGCTGGTCGGTCGTGTGATCGACGAACGACTTGATGTCGGAGTTGACGAGCGCACGCAGGGCGGGATGGGTGGCGTCTCGAGTCTGCACCAGCACCCTCGGACCCTTTGCACTCCGCGATACCGCCCATGCGGAACGCGCAATCAAGGCCATTGCAGATTCAGCCGCGCGATAGCGCGGCGCCAAGAGTTCTGCGTCGATGTCGAGGAGAACGACGTCGTCGAGATCTCGGGTGCGGTGCAAGACGGCTTCGGTTCCGACGATCAAGCGGTGCTCATGAGAAAGCTCGTCGAGCGATCCACCCGCGGTCACCATCGCAACGTCGTCGAGTGCAACTCCAGCGGCCTTGGCGACGTCCTCGTGCACCCGCGCCACACCCTGTCGCACGAGCGCCATCTTCAACGAGCCGCACTCCGCACAGACCCCAGGGCGCGAGACCGCGCACCGCTGACACACGAGACGTCCGTCGTCGTTCATTCCCATCGCACCATCACACGAAGTGCACCGCACTACTCGACGACACGACCCACACGCAATCAGGCGGGCTCTTCCTTTCGTATTGAGGATCAATGCGACTCGACGCTGTGAATCTCGCAACGCCTCGATCACTTCGCTCGACAGCAGTGACGAGCCCCATCGCTCGTCTCGCGTCCTGTCGAGCACGACCATCTGTGGCCAGCTCGTCCCCCATCGATCATCGAGTGCGTCGACAGTTCCCGCAACATGGGCCGCGACGCAGCTCGGTACCGCCGACGTGAAGATGACGGGAATTCCGGCTTGCCGACCCCGTTCAATTGCGACTTCCCGCGCGCTCCACGTCGGCATGCGCTCTTCCTGATGAGTCTCATCGTGCTCGTCGACCACGAGCAGCGAGGCAACCTTCGGAACCGATGCCCACACCGTCGCGCGAGCACCGATGACGATGTCCACCCCACCCGACGCACGAGCCCACTCGTCCGGGTACACCGCGGTCGTGAAACCAAGACGCCTCATTGCTGCAGCGAGTCCACGAGCACGTGAGTGCGTCGGCATCACGACGATGGTCGGACCGGCTCGAAGCACTCCAGCGACGACTTTCGTCAGATCGACGAGTGGACCGCGCACGAGGAGCGTCAGACCGGGTCGCGCAACTGCGCGTGCGGCACCATCGTCAACGCCGGAGTCCGGAATCGTCACCTTGCCGTAGTGCGCAGCAGGAAGTGACGACACGTTCTTGCCAGGACTTGCCGGCGAGAGGAGGCTCCGCAGTCGACCTGCGTAACGTGACGATGCCCAGCGAGCGAGCTCGATCACCTCCACTCGTGGACCCTTACTCGACCACTTGGAGACGTCCAGGATCCTGTCGAGGTGTGCGGACTGATCGTCACCCAAGATCTCGAGCACCCAGCCTGCGACGCTTCGACCATGCAGCGGAACTCGCACGACGTCGCCCACGTCGATCGAACCGGAGAGTGATTCCGGGACGCGGTAATCGAAGACCTTGTCGATTCCCGACACGTCGGGCAAGACTCGAACGATCACGACGCCACCATACGGTGAGGGCGTACGCCGATCACCCGGCGACGGCTATTTGAGCTTCAGCGCGGAGGCGAACTCGGTGAGCTTGCTCAAGTTCTCCCAGGTGAACTCCGAACGCTCGCGACCGAAGTGACCGTACGCGGCGGTCTTGCGATAGATCGGTCGCTTGAGGTCGAGATCGCGCACGATCGCGGCAGGTCGCAGGTCGAAGACCTCGCGGACCGCCTTTTCGATGGCGACTTCGTCGACCGTGTTCGTTCCGAACGTCTCCACGAGGATGCTGATCGGCTGGGCCATACCGATGGCATAGGCAACCTGGACTTCGCAACGCTCGGCAGCACCTGCAGCGACCACATGCTTGGCGACCCAACGAGCTGCGTACGCTGCCGAACGGTCCACCTTCGAGGGATCCTTGCCGCTGAATGCACCACCACCGTGGCGGCCCATTCCGCCGTACGTGTC
>JACCDL010401078.1_pt1 | contig 11635 bp, 12 predicted proteins | sample 7441931 | NCBI WGS metagenome assembly JACCDL01 (sample SAMN15323437, study PRJNA562643) | freshwater metagenome | isolation source: river surface water | place: USA:Blue River Watershed | collected 2017-08-16 | reverse complement strand
GGGGCAATTTTTTTGATAGAAATCCCATTGTCGGCCCTAATTGTTTTGATTTCGGGCTTGAGTGCAGACTTCGAATAATTCACTTGGTGAGCATCAAGAAAAGGAAAATGATGCTTGATTAATACCGCTAAAAAATCTTCGTAAGAAACCTTGGTCTCGGACCAAAGGGCAGTGCTCAAGGCAATGGCTCTTGGGTAGGCCATGTATTCCAATTGAGCCATATTTGGGATATATTCAGTCCAGAGGTTGCCTTGTGCTCCTAAAACGTAGGCAGCTTGGGCTGTTGTCATGACTGGTGGAATCGGGTTAAACGAAAGTACTTTTTCTAAAGAAGTGTAGCCACCAATGGCCAAAGGTTCTTCAGCGCCTCGACCCTGATAATGATCAAAATAACAATGCGAGCCCGGGCACATCACGACATCGTGCCTTTGCGCTGCTGCAGCCATTCCGCCGTCGTAGCCGCGCCAAGACATCACGGTTGCATTCGGCGACAACCCACCTTCCAAAATTTCATCCCAACCAATGAGTTTTTTACCCTTTTGTGTCAAAAAAGCATCCATTCTGCCAATGAAATAACTTTGCAGCTCGTGCTCGTCATGAAGCCCTTTTTCTTTGATAATCGCCTGACAATTAGGGCAACTTTTCCAGCGCGTTTTTGGCGCTTCATCTCCACCAACATGAACGTAGCTTGACGGAAACAACGGAATGACCTCTGTTAAAATATCTTGCAAAAACAAGATGCTTTCTTCTTTGGCACAAAAAATATCGTCAAAAATACCCCAAAGCCCTTCTACACCGTGTTTTTCACCGGTACAAGAATACTGCGGATAAGCAGCTAAAGCCGCGCGCGCATGCCCTGGCATTTCAATTTCGGGTACAATTTCAATGAATTTTGCTTGGGCGTAAGCTACCACATCTTTGACCTCTTCTTGTGTATAGAAACCGCCGTATCTGGTTTGGTCATAGGTTCGAGGTGAAGTTGTATAATGCTGATTCACGGTAGAATCTCGAAAAGCTCCAACTTCAGTCAGTAATGGATATTTTTTAATCTCAATGCGCCAACCTTGGTCATCTGTGAGGTGCCAATGAAGCGTATTGAATTTGTAATAAGCCATCAAATCAATAAAGCGCTTGACTTCTGCAACAGTAAAGAAATGTCTAGAAACATCGAGATGTAGGCCGCGCCATTGAAATTGTGGGTAGTCTTTTACAAAGCACTGCTGAAAAACAAATTGTTGGTCCGATTGCGTACAGAGTTGTAGCAACGAGGTCATGGCATAAAAACACGAGGCGTCAGAAGAATAGGAAATAACAATGCGGTCGGAGATATTGATGCTGTAAGAATCGTGCTTGACATTGGTCAATTTTTTAAAACTCAGCATTGGATTTTGAACATGAGGTACAACGCTAAGGCCATGACTCCACAATGCAAGGTCCTTGAAAGATTGCATTAATTGCGGATTGATTTGTGAAGGATCTACGAGCAGGGATCCACTGCAAACAAATTGACCGTTGACACGCTGGTAAACTGCAGGAGTTGGTAAAATTGGACTGTTTGTTGTGTTGGTCTGGGCACTTGCCAAGCAAACAAAAAGGATCGAAAAAAGGAAATGCTGATATTTTAACATGCTTTAAAATTAGTGAATTCAACTAGATGACTAACTTTGTTCAAAGTTCCAATATGAAAATTTATAACAATATCCTCGAAACCATTGGCAATACACCTATTGTTCGTATCAATAAAATCACAAAAGACATTCCGGCCCAAGTTTATGCCAAAGTAGAAACAACAAACCCTGGTAACTCAGTCAAGGACCGAATGGCCCTCAAAATGATTGAAGATGCTGAAAAAAGTGGTTTACTAAAGCCAGGCGGAACGGTCATTGAAGGAACTTCAGGAAATACAGGGATGGGCCTGGCCTTGGCTTGTATCATCAAAGGTTATAAACTCATTTGTGTACTCAACGACAAGCAGTCTAAAGAAAAAATGGACATTTTAAGAGCTGTTGGCGCAGAAGTAGTGGTTTGTCCTACGGCCGTAGAGCCCACAGATCCGAGATCTTATTATTCAGTATCTAGAAGACTCGCTACTGAAATCCCGAATTCTTGGTATGTCAATCAATATGACAATTTATCAAATAGACAGGCGCATTACGAGCAAACTGGCCCTGAAATTTGGGAACAAACCGACGGAAAAATCACGCATTTTGTGGTTGGTGTTGGTACGGGTGGTACCATATCAGGTGTAGCAAAATACTTGAAAGAAAAGAACCCAAACATCAAAATTTGGGGCATTGATACTTATGGATCTGTCTTCAAAAAATATTTAGAAACAGGTATCTTCGACGAAAATGAAATTTATCCATACATCACTGAAGGAATCGGTGAGGATATTCTACCTGCCAATGTCGATTTCTCTTTAATTGATCATTTTGAAAAGGTTACCGACAAAGACGCCGCGGTTTATACCCGACGATTGGCCCGTGAAGAAGGGATTTTTGTAGGAAACTCGGCTGGTTCTGCCATCAAAGGGGTGCTGCAAATGAAAGCGCACCTGACCAAAGATGATTTTGTAGTTGTTTTATTTCACGATCATGGCAGTCGTTACGTTGGTAAAATATTCAATGACGAATGGATGCGCGAACGCGGTTTTTTAGAGGAAGAAGTGCTCACCGCTGCTGATTTAGTGGCCAAACATGCCGACAAACCTTTGGTTTCGGTTTATGCCGAAGAGTTGGTTTCTCATGCGATTTCCAAGATGCGCAATTTTGGAATTTCTCAGATACCTGTACTCAAAGACGGCGGTTTTGTTGGTTCAATTGATGATAGCCATGTTTACCAATTGTTAGTAGACAACCCGGCGCTTCGCGATGCGCCAATTTCTTCTATTATGTTGCCTGCTTTCCCTATTGTTAAAGCCAACACAGCTCTTGAAGACGTCTGTAAACTGATCAATAAAAATACGCCGGCTGTCCTTGTTGAATTGCCAGATGGAAAGCACCATATTGTATCTCGATACGATGTGATTGCTGCTAAATCATAGAACTAGGGCCTTATGCGCATTGTCACGTTGGTTCCTTCTTTAACTGAATACCTTTGGGCGCTTGGACTAACTGATGAGGTTGTAGGAATTACCAAATTTTGCGTGCACCCCAAGGAATGGTATGAAAACAAAACCAGAGTGGGTGGTACCAAACAACTAAATATCAGTAAAATCAAACAGCTTCAACCGGACCTCATTATCGCTAATAAAGAGGAGAACACAAAAGAAGCTATCGAGCTATTACAACAAGAGTTTAAGGTAGTGCTTACTGATATATTGGATATTGAAGGCGCATTGCAGGCCTTAAGCACGATCGGAACGGCAGTAGGTAAAGAACAACAAGCGCAGCAGATCCTTGCCGTAATTGAAACAAGTTTCTCCCAACAAAAGGAGCTTTTCAAAGGCCAGACTTTTTTGTATTTTATTTGGAAAGACCCTTATTTTCTGGTCGGAGAAGACACTTATATCCATTCATTTTTAAGTCAATTTGGCTTAAAGAATGCCTGTGCTTTGGAACGATATCCGAGTTTAGAGGACTGGAAAAATCATGTTGCAACGGCAGATAAAACACCCACCTATATTTTCTTGAGTTCAGAACCCTTTCCTTTTGAATCAAAGCACATCGAACAGGTTCAAACACTTTTCCCAGCTTCTCAAATCATTTTGATAGATGGAGAAATGTGTTCGTGGTATGGTTCTAGGATGTTGGAGGCAGCAGCTTATATGCAGCAAATAGCTCAATCAATTAAAAATCAAAAAGCGTAGGACCTTCGTTGCTTGCTGGTTTCGGGCGTGGTGCAGCTTTCGGTTTTGGTGCAACAGTTTTTGGTGCGGTAGGAGCTTCGAAAGTTGTAACCGGATCATTTTTAATCTCTTGAAAAACTTGGCTTTCTTGGGTCGAACTTTTAATTTCAGTTTGGCTTTCGTTTTCAAAAGAAAGCACGAGCAATCTGTTTTTGATTTGCTCTAATTTGGAAATCAGCTCTTGCGCATTGATATTGCTTTGGTTAGCGCTAATTGACGCAAGGTTTTGCTTGTTAGGATTTTCTTCGATTCGTTCATTTACTTCAATTACTTGAGCACTATGATTCACCTTCGATTTTAACGCTTTTTTGGCGCCTTCAAGTGTATAGCCCTCAACTTTTACAAATTGATAAATGCGCTGAATTTTTTCAATTTCCTTGACCGTGTAGAGGCGATTGCCCTTTTTGTTCTTTTTTGAAACCGCAAGGTTAAATTCTTTCTCCCAAAATCTTAGCAATGAAGCATTTACATGCAAGAGCTCAGCGACCTCGCCGATGCTGTAGTATAATTTGTTAAGTGCTTGATTTTCAATATTGGGCATCTGTTTACTTGAATGAACATTCGAAAATAATTATTATTTTTGCAACAGACGTCAGAAAATGAAATTTCTCCGCATCTTTTTTCTGCTCTTGTTGCTTCAACTCCAGAATCAGGCAAGCGCACAAACACCAACTCCAAAAAATGACCCGCAAGTTGATGCCATTATCAACTATGCAAAAAGTTTTTTAGGGGTGCCGTATCGCTATGGAGGTACGACACCTTCAGGTTTTGATTGCTCGGGTTTTATCAACTATATTTTTGGCAATTTCGGTTTCGATTTAGTGCGCACAAGCTATGGTTTGGCTGAATTGGGTACCACCGTGAAGCTCTCTGATGTACAACCCGGGGATCTCATGTTTTTCAAAGGAAGCAATGTGCATTCAACCGCCGTAGGGCATGTGGCTTTGGTAGTAGAAGTTACACCTGATGCCATCAAATTCATTCATTCCGCCAATACAGGTGTGCGCATCGATAATTTCAAAACTTCTCAGTATTACATTCAGCGCTACATCAAAACAAAAAGACTCGATTACGGCACGCCATAATTTGCTTAAATTTGACTATGGATCAAGCGCACCTCAATGAACGTCGCCAATGGTTGTTTATCGCCTTGGCAGGTTTGTTTATTACCAACGCCGTTACTGCTGAATTAATCAGTAATAAACTCATTCAAATCCCGCTTTCTTGGCAATTTTTGGGCAAACAGTTTGGTCCTTTTATTACCATTATCGGTATTTTGCCATGGCCTGTAGTTTTTCTTTTGACAGACCTTATGAATGAATTTTACGGGCAAAAGGCGGTAAGGCGTCTTTCCTGGATCACTTCAGCGCTTATCGCATATTGTTTTTTGATTGTGGGTATTTCGATGTCCATACCAGCTCATGAAATTCCAGGATCAAAATTGGCAACCAATGCCGCTTACAATTTGGTTTTCGGACAAGCGCAGGCGGTCATTGTAGGAAGTATCGTTGCCTTCTTGGTTTCACAATTACTCGATGCTTTTCTGTTTGAAAAAATAAAGCAGCGTACCGGCAATAAATTCATTTGGTTGCGCAGCACCGGAAGTACCATGATTTCTCAACTCATAGACTCCTATATCGTTTTGTACATAGGCTTTGTTTTGCCCGGTGCCATGACCTTAGAGACCTATTTTGAGGTGGCGCCAACCAACTACATTCTCAAAATGCTTATCGCTATTTTGCTTACCCCTTTGATTTATCTAGGGCATTATTTAGTGAGGCGATATCTGAATCAGCACCAATAAGTCGTTTTCTTTTGAGTTGATATACAAGGGTTAGCAAGGCAAAGAGCGCAAATGCAGCTGCAATATAGAATAGCAGCTGTGCGCTTTGTAAGGTGTTATTGTAAAATATAAAGGTCATTCCGGAGCCAAATAAAATTCCAGCTTCAAGCGCAATAAACATTGTTCCAGAACCAGTTCCGCGGCGCTCGGGTAAGCTCAAATCTGCGGTCCAGGCGAAAAGCGTAGGGCTTGAAACACCTGTGGCAAGACCGAAAACACCAGCAGCAATGGTGTAGCTCAACTGGGTTTCCGCTAGCGCCAAAAGAATCATGCTGGTAATCAGAAAAATACAACCGATAAACAAGGTTTGTTCTCGACCAATGCGGTCAGATAACGACGAGAAAAATAAGCGCATGACAATAGTCGTCAAGACATAGATCCCGAAGAAATAGCCTTTGTTTTCAATATTTAAGAAGGCAGAAACATCTGGGGTCAGGACAAAAATGACACCGGAGCTGATGGCCGTTAGAAACATAATCAGTGCGGCTGGCTTTACAGGTTTTTCTATGACATCTGAGGTCTTTAAACGAAGCAAAGACCAACTAAAGGCTTGTTTCTCTGAGAGTGTTTCTTTGATAAATGCACTAAAAATGACTGCCAGAAAGCCAAAAGCGGCCGCGCTTAAAAAGAGCGTATCGTAATTGCTGTAACTAAAGATCATGGACCCTAAAGATTGTCCGACACCAATTCCGAGAGAAATGGCAGTCCCCCAGATGCCCATAGCGGCACCTCGGCGCTTAGCGGGTAATAAATCTGTTAATAAGGCTGTGGCACTTGTTGGGCTAAAGCCAGCACTCAGGCCATGAATAAATCTAAGGGCAAACAAAAGCCCAATGGTTCTTGTAAAAGGGTAGGCCAAACTCACTAGAATGGTAATTGCCAACCCGATATTCATGGTGCGCTTTCTGCCAATGACATCGGCTAACTTTCCTGCAAAAGGTCTAGAGATGCCGGCTGCTATAGAAAAAAGAAAGATAATACTTCCTTTGTAGGCTGCACCTCCGAGTGCGCTAATGAATGCATTCATTTCTGGCAAAATCAAGTTGAAGCTCAACATAAAGCAAAACATGCTTGCGCTGAGCAGCCAGAAATCTTTGGGGTAGGATTTAATCACGCCGCAAAATTAGTCGGATTAAACCATTAGGGTTATTTTTTGTTATCTTTTCATGAAATACTTAGTTTATCTATTTATGCTATTCAGTTTAAACGCCTGCGGGCAAGAAGGAGACAAAGAAAAAGATGCGCAGAACACCAATTCTTTCAATGGAAGGGCTTTGCCAGAAAACGTTTGTTATGTAGTTAATGGTGGCACAGAAAGGCCTTTTACCGGAAAATATTGGGATCACCACGAAACAGGCACCTATATATGCGTTGCTTGCGATGCGCCTTTATTTGAAAGTACTACCAAATATGATTCAGTTTCAGGTTGGCCGAGTTTTTACGACGTTTTAGTTAATGGAAATGTCAGTAAGCAAATTGACCGCTCTCATGGCATGGTGCGTACCGAGATTAAATGCGCGAATTGTCAAGCACATTTAGGACATGTTTTTGAAGATGGCCCGAAGCCGACAGGTTTGAGATATTGTGTAAATTCGGCCGCATTAAATTTCGAATCGAGTAAGGCCAGTGAACCTTCTGAAAAACAAGACAACATGACAACACAAACCCAAATTGCCACCTTTGGCGCCGGATGTTTCTGGTGCATCGAGGCCTGTTTTAAGGACATGAAAGGCGTCATATCTGTTGTGCCTGGTTATGCCGGAGGACAAAAACAAAACCCTACCTATCAAGAAGTTTGTACAGGAAAGACAGGGCACGCGGAAGTAGCTCAGGTGGTTTTTGATCCTAAAGTTATTTCCTACGAGGAATTACTTGAAGTATTTTGGTTTGTACACGACCCAACGCAATTGAATCGTCAGGGTAATGACATCGGGACGCAATACCGTTCTGTTATCTTTTATCATTCCGAGGAGCAAAAAGCTTTGGCTTTGAAGTATCTGAATAAATTAGAAGCAGAAAAGGTTTGGGATCAAAAAATTGTCACTCAAATTGTTGAGATCAATAATTATTTTGAGGCAGAAGATTACCACCACAACTACTTTGAGAATAATCCTGGTAATCCTTATTGTCAGGCTGTAGTTCGCCCTAAGGTCGAGAAATTCAGAAAAGTTTTTGCTGCAAGATTGAATTAGTCTTGTTCAGGGGCGAGTCTCAAGACGATGCCGTCTATGCTTTCATCGAGCTGAATCTGACAGCCTAAACGGCTATTACCCTTCACGAAAAACGCTTGGTCGAGCATATCGAGTTCTGCATCGCTTTGTTCTTGCAAGTCTGTTTCAGATTCTAAATAACATTGGCAAGTGGCGCACATCGCCATGCCCCCGCATTCTCCTTTAACCGGAAGTTCATAGGCTTTACACAACTCCATGATATTCATGTTCATGTCTGTAGGCCCTTCTAAAACATGTTCTTGTCCTTCGCGGTCAATGATTGTTACTTTAATGTCTGCCATGTCAATTGTAAATTCTTAATAAGTTGTTTCCGTTAAATTGGGTTGCGTATTGGCGTAAACCATAAATACTGTTGCTTACCGGTGAGCCGTCATACAGGGAAAAAACAGCATTATTGCAAGTGTCTTTCAGTTGCAAGAAATTTTGTGCATCAGGAAATAAAGGCAATGAGCAGGTTCCGTCAGGGTCTGCAGGAGAGTGGCGATCAAACGCCACGAAGTCTTCGATGCCGCGGCGGTAAATAATAATACCTCTCGAGCCGCCGTTGATGTAGGTCCAGCCACCAACTCCTTGTACTTCGCTGTAACTTGGCAACTGGATGTCAATGGTTACATCGACAGGGACAAAGGGTACAGGATTTTGATTTTGCGGCTTGCAATTTGCCGAAAGCAATAATAAACCCAAAAGTAAAAATACAAGTGTCTTCACGAGTTAAAATTAATGGTTTTAAGCTTCTAAAAGCTCATTTTGTTTGAGCTCCCATTGCTGATAGCGCGCCTCCAAATTTGCTTTTTCAGTTTCATATCGATTTAAAACCTGATTGTAGCGCTGCTTGTCTTCGTAATCGAGTTCGCCCAATTCGTTTTCAATTTCAGTCAATAAACGCTCTTGCTGCTCAATTTGTTGCTCGAGGTTACTGATTTCGCGTTCCAATTTCTGTTTGGCCTTGTCAAATTTAGGTTTTGCAGGTGTCGTATTTACAGGTGCTTCGGGTTCCTTTTTGCTCGTGTTTTTTGTCTGTTCTTTTTCTTTATTAATTGCCGGACTCCCGTTTTTCTGCATTTTGTAGTCCAGATATTCCTTCAAATTAAAGTGGTGAATCAGGATATTTTGATTTTCGATGTCCCAAATTCGGTTACTTAAGCCATCTACAAACTCACGGTCATGCGATACAATAATAAAGGTCCCCTCATAATGTGCCAGGGCTTCTTTCAGTACTTCCTTACTTTGTAAATCTAGGTGATTGGTGGGTTCATCGAGAATCAGGAAATTAGATGGGCTCAGTAGTAGGCAGCAGAGTGCCAAGCGCGTTCGTTCCCCTCCAGAAAGTACAGCTACTTTTTTGTCGACATCTTCTCCTGAAAATAAGAAAGCTCCAAGAATACTGCGTAAGTCTTTGCGTAAATCTCCTTTGGCAATCTGATCCACGGTTTCAAAAATACTGAGCTTTGGGTCTAGCTTTTCGGCCTGATCTTGGGCAAAATAGGAAATACTGACATTGTGTCCGAGCGTTACAGTTCCCTCGTGTTCAATACTTCCCATGATGGCTTTTAATAGCGTAGACTTACCGACACCATTAGGGCCTAGCAAGGCAATCTTTTCTCCACGTCCTACAGTAATAGATACTTCTTTAAAGAGTTGGCGCTCGTCATATTTTTTACCTAATTGAGCTACTTCTAAAACCCATTTCCCTGGTTGAACCGCTAATGGAAAGCGTAATTTCAACCTTGCAACTTGGTCTTTTTCAATTTCGATGCGGTCCGTTTTCTCAAGTTTTTTGATCAAGGATTGTGCGAATGCCGCTTTATTTTTTTTAGCGCGAAATTTTTCAATGAGTTCTTCTGCGTGCTTGATGTCTTTATCTTGCTGCTTTTTTGCTTGTTCTAGGCGTTCGAGTTCCTCAGCACGTAGATCCTTGTATTTCGTATAAGGATATGGGAAGTCGAAAATTTGTTGTCTAGAGATTTCTAAAGTTCTGGTTGTTACATTATCAAGGAACAAACGGTCGTGAGAAATCAAAATGACAGCCCCATCAAAGCGTTGTAAATATGTTTCTAGCCAGCTGATCGATAAAATATCGAGGTGGTTGGTAGGTTCATCGAGTAGTAAAATATCTGGCTGATTGACCAAAATCCTGGCAAGTTCGGCGCGCATCTTCCAACCTCCAGAGCATTGTGCGATGTTTTTTTGCTGATCTAGTTCTGAAAATCCGAGTCCTTCGAGTGTGGCCTTGATTTTTTCTTCCCACTGATAGCCATCATGCACATTGAAACTGTGGTTGAGATCATTGAGTTCGTCGAGTAAAGCCAAATAACTCTCAGATTCGTAGTCAGTGCGTGTAATGAGTTGTTCATTGATCTCGTCGAGGCGCTGTCTTATTTGGTTGAGTAACTCATTTGAATAAAACAAAAAGTCATAAACACTTTTTTGGACATCTATATGAATGTCCTGAGTAAGAAAGCCAAATTTTAAATTCTTAGGGTGATGAATTTGACCTTCTGTTGCTTGAATTTTACCAGATAGTATACGAAGTAGGGTGGACTTGCCAGCGCCGTTCTTTCCTACTAAACCAACTTTATCGCCTCTATTGATTTGAAGGTTAACATTGACAAATAAATGCCCTTGAGGTAAAAAATATCCAAGACGGTCTAATTGAATCATGCTGCAAAGTTAGTGCTTTGCCTTGAATTGAATTAGGCATGATTTTTGACAAAAACACAACAATTATCCAAATTAATAGTTATATTGTCAACTCTTATCAAACTTTAACCAAATTAAAAATGGGAAGACCACCAACAAAACCCGCTCGTTTAAGAAACGGATTCTATATCGAAGTTAAATCACAAGGATCCTCTGCCATACTCATCAGACGCGACACACGCGAGCAAATGCTCATGGCCGCCGAAGACTACTCTAGAACCAAAGATGTCACTATTAAAGGTGAAATGAGAAATGACAAGTGGATCGCTGAATAAATTCCGATTTAGCTTTTGGCTGCCGTATTTTGCCATATTATTATTGCTCATTCCAATATTAATATGGCAAGAATTCATTTTTCTTGCCAAGCTTTCCGGGATCGTTACTTTAGTAGGTTTGCTTGTTGCGCTCAGACAATGGTTCACCGTAGCTCGGCAAATTAATCATCGCGTAGAACGCTACGTGCTCAATACAAACGAACTTTATTTATTAGAAAGCATTTTGCCTTCTTTTAAATTATGGTCTGTTTCTGATCAAAAAGTTCTCAAAGACCAACTCGGTATCGTTTTATCTGAAATCCGTTTTTCAGGCGATAGTGAACTCCAAGACAAATTCACTGCTGTCATACAGCTTGTATTAGCAAATTGGGGTGAAGGTTATTCAAATAAACAGAACTGGCTGCTAGATTTCAAGGCCGATGAAAATACATGTAATCTAGAGGTAAACAATCTTACAATTACAAGTATCCCAACAAACGCAACATTTACTTTGCGTACGCCAGAACAAGCACTTGAACATAGTGCGCTTCTTGAACTAAAAGAAAAGTTAAAAAATCTTTAATTCTAAGTTGCTTTAAAATCAGGTAGTTATATTTCTACTCAGAAAAAAAATAAAATTTCTTTCAAAAAATTATTGCAGAACCAAAAAGAGTACATATCTTTGCACCCCGCAATTGAGACAACGGTCTTATCGAAAAGCGGCCAAGATGACAATGGTTAAGGTGAGCGGAAGCTTTTT
>JACCDL011392453.1_pt1 | contig 11641 bp, 33 predicted proteins | sample 7441931 | NCBI WGS metagenome assembly JACCDL01 (sample SAMN15323437, study PRJNA562643) | freshwater metagenome | isolation source: river surface water | place: USA:Blue River Watershed | collected 2017-08-16 | reverse complement strand
GTATCTGACCTGTCCTGCAGCTAGTCCTGTAACTAGTCTAGTCTATTCCTGCGCAGCTAAACCTATCTGCCAGGTCTAGTATAATAACTATAATGTTTAACGGAAAAGAGATGCCAGAGTACCTATCCCAGATAATTAAAGAACGTATTATAACAGGCCTAGAAGGAGTAGGTCGAGACCAGCAACAGGTTAGACAGGTGCTAGGTAAGATAGCCGAAGATCTAGGCCGGACTGCAGGCGAAGAAGACTGGAGTGGCGAGTATCTAGAGTACCTGCTACATGCTCTATATCATGGTTGTGTAGCAGCGCTAGACGAAGCAGTAGCTAGGGAAGAATACGAATGGGCAGCCGAGCTCTTTTACAGGGTAAAGCGCGAAACAGCTATAAACAATTTATAAAGATATGCAGATACAAGAGTTTAAGTCAGGCGATAGAATCCAATGGCTACAGCAATTTGAAGAAATAGATTATCCTGTAACAGGAGTTGTAGAGATAGTTGAAGAGGACAGGCTAACTGTGCGCGATAATCTTGGCCAGTTTTGGCAGGTAACCGACGCAGATACTCCTGTTAAAATAGTTTAAATAAAATTTTTCTGTGTCAAGATAATTGTTTATATTTACCTATACTAATTAATTAAAAGGATATGAACGATTTCTTTTCTACTATTGAAAAATTGGGTATATTAGCCCTAAAGATTATTGCGTTTCTTATTATCGCAAAAGTGTTACTTAAAATATTAAACTGGATATAATGAATCAAAAAACAAACGATATAGCATACAAACTATTTGTAGCTATTTGCAGCTTCATGCTAGAAGCTTTTATTCTTAAGGTAATATGGAATAGCATTGGCCCTGATCAAGGTCTGCGCGAAATTACCTGGACCGCAGCTATGGGCTGGATGATTGTTGGCAAGACCGTGTTTGGAACAGGTGCAATTAAAACTGCAATCGCAGATGCCAATAAGAAAAAGGATTAGGTATAATAATCTAAATATTACATCTACATATGTCTATACTAAAAGCTATTGCAGCAGTTGCTGCGAAATTTAAAACCAAACCGACGACCATGTCAACAACAGCAAACCAAACCAAGATAGGAATGACCTATCGCAAGTTGCCTTACACGGCAAAGTTAGCAGTGATCAACTCTCGCTTACGTCAAGGCGATGTAGTTAAAGTAGCTGCACGTACAGGATTCTCGCCTAACTACACAAGTGAAGTTATTGGTGGCTTGTACACTAACACGAAAATTGTAAACCGAGCTTACGATATGACCCGCGGTCGTATCAAGAATTCTCAGCTTGTCTAAGTCGAGAAACCTTTAAGCTTGAACCTGCCCCGTAAGGCAGGTTTTTTTTGTTAAAAGTGTAAAATAAATTTTTTTGTTTCAAGAAAAAGTATTATATTTACATATCAATTAATAACTAAATCAAATTACTTATGAAACAGTCAATTAAATTTTTATCTATTGGAATCCTTTTCTTAACCATCTCTGCTCTTACTGCAACTGGTCATGTAGCCCAAGTAATCCCATTCGCAGGAGCCCTTAATGAATTAGGATTCTTTCTTCTTAGCGGACTAATGGGTTGCTTGTACATTTTTGCTGGATTTAGCAAAGAATCTATTACCACAAAAGAGAGTACAAGATAATATGAAGACAAAGAAAGACAGGCTTTGGTTAGTCGAGATCTGGAATGCAGATATCCTAACCGGTCGCAGCGTGCTAACAACACTCAAAGGGGTACATGCATTTACTAAAGTACAATTGGATGCCAGCACCCTAAATATTGAATACAAGACCCTATGTCGAGAAGCTGCTAACAGACCGGTTCTCCTATGGGATAAGGACAAGTGGGAGACGGAAGAGGAAGCGCTTTATAATCCCGAAGCCCGCCATTGCCAGGTTTCGATTGTACCCTTAATTAAAATCAAGTAATAATAATTAAATCTTTTAAAATGAAGAAACTATTCTTAGTAGCCCTCGCAGCATTAGCTTTATCAAGCTGCACAGAAAATTCAATGGTTAAAAATTTCGGCGGGACCAGCACAATCGAGATTCCGGAAGATCGACAGTTTGTACTATGCACATGGAAAGAATCCGAGTTATGGATAACGACGAAGAAGAGAACATCGGTGGACACGGTCAAGAGCGAGTATAGCTTCTCTGAGAAATCAAGTTTTGGCATGCTAGAAGGAACCTACATTATTATTGAAAAATAATTAATAAAAAGTTTTTTACTGTCAAGTTTTTTGTTTATATTTACTATGTAATCAAACAAGATATAACTATGGCAAAATTAACTGAAGTAGAAAAAGAAGCTCTTAAAGCAGGATTAGACCTATGGGTTGAAGGATTCCAAAAAGAAATCCAAGCAATTGAAGATCAGGGTAAAACCCCACTATTCGCAAAGGCCTGGCCAGAAATGATTAAGAAAGAATTATTATCTAAACTTAAAATTCAATAACCATGAAGAAAGTAAAATCAATTATCTTTAGAATCCTAAGCGGAATCGAAATGTCTATTCGTCACTACTTGATTCGGGAACCTGAGGGAGAAACCTTAGATCTTACGTATGGTGGCGGTCCTCGCGTAATGAGCTCATGTATTCCAGCTGAGCAAGCGGACTTTAATGGTTGGGCGAATCATGTCCATCAGGAAATCCTTAACCGATATAAATCTAAAATTAATTAAAGGATTATTTAACATGACAACTTGTCCTATTGGCCCAGTCTAGTAGGACACATTGTCATACAAGAATATATTGGCACCCAATTTGATCTATTAATATTAAAATAATTATATGTAACATGCTATTACGTACTTTTTTCTCGGGTGAACCGAGCCTATCACAAGAAATCCTAAAAGGATTACGCGACCCAATGTGGTCAACACTGATGTCAACTACCCATCAGTCGGATAATTATGATGTCAAAATTGGTGACGAGCTTGCACAGTATCGAATGATTATTGCTGGCCGTACTGAAGAAGAGATTGATATCAATATTATTAATGATTATCTAGTTGTTAAGGCTAAGAAATCCAGTTGGCTTCCTGCGCAGGAATTCCAGTTTGGCCTGCCTAGCCGAAGAGAATCTATTACAGCCAAGCTTATCGACGGAATCCTAACTGTTGATGTTGCTATTGCCAAAAAGGATTCTAAAGTTGGTAAGATAGTTATTAATAAAGATAAGAAATAATAGTTTGATTGATTGGTTAATAATGAGAAGAGGTCCTAGTAATAGGGCCTTTTTCTTTTAGGAAAGATTAAAATAAATTTTTTCGTGTCAGAGAAATTGTTTATATTTACATATCAATTAATAATTAAACCCTTTACTATGAAACAATTTATTGCTGGTCTTTTATTCTTTAGCTGGTTATTTGTCTTTATTCTTATGTGCGCAACCGACGGTCCAATGCAGAATCCATTTGGAAACTCTTCGCCAATCCTAATTGCTATTTGTTTTTATGTGGTAATGTTTGGAACTCCATTTGTTTCGATATTATTAATGAAAGAAAAGAGTGTAAAATAATTTAAAAATAATTCACTAAAAGTTTTTTCTTTCAGAGAAAAGTGTTATATTTACTTTATAAATCAATTAAATCAAATCAATATGAAACAGGTAATTTTAGAAAGAGTATGTGATGTATGGGCGTTCTTATTAATCTCAACCTTTGTAGTTGGATTAGGAATCGCAATCTTTAACTTGGTAACAGGAAACTTTACCAGCACTGCAAGCTTCGAATTTTAATTAACCTCCAAAAAGAAAGATATGAGTTTATACAATATGTTATTTGGTCAAAACCCCGCAGCTGGAATCTTAACAGCTGCGCTCCAACTCGATGGCCCAGCTCCCGAAGGATTCCACACAAAGCTAGAAGCATTTGACGATGGATGGGGCGAATACGATCTTAGCAGCGCTGAAGCAAGAGCGCTATTACAAGAAGCAAAGGATGCTAAATACTTTCCAACTGGCAGGTTTAGGGATATCTTTTTCGAACGGGATGAAACTGGAAAAGGAACTATTATCTTGTATACCAGAAATGGAGGTGGAAATAGAGATGCGTATGAATGGGTCTTTACTCTCTTAGAAGAACATCCGCTTTACCTCAGCGATTGGGACGACGATTTCGATAGTACCTATGCTTATATTAAGTTTAGCGCCCCTAAAGAAATCGAGGAATTCTTTGAAGGAGTAGAAGCTGGCAAATTTGAAAGGGTTAGCGAGCGATTCCAACGGGAAATCCAAGAGATGGAAGAAGGTAAAGAGCCTAATGCGCAATTAATGCAGGTTATTGGAAGAACTGCCGAAGCAATGAAAGATTAACCTCTAAAAATTTATTGAAAATAATTAGCCCCAAATTTTTTAGTTTGGGGTTTTTTGTTTATATTTACTATGTCAATCAATCAAAGACGTGACGGTCCGGAATAAGGGAGCGGGAGGTATACTCCGACCTACCTCAAACTTTTTTAAAAATAATTAATAAAATATTTTTTAGTGTCAAGATAATTGGTTATATTTACATATCAATTAATCTTAAAACCTTTTATTATGAAAAAGAATCTTATTAAAAAAGTAGAGCAATCTTTAGCTGAAGCAGGATTATCAAATCAAGATTATGTAATCTCTCTTCAAGGTCCAACTTTAATTTTCGCGAAAACTGGACAGGAAAAATTTGAAAAGGATTCTATTCTTAGAGCGGAGATCCTGGATTTAGGAATTGCTATCTTGTAAAATGTTAATAACTTTTTAGAAAAAAAGTGCTAAAAAATTTTTTACTGTCAAATAAAAGTATTATATTTACTCTATAATTAAAACCAATCTATATGAAACTTATCTTAGAAAAACAGGAAGCGGAAGAGATATTCTTCAATGCAATGTGTAACGGCCTAGGCTACGTAACTGGATATGACCTTGAACTGGACTTCGACGAAGCAGAATACAAGGCGGCTGCAACCAAGCTAAAAGAAAACGGGACCAACCCTTGCTTTGAGGATGTGTTAATGCAGATTCTACGCGATGGCGGTAGCATTACGCTAGAAGATATTGGCTGCGAAGGAGAGTACACTAGCTCTATTACCCTTGCTGATGTACATGAGCGTGTGGCTAAAACCCCAACCCGCCACCTAATGGATATGATTAACGAACAGGACGATGCATGCACTGCTGATGTAGTATTGCAGACCGTGTTCTTTGAAGATGTTATCTTTGGATAGGGCCCCGGCTAGGGGCCACTCCCTAGTACTAGCCTCTAAATTGTTAATAACTTTTAGAAAAATAGTTGCAAAAACATTGTACTTATTGAAATAAAAGTATTATATTTACATTATAAACCAATCAAACTAAAAAAATAATTATGGCAAAATTTGAAGCATCATCTAACTTACCAGCATACTTTAAGAGTATTGACAAACTGGCGAAGCCTTTAAGCAAGGCTGCGGAAAAAGAATTAGCTATCCGAATCCAAGCAGGGGACGAGGCAGCATTACACTCCCTAGTAAATGCTAACCTTAAGTTCGCGGTTAGCTTAGCAAACAAGTTTATTGGACTAGGTCTTCCAATCGACGATCTTATCATGGAAGCTAACTGCGGTCTTATCGAAGCTGCAAGACGTTTTACTCCAGATAAAGATGTTAAGTTTATTACCTATGCACAATTCTGGATCCGTAAGAAATTAAATACTGCGCTAGGCGAATACGGTCGTACTGTACGCTTGCCTATGAATCAGGAATACGATATCTACAAGCGCAAAATGGCAGGCGAGGATATTAATCTTACTAATATTAGATTAGACCGCCCAATTGGCGAGGATGGAGATAATACCTTAGGTGACCTCATCCTTCGTGCAGAATTCCAGGACCCATTTGAAGAACAAAGCGTTGAGCAACAAGTTGCTGCAGTGTTAAGTAAATTAAATGAACATGATCGTAGAGTAATTGAAACTTTCTATGGAATCGACAGAGGCGAGGCCCGCTCTGCTAAAGAAACTGCAGATGAATTAGGAATGGAAGTTTCTAAAGTGAATCAAACTCTTCGCTTGGCTCGTCACAAACTTCGTAAAGCTTTTAACTAAACCAACTAAAACCAACAAAGATGCAAGACCAAATTAAACAATGGATCGCTAAAGGCTATGCACTAGAAGTAGCGCTAGTAATTTTAGATAATGATAAGGAAGGGGATCTAGACCAAGAAACCCTGATTCTTGAAATAACTAATGCTGCGCTAGAGAATATGCAAGGCCAATTAGTAATGGAAGCAAACCCAATGCTATCTGAAAAACAGGTTGAAGATGTTATTGAATCTGCAAGTAAAGCCCAAATAAGAAATACTATTTCAGAAATGGTAGAGGCAGGATTACTTGATGCTGAGCTTAATGAAGAAGGTGAAGTAGTCTATAAAACATCTGCAAAGGGTTGCGCCTACGATGACATGATTCAATCAGGATTTATGACGCAAGAAGATTTTAATAAGCAATTTAAAGAAGGAAAACTATGATTAGTTACGTAGAAGAACAAGGAAGTATTCTTAGTATTGTACATACTGACGGTACTCGCACCCAGTTTCCATGCTCATACGAAGTTATTGGCTGGGATTCAGAAGAAGTTTGCTGCATGTCCCAATCAGGCGAGGTTAATTTCTTTACTGCGACTGGCGAAAATAGAGGTATGTATAGATTAGGATTACATAATCAAGAACCCATCTCTTTTAATAATGGAATCTTAATTTATCAAGACCGTGGATTAAATGAAAAGTTTGCATACAATCGAAGAACAGGCGAAACCCGGCATGCTAATCGATAGTATAATAATAGATAATACTATAACATAACCAGGAATCATGTCAGTAGGAACCTATTACTATTATGCAAAACTAGACAAATCAACCGAGGCCGTTGATAAGATCTTTACAACTGGCAGATTAGCAGCCGCTAAACACTTCGCAAATCGCAAGAATCTACCACTAAAGGAATTCTTAAAGATCTGGTCTGTTAGTAAAAAATAATTTCTAATTATGGATCCAAAGAAAAAAGAAGGGGTAGACCCAGCTGCGCAGCCAGATCAAGGGCTAGATCAATGGTTAGACGATCTTGATAAAGAACTGGATATACTTGAAGAAGAACAAAAAGAACGCTGGAGTATAGAGGACAAGCCCGAATAATGTTAATAACTTTTTTAAAAATAATTGACCCTGGATTTTTTTAATTCAGGGTTTTTTATTATATTTACAATGTAAATCAATCAATATGAATATGACTAGAGAAGAAGAAATTAACATCGTACGAGCAGAGGTAGAATCTTACCTTGATGATAATGCTCAATGGACAGGATTATCTGAAATATCAGAAAGCGAAAGAGCCCATATTATTGATATAGGAACTTCTATTCTTTGCACTAAGTGGGGTGTAGGATACGAAGGCGGAAGCTTTGTACAGAGCTTTGTTGCTAACGATCTTATGGGTGCTATTGGCCGCGCAGATAATACAAGCTATAAAGGATTCAAATTCTTTGCAAGCTTAATTTATAATGTAGGATTACCTATTAAACTATTAAAATAAGATATTATGAAGATACATGAAAAGGCGAGAGCCTACGACGAGTTAATGCAGGATATAGAGAAGTTTATTGCTGAATTAGAAGAACACTCTAAATCCATTGAAGAAATCGGTAACGACGAAACCGACAAAGAAGAAATGGGATTCTATCCTAGCAAGGTAGGTCGCTTAGTTGGATCTAACTTTGGCTTAGATCTAAAGATTCGAAAAATGAAAGGTACACTAGACTGGTATAAAAGATTAAAATAAATTTTTTCGTGTCAAAGAAAAGTATTATATTTACTATTATAAACTAAAAACAATTATGGCAAAATTAAGTTTTAAATCTGCAAGCGGAACCTCATTCCATGACACTGTAATTACTTGTACTTATAACCAATTAGTGCTGGCGATTGGCGTGCCCCAGTGTAGCGACAATACTGGCGAGGATAAAGTAAACTTTGACTGGACCTGCGAATTGGAAGACGGTCGAGTATTCAAGATCTATGACTGGAAAGAGTATAGACCAATTGGAAAAGACGAAGTTATTGAATGGCATATTGGTGGTAGTAATCGAATGGTTACCGAGCAAGCTCTGATTGAACTGACTGCGCTCTTAGCACAGTAATATAGTTTCTATTATATCAAGAAATATAATCCAACAGGAGTGTCCCAGCGACCTCCTGTTTTGGGTTAAATCTAAAACCTTTTAATGTATAATAATAAAAGATATCAAAAATACTTATACTCATGTTTAAAGCGATCGCAAACTGGTTTAAAGGATTGACGGGTAAAGCAGAACAAGAAGTAGCTAAGGACAAACAAATTGTAGATTCATTCGAGCAATGGAATACAGTTGTTAACGAGATTCCTACAGCAAAGGTAGAAGAGGTTGCGAAACCTTATCCTACAGTTGTTGAAGAAACTGTTAAGCCTGCTGAAAAGGCAAAGGCTCCTAAGAAAGCTTCGACTAAGCCTGCTAAAGAGACAACTAAGACAACTGCAAAGACGTCTAAGACCTCTGCTAAACCTGCGCAGAAGGCAAGCAAGCCTGCTGCAAAGGCAACTACTCCTAAATCCAAGACAACTAAAACAACTAAGTAATGGTTAAGACACTAGTACTACACAGAGAAGACACAAAGGTAATCTATTGCCTAGGTGGTGGCGAAGAAATCCATCTTACAAATGCGGTAATCCGTATTGTTTGGCCGGAAACAACTCGTCAAATCAAAACCATTTCATTTGGAACTCAAGAAGAAGCTGATAAAGCTTTCCAAGAGATTCAAGACTGGCTCGCTAGCACGCTAGCCCAGTTGGTTATGGAACTATAAGAACAGGAAACTTTTCTTAAAATAAGTCCTCAAAGATTTTTTTCTTTGGGGATTTTTTATTATATTAGCATTATAACCAATTAAACTAAAAGAATATGTGGACACTAGATTGCAGTTACTATGACAAATCGTTCTCGACTCTACGCGAACTCATTGATGACGTGCTAGCTAGCGGGATGGATCCAAACTACGAGGTCATGCGAAACGGTCGTGGCATTGGGGAAAACCTCATTGAATTAATGGAAATTTAATTTAAAAAAGTTTATAAAATATTTTTTTCTTTCGCGGAAATTGTTTATATTTACTATTATTAACTAAAACCAAAAAGACATGTTTGTACTTATTAATCTTAATCACGATGGTGATAGCTACTTAATCTCTAACTCTTTGGAAAATGCTAAGAAAGCGTTTGATGAGGCATGCGAAGAATCCTACAATTTCAAGGTAATCCTATGTAAACCAACTTTAGATGGAACGTTTGGATTTGGAAATTGGGGAGATCTTTATGGAGCGGAGATTATCCAAGAATGGGAGAGAGAAGAATAATCTCTCCCAATTGTTAATAACTTTTTTTGAAAATAATTCACTAAAAGTTTTTACTTGTCAAAGAAAAGTGTTATATTTACTTTATAATTAAAACCAATCTATATGTCAAACAAAATTGTATTTAGCCGTTTCGGCATGGGCCCAGACCCAAGAGTTTCTGAAGTGTTAATGTCAGAAATTATTAAAAACAAAAGTGAAGCGAAAATTCTCCCGCTTCCTGGAATTATTATTTCAGTTTTTGAGAGTGAGTTGTCCCCAACTCAAATTAGAGATCGTTTTAAAAACGATAGTGAGTTAAGTGAAGTTCCATTTATGGTTACGACCTTAGAAGATTTTGATGTTAATCTTCCAGAAAAAGTTCGTAAATCAGTTTTTGGAATTGGCGAAACCTCATCACCATCAAATTCCGCATCGCATTTAACAATGGATGATTTGTTAGAATTGATTTCAGTCAAGGGTTTAAGTGGTCTAACTCCACAGGAAAAATCCAGACTCGACGAATTACGAAGTGAGTTTTAGTTTAATGGTTAATTGATAGAATTGGGAGAGCGAAAGTTCTCCCTTTTTTTTGAAAAAAGTTTACAAAATATTTTTTTATGTCAAACGGATTGGTTATATTTACTAAGTCAATCAATCAGACGGGCCGTACACAAATCAGGTATGGGAGAGTGGACTCCGACCTACCTCTCTCTAGGGAAAGTGTTCATAACTATGTTAATAACTTCTGAAAAATAATTTGAAAAAAAGTTTAAAAAAGTTTTTTACTGTCAGGGAAATTGGTTATATTTACTATATCAATTAATACTTAAACAATTAAACTATGCAAGAAAATCAAGTAACTCTAGTCGACCAAATGTACGCATGGGGTCAAGGTGAATCAGCTCTTTACCCGCACTGTCATGACTTCTATGACTGGTTCTGTAGCGATGCTTCGCTCGATCGTAGAGCTAAATCCCTTCAGAGCAAGGTAATCAAGTTGGTAAACTACTTTCGTGAAAAGGGAAATCCAATCGATTGCAGTAAGGTGTATGTGTTCTTTAAGAATAACTGTCCAATGGGCGGACCGCTTTATGATTCATTCTCTATTTGCGATCGCGAATCAGGTGATGTTCTCTTTTGGGTAACTCCTAAATCAGGCCATAGCGGTAAAGCTGAAATCTTTTCTCGTGCAAAAGGATTCAACGAGCCCCTAGCTGAAGCTGATAATTTCTCTCAACTCTTAAAATTAATCTAACTATGGCAACGCAAGAAGCAATCAACGAAGCAATCGCGATATGGGGCGAGGACGCTGTATATCAAGCAATGGAGGTCGTAGCAATGTCTGACCCCGATGGGGCCTACACAATGTTCGAAGACCTAGGAATCTTTGACCAAGCTGAGGTAGTAGAATTCCTCTATTTCGATGGGGCCGGTCGCGACTAAACTGACTCCGTAGTAAGTATAATAATATTAATCAATTAAATCAAAAAGAAATGGGCTTAGACATGTATGCACAGGTTCGCAGTACCAAACCACAAACTGCAGTAGATTTCGGAACTGAAGATGGAGCTGAAGATAGAGAGCTCCACTATTGGCGTAAACACCCTAACCTGCACGGTTGGATGGAAAGCCTCTACTACCTTAAAGGCGGTAAAGCTGATTCATTCAACTGCGTAAACGTGTTGGTTGAACCGGAAGATTTGGACCAGTTGGAACAACATATTAAAGAGGGTAAGCTGCCCAAAACCAGCGGATTCTTTTTCGGCGAAAGCCAAATGGACGAGGAAGAAATTAAAGACGACCTCGAGTTTATCCGTAACGCGAGAGAGGCGATCGCTGCTGGAGAGTATGTGTACTATACAAGCTGGTGGTAATCGACCTGGCTTACTCCCTAGTAGATTAGGTATAATAATAACAAGATAAATAACCTGTACATGAACGAAATAAAGAAAGACCTTAAGACTTCCCAAATGCTAGCCGAGCTGGTAAGCCTTCGTCATACAGATTTCGATGCATTCATGAATCTGTTATACGATGCTCTACAGAACGAGCTAAGCGGCGCCATCTTCGATCAGACCCCAACCACTGAAAAACAGGAAGCACTCAACTCCATGATTCAATACTTCCAAGACAGGGAAGAATACGAGAAGTGTGCAGTCCTTAGAGACATGGTCTTGACGATCGAATAATTGTTAATAACTTTTCCAAAAATAATTAACCCCGGATTTTTTTAGTTCGGGGTTTTTTATTAT
>JACCDL010296956.1_pt1 | contig 11641 bp, 18 predicted proteins | sample 7441931 | NCBI WGS metagenome assembly JACCDL01 (sample SAMN15323437, study PRJNA562643) | freshwater metagenome | isolation source: river surface water | place: USA:Blue River Watershed | collected 2017-08-16 | reverse complement strand
TCTGTATGTCATAACCATAATCTACGTTCTGTTTCATTGTTATATTTTAGCTTCTTTAAATGTTAATTTCAATATGTTTGACAGGATCCCATTTGTAATCCCATACTCTCTGTTTAGTGTGATACAAAACTGCTCCGATGGCACTACTAGGATCTCCAGGCTGCGGCAAGCTCCATCGATACCGCCACATGGGTTCAACTATTTTCTTGTTGGTTTTTGAGTTCATAGCACAGCCGCCCATATAGACCAAACAGTCTGCGCCAGTTAATTGTTGTGCTTTGATCATTACACTTTCAACGTTGCGTTCGAATACTACCTGCACCGCGGCCGCGATGTCGCATTGATCCTGTAGTGAAGTTATGGGATAAGGCCAATCTACTACACCTCTGTGCAGATTTTTTAGGCTACGTATGGTAGGCAGCATATAGTCCAAGACAGTTGTATAGTAACGATCAGCATCGCCATTATCGCTCATCTGTTGAAAGATATGCTCTTGCTTAATGGGCTCTAATCCAACTAACTTGGTAAATGCACTATAAAGAAGACCTAGACTGTTAGGGTACCTTGTACTCCATACCTTACGCATTTCGCCGTGTTTGGCTTCCCAAATACTGGCACAGTCCCATTCACCTATGGCATCTAACACGACGATAGCCGCATGATTAAATGGACTAGTAAAGTAACCAGCAGCGGCGTGACTGCCATGATGAGGAGTATAACGTAGTTGGGCATATCCTAATCCTGTGCGTTTAAGATAACTCCTGGGCATTACAGTACGGTCCCAGGCACTATCATACTGACCAGCATATAGTTGCCTAGTCTTTTTGACCCAAGGGTTTTCATACCAAAAAATCTTACTAGGGCCGCCATTCCCAATATGCCTTTTAATTAATTCTCGGTCAAGCTCATCAGTTGAACAAGTTTCCCAGTGTTTTAACCGCAGAGTACTGCTTTCAAATACAGCAAGACTACTGCCATGATTAAGTGCGTTAATTCCCCAGATCATTTGTAGATAAATGGATCGCGTTTGCGTAGCTCTTCTAGTCTACGTTTGAATTCTTGACGTTGTTTGTACCAACGCCAAGGTCTAAGTAAAAAATCAATAATTGCTTTCATTTTATGTCCTTAAACCATTGCTTGGCTCTTAATTGTATTTTAAGTCCGTTAGATTCTGCACTAGACTTTATGCGGTGCAGTACTGCCAACGGTCCTAACAGTCTTACGGCATCATTGACATCCTTGACACCTTCGGGCCACTCTGGCATGCTAACACTCCATCCAAATTCTATTGCTTGTTCAACAGTCTTTGGTCCTTCGTGGTCCTTGTCGGGCACTAGGATAATTTCTTTGTTTAGTTGCTTCAACAGCCAATTTTGGCTGTCTTTAATCTCAGCACCTAGTAATGCACATCCATCAATACTTAGCGCATCAAATGGTCCTTCGCAAACAATTACGAACGCACGATCATGCAGATTTTGACGATCTAGATTGAATACATATCCAGGTTGTTGTTCGCTAAGATATCTAGGTGTAGCATCATTAGTAGCACGAGCAGTCCAGCCAACAATTACACCGTCTTTGTAAAAAGGAATAATTACACGATTCTTAAAACCAATTTTACTTGTCCAATAAAACGGATAACTGTAAGGATCGATACTTCTGTTATTTCTTAAATAACAAAACGCATTAATCAGTTCTTGATCGGTATTTTCCCAACCCTGCATTTCGATCCAAGTACTCCATTCTTCTAAACTTTTTGCATTCATAGGTAATGCTCGTTCATCGAATGTTGGAATAACAGATCTAACTTCTCCTAAAGATGTTTCGTTTAATCTAAGAGCTTCTAACCGAAGTTGATTAATTACATCGTCTGGAATATTGAGCAAGCGCATGAGCTTGTTCATTTTTTGACTTATAGGCCTTCCTGGTTGCCAGCTAGCTTTAAATTGACAGTTAAAACAATGATAGCTGACAGCGTCACCGGCGTTTTGAATAAAGCCTCCACGGCTTCTTTTATCACCGCAACAGGGCGCATTAAAACTTAGCCAACCGCTAGGAGTTTGCTTGCGTTTTGCAGGTAAAAATTGAAGTAATGTATCCGAGATAAGGCTCATGCCTTATTTTAATAACTTACAGTTACTTTGTCAACAGACCCGGTAAGATTAGTTCCCGTAACTACGTAAGTTTGGCTACCTGCAACTGCCGTACCTGTCCATGATACCTGTGTAACTGAACTTTGGCTATAACTGCTAGGAACAACATGACTGGTGCTATCTACTTGTCCTACTGTAATTATCAAATCATTTATTCCATCTACACCGCCTAGTACACTACCCAAAACTTTTATTTTACTACCTACGGCATAGCCAGTTCCGCCTGACTTAATTACGACGTCATAGTTTCCGTTATCTAAAGTTACCATGTAGCTAGATCCAATACCGTTAGCCAAAGGTGTTGAGTAACTTACACGGAAATACTGATAACCTTCGGTTGTTACGGTTTTATCCCATGTTCCAGTAAAATCATCAAATGTATAGGAATGAATGTAGTCTGCACCTTTAAATGCTTCTAGGTTGATGGTTGTTCGTTTAGTTGCTTCAATCCAAACACTACCAGTAAACCCAGTAAGTTTAACACTAAGATCCATAGTAGCAGTTGGTGTTGCTTCATAGAATTTGGCAGGCATGGCACTACTGTGATATGTAGGTATCCCTTTTAGGTCAATTTCAGCTTGGAAAGAATCGTACACTTTATCATCTCTAAAGACAGGCATGGCAGACCCAACCAGTTCCATTTTGCCTAATGCTCCAAATCGACTATCGCCATATAGTAAAACTTCGTTTCCATCCTTGCTAGCAGTAAGGCTGAATGTCAAGTATTGTTCTGTTAAATCCGTTAGATCTTCTTGTGGAATTGTTACTGTGGCTATACCTTTTAAAGTAGGATGAGGTGTAACAGTATAAGGACTGTTAGTCAATGCTTTACCTCCAGCATCCATGACATTAAGTTCAATACCGGTAATCTCGGGCACAATAGGCGGTGTTGCTGATGGGTCCGTCCTTGTTTCGATTCTTTTTTGATCGGCATTCTTAATATCAAATTCTATGGTATTGTCAATGCCGTTATAGATTTTAACGATTCTTTGATACACGTTTGTATACTCCACATTAAATCCAGCCAAATCAATTAATAGGTTAACTCTATTCGGATATAAATAACTTGAAATTTTTTGCATTTGGATAGACCCTCATTGTATATTTATGGCCAAACTAAGAGATAATATTACACAAAATCTCCCGTTCATATCAGTATTAAACTATGGAGAGAACGAATACGTCGGTATTATAATCAACCAAGATCAATACGTTACTAGTTTTTACGATTTGAACGCTATTAAATCTGCCGAAGAAACAAGGATATTCCTTGAAATCGGGGAAACTTGGTGGTGGGAAAGTAACCGGCAATTCCCAATCAGTATTTTTTGCAAGGATCAAATACATCCGTTTTCCTATGCTATCAAAACATTTAATAGCAAGGATGTTAGAATTATCCTAGGGCCTGTTGTAAATTTACTCAATATGAACGCTAAACGTATCAAACGTAAAAGCGTTCAACTAGTAAGAAAAATTGGTTAACTATAACCGTAGCTAATTTGTTCGCAAATTAAATTCATCTGTACAATAACGACATACGCATACGCAATGGCGTGAGCCTTCTTAAAGTGGTAATCACCAGTCTCTGGCTTGGTCCACACTTCCTTCATTATCGTCGTCCAGTCCTGACCAATCAGGTGCTTCTTGGCTGGGCGGATCATAGCGAGGACCGCAGCTAATTGTTCCACGGAAGTAGGGCAAGTCTTCCTCAGTACCGTCCCATACCCGTTTAAATGAAATAACAGATTCACAAACTCGTCTTGTAAAAGTAAATCCCATAACGGCTCCTGATTCATTAATTCTGTTAGATGCTGTCTATTTTTGACACCTTTATACACACTAACATTCAAGAAGTCTATTTTAAAATAACCACGCTCTTCGGCTTCTTTATATTCAATTGTACTTTGTCCAGTAAATGGATTGTATGGTATAGAAGTACAATATATACCAGTATTGTGCTTTTTAGAAGTACTATTATCTTGGATAGAGGCGGCTACGTGCTTAAAATGTTTTAAAGCAAGGTCACGATCCGCAAAATCAATATCTATATCAGGCATTGTCTATCTTTGTCAAATATTGTAAATTAAATTTAACTACTTTTTTCCATTGTAAATTACCTGGAGTAGTATATGGAGTATACACTTCTCCGGTCTCTTTGTCAATTAGTAACCACTTCTCTGGGCATTTTGTTTTGATGGTCAATGTTACAGATTCGGAAAGCTCCGATACTTCGGTACCATCTTGTAATTTTCTTAGCATACCTGTTAGTGTTTAATTTCCGATTCGAACAGCATCAACGGTAAATTTTCTTGCAACATGTTTGCATAATTGTCTGCTTCTTCGATCGTTTCAAACCCTGTGAATTTAACATAAACAGAATTGTCTTCTTCGCTAACAAGAATTTCTAATCCTAGCTGTAAAGCATCTAGATTAGGGTTAACTTGTATTGATTTTTCATCAGGTGTCATATTTTTGATTCCTTAACAACTTGCTTTACCAATTCCACATCGGCAGGTAGTTTTTTAAACCTACTAGTCCAAAAAGGAACATCTATAATATTACTTATGGCCGCAAGCTGTTCATCGTTCAGTTTATGTAATAAATCACGACCGCTTTTGCTATTAAGTACAAGCCACGGGCTTATTTTTCCATCTTTTATATCAAATACTGCTCTGCTGAGACTTACATAAAGAAAATAATGATTCCACTGGGCATTGTTTGCTTCAGCCCATTCTAACATGTGACTTACACTTCTTTGTAATGCGGTTTCGACATTTTCAGTTTTAATTAAGTCTAGTGCATATTTTTCGTACAGCTCTTCTCTGCACCAGTGATCCAGTTTAACACCGCTGGCAACAACATAGTCAATAAACTTATCTGGATACAAAGGATTAACATTTGCAACAAAACTTCCAAATTTTACAAATCCATTATAATAAGGACTTTTACAAAATTCTTCATACGTTTTATTTTCATTCTTTGATTTATTAACTAGTTTAAAGAATCGATTAAATGCATCATACCCAACAACTACATGCTTTTCAGTCTTGGCTAATGCACGTCGTTTTTGTTCGCAGACATGTACAAACAAAGTTTTTTCTTTGCTAAACTTTGTGCTACAATATTCACAAACATAAGGTTGTTCTGCTAGAGCCATCATTTAAGTTTTTTTGCCAGTGTAGGTTCATCAAAACCATGCTTTCGACCTAGTTCCTTTAATTCTTTATCTGTAATAAGCTCTGATAGAACTTCTATATCTTGCATCTTACTGTTAGGATAAATCTCAGATAGGAATTTAATTTTTTTATTAACATTATTTTCTTTTGGCTTAAATCCTACCCACTCGTGAAAGAACTTTGTCTTTTTATCGTAGCTACAAGAACACAGAAGCATCCATAACAACTTAGGATGTTCTTTTTGTAGTGTATTCCAATGCTTGTTAAAACGTTCGTTTACAAACATTACAAAATGTTGTTGCTGTTCTACAGTTGGTCTCGACTTGCCACCTACAAAGCTAATGTATCGGTTTAGTAAAAAGAATTTATTTTTTAATTCTTTTTTCTGTGTATCTGTAAGTGCATCCCAGGCTTCTTGTAAGCCTAGGTCCACCATCTCAATAACTTCTTTAGTTGTCAGTTCAGGTACTTTGCTCATCTTTTGGAACCAATTTACAATCAAATGCCATTACAGTTCGATGTCCTCTTCCCTTCCAAGGATACACTACATGCGGTAAATGACTTGGGAATAAGATAACTTTCCCAGCGGCAGGAGTAAACTTCCAAGTATCGTTCATAATAAACTTACCAACATCTTTAACATGTGGTAGTCTAAAATTAATTTGACAATCACTTGGGCGCCCAGTATCATCCAACTCGGGAACACTGATATAAATGTTACCACTGAGATTTCCTAGAGGATGTGTATGCATCTCTTGGTAGTCACCTTCGTGTTGGCGTATAGTCCATATACTAATAATTTTAGGTTTAACATACTGTAGTTCAGGGCCGCCGCTTTGTGCCGACACTAGTTCTAAATATCCTTTGCAAATAGATTCTAGATATCGTACCAACCATCCTGCATCGTAATTAATCTCGTTTGGATATACTTGTATTTGTTGTCCTCCACGAATACTAATATTTGGATCACCGGAATCATTGAGTCTAGGATGTCCGTGCAACATTTCTGCAAGATTAAAAATTTTGCTAAACTCTGCTGGAGCCACATCGTCCATGGCCATAATAACTGGTTGAAAGTATGCAACTGCTAGTGTCATTCTATCTTTTCCTTACTTAATTTGTATATCATTATAACACGGTCCACAGCTTTCTGTAAAGCAATATTGGTTTCTGCTTCTTTCAAAACTTGCCCCCAGAACTTGGCATTAAAATGATTATCATCGCTATCATAATCCCATCCTATAGGGAATCGAGTTCTAGGATCACTCCCCATTTCTCTACAATAGGTTATACCGTCAGCTCTTTCGTAGATGTAGGTAGCGCCAGGTTTAAGTGTGCCCATTATAATATCTTATCCAGTTGTATAATCTCGCATTGACGAGATATTTCTTTAACGAAGAATGCACAGTTAGGTTTTTCTCCAAAGTTGGTCGGAGTCGCTAACAATTGTCCATTTTTCATTTTAGGAAAGTACCATTTAACATCATTATAAAAGTTTACAATTTCAATCTTTTTAAATTCAACTCTAAAACTACTCAACGGATTAAAACATAATGCTTCGAACCCTCTGTCGTTTAGACTTGTTAATGGAAGTATTTCAATGTCGTTAGCACTACTGCTATCTCCAACAGCAATACACCAATCTATGGGCATTGCAACTTCATCATCACCGATTCTTAGTACCATTGCCGGACTATTAAAACTTTCTAAGAAAATTAAAGGCATGAAAAAGAAATCGGGTTCTTTAGGATCCGAATTATCTAAAACTGCAAACCTGGTGTTCTCGTCTACTTCCTCTGGTAAATTGTTAAGACTAAATGTCTTATTGTCTAGTGTCAATATCTGCATAATTATTATCGCCAGTCCGTCTTTTCAAGCGAGAACGGATACTTGGCGTCCTTATAAAACTTTTTCCTCTCAGTAAGATGCCTCTTGGCATACTTACAGGTCGAAGTAATGTCCCAGATCTGAACGAAGTCTTTATCTTCCGCCTTTCTAATGCCTCGCCCAATACTTTGTATAACGCGGACAAAGCTCTTTCCGGGTTCCAGAAGAACCAGATTAAAAATACGAGGGATATTAATACCCACAGCGGCCACACCATAAGTCGCCACAGTAATCTTTTCATTACTAGTTGCATGTTCTTTATATTCCTCTTTTCGTTTAGAACCTTTTACTTCGCCTGAGATAAAGGTTGTATTTTCTAACATTTCTGTTAGCATATTACCTGTATCTATTCTATTAACTAATACTAATGTATTTCCTGATTCTGCTATGCCTTTGATTAGTCTGCCTATATATGCCATTCTGTCTTTGTTTGTTACTAGATATTTTAATTCTTCTGCATACGACTTAAATTCTGGTAAGTCAATTAATTGTAACACATTTACATGCAGATTGCTAAGGATTCCGAGCTCTTGAAGTTCATGAGCTTTAATGCCGCCGACTACAGGCCCAATGCTAGCAAAAATAGGTTCTGCTTCAAACTCGCTTTTTGGAACTGTACCGGTTAACCCCCAACGTATTGGACTATTTGATAGATTGTGGGTTAATAAGTTTTTCAATACATCAGCTTTAGCCATATGTACTTCGTCAACAATAACAGTTTCAACACCATGTAAAAACTCTGCCACTGATAATGCTTCTTCTAAGTCCCAATTTTTAGATTTTTTGTCCAGTACATTAAGGCTTTGCCAAGTACAAATGGTGTGCGTATGTCCTATCATCTTCCTATCGCCAAAGTAGACTCCAACGTCTAAACCAACATTAAGAAAATCTTCCTCTGTTTGTGTTACCAGATCTTTGTTAGGCACAATAGTAACAGTACGACCATATTTTTCAGCACAATGAGCAAGTGTGGCGGTCATGATAGTCTTACCAGCACCTGTGGCAACTTCTTGCAAGGCTTGCGTGTGATGGAAGAATCTGTTAACAATTTCTACTTGGTCTTCTCTTAGCACAATGGGTTCACCTTCAAACCTATGTCCTTTTGGCCATACCTTTCCTTGATCTGCCCAGTAGTTAGCAGTTACAGGTTCAAATTCAATTTTAGATGCTTTTCTTAAATCTTCTATTTCGTCAATGTCAATATTATTAGCATCCAGGATTCCTAATACCTTTTCTAGCTGATTAAGATAGCCAACTCCGCCTAGACCAAAGAGACTAACAGATCCATCCCACCTACCTAATTTATAAGCAGGCCTGTATCTTGCAGTAGGGTCGACATATTTGAAAGCGGCTACTAATTTTTTACGGATATCGAGAGAAAGCCCTTCGAATTTAATATTAACTTCGTCTTTTATAATTAATTTTACTGTCATACGATGATAGGCTCTTTCTCTGTGTATGCGATTACTAAGTCACAACAGTTAGCATAGGCACTAGTTTTATTGTTCCGTAAATTATTGTTTAAAGAGATTACGCTCATAGGCTTCCAATCACTTTTCATCAAAAATTTTGGTATTTTTCCGTTTTGAATACCGACTATTTTTGTATCTTTTGTAACACGGCTGTTATATTTTTTCTCAGCAACATACTTATTGAAAGTGCTGCCATCTTCTGTATTATCAAATCTAAAATAAATTCCTATGTCGGTGAAAATATCATTTTTTTCTAAATTTTCACTCAGATTTTTTAAATCTTCAAAGCATTGTTTTTCGTTCTGACTGTCAAAGACAACTAAAATTGGAAGGCGACGAAGTTCTTTTAATGCCACGATAATTTCGTCTAGTGAGTGTTTATTTTTATCTAGCCATACATAAGATTTTTCTCGCATTGCTAGAGTTTCAGCTAAATTTTTTGGTTCGATAATAGGTTTACAAAAGTACTGATATCGTATTCTTCTATCATTGATGATGGCCTGTGTCAGTGGCGTTTCTATTCCCAAATCATCAGAAATTGCTTTTTGAAAATTTTGATTCAAAATGGATTCAATATCAAATTGACCAAAAATTTCCTCTTTTTTCCAAGATTTTATCGTGTTGTAATATTCTATTATTTTTTCGTCTATTGAAAATTTATGATTTTTAAAAGATTCAACTAAGGTGACGATATTTTTTTCATCTAGATCAACAATGTAAAATTTTCCGTTAGTAACTGGTTCTAAATTGGTCAGATTTTTTGAAATTTCTTGCATGATTTTACGTAAGTTACTAGAAAATGAAAATTCTATGATAATCTTTATTTCTTTTTCTGTGTTGTCTGACAAATAAATTTTTCTAACAGTCTCAACAATTCGAAAAGGCTTAGACCAAAGACTTAACTTTAAAATATTTTCAAAATCTTCGTAATGACTTGCTATTTTTTCCTTATTTTCAATGAGGATCTTCTTTAAAAGATCCGATTGGTTAATTGTAAAGAAAATCCCCTTAGTTAAATTTAAATGCAAACTTTTAAGAACTTTAAAATCTCGGCTTGAAACAATATCCTCCATCTTAGGTGAGTCTGACGTTGCAAAATTTAGAAAAAATTGATCAATAGTTACCATAAGTTTATTATAACTGTTTTTACTTAAATGTCAATCGAGTCGAAAACCAATATCAAACTGATCAAAAAGGTTATGTCCTCGTTCATGCATTGTCTGCATGGTCCAGTAAGAAGCATCAAATGCCTTAATGGTTAAATTAGGTTCTAATCCAATGTCATCTATCAATGTATTTGTAATTTTATCAATTCTTTTTGCATTATTAGCGATATACCATCTGTGAAAAGATACACTTTTATAAAATTCATTTCTAATTAGAGACAAGTCTTTTTCTATATCGATGTCGGCCCATAGAAATTTTGTATTATTTCCTTTAGACCAAAAATTTTCAGGTATATCACCGAGGTCTTCGGAAAAATCACTGAAAAATCGATATAGTATGAATTCGCTTACTTCTTTAATATTAGTAATGTATGGATCAAACACACTAGTAATGTCTAAAGACTGTAAAATATTTTTTACATTAGATGTCTTGCATCGAAAAGGAGTCGAAGGTGCCCAGAACCACCGTGGAATATCACATCCTGTTATTTTTTGTATTAAAAATGCAAATCTTGCATATACTTGTAACTCAGGCGCCAGCAATTCATTTATTTTAGTTGAGCCTGATGGTGGTTTATATATTAAATTATTACCTTCTATCGATCCCCAATCACTAATGTTGGTCGGACGAAGCAAAATGTCTTTGCTATCTAATAAAAGATAGTAGTCAGACGTGATTTTTTCAGAAATTACAAATTTTAAAATTTGTTGACGTATGTAACCTGGTAAGTGATTGGCTAAGATTAGTTCTTGCCCTTGGATAATGTTTACAGAGTGTGAGGTGTATAATTCTCTGAAGGATTTTTCCCACTCATTAAATGGCCGAGAAGAGTTTTCAACAATAATCCAATGAGTATGCTTGCCTTTTAGGAATTTATTAATACTGTACGCCTGTAATAGAGAAAAATAGTAATCCCTATCACAAGTTACTGTAACAATGTCCATTATAAGGATGCATCTTCCATACCTGCAACTCTTAATTTCACAATGTTAGTGATTTGCCACTGTTTTTGATCAAGAGCTTTGGTAATTCCTAACCACTTATTGCGTAGGAGTGCAAATTCGTTGATAATTTTTTCAAAATCAACAACATCTGCCTCTCCTTCCACAAATTTTTCGCAATCACGACTACTCAGAGCACGTTGATAGTTTTCTAAGTATTTTCTAAAGTGTTGACTCTTAAGTCTACGCAATTCGATATTCAAATATTCTAAGATTGCTTCAATTTCTTGAAGTTGACTAAATCTCTGTTCAACAATACCCGGCATGTTCGCCGCGGCACGTTCAACATTACCTGAGATACGACATTCTAACCTTGCATCTTGTAATTCTGTGTTAAAATAATCGACTGCGTCAGGAATATTCGAGATATCCTTAGAAATTTTTGTATACCAGCTCATTAGAAGTCTAATTCTTTATAATCGTCGTCGTCTTGTTCGTCTTCTTCGTCTAAGTAATATTCTATAGCCTGGTCAAGTACGCTGTCAACGCCCATGGCACTTTGCATGACACGGTCGCTGACACCATAGTCAGCTAAAAGATCTACATAGCGTTCGGCTGCTGCCTCAACTTGTTTTTTTTCAATAAAATCGCTAAACAGCATCCAGATATCACCAATTTGACTTTCATTCAACATGTTCTTCATTCTCCTGTGGAACGGTAGTTGTAGATTTGATATGAAATTTTTCCATTATCATATCTAATTTATCATCTTTCCATTCTTTTCGGTAGAATTTGAACTCTTCTCCAGTCTCTGGGTCAACCCACTTGAGTCTATTACCTTCTTG
>JACCDL010993263.1_pt1 | contig 11642 bp, 12 predicted proteins | sample 7441931 | NCBI WGS metagenome assembly JACCDL01 (sample SAMN15323437, study PRJNA562643) | freshwater metagenome | isolation source: river surface water | place: USA:Blue River Watershed | collected 2017-08-16 | reverse complement strand
GCCGGCAGGCGCCAGCTCCCCAGCTTCAGCGCGGTGCTGAGGCGCAGGCCAAATTGGCGGCGCTGGCGCGCATCGACCAGCTCGCTTTCGAATGCCCCATCGACCCAGAGTGCCTCTGCGTCATAGCGGATCCCGCCCAGGCGCCCCAGCGCCAGCCGGTATTGGGATCGGGAATGGCGGCCGAGAGGTTGATCAGATCGCGACCGGCATCGATCGCCCCGGCCCAATACCACGTCTTGCCCGCGGGCAGGCTTTCAATCCCGACCGGCGCGCTGCTGCGTTCGCGCCTGACCTGTCCCTGCGGGCCATAGAGTACGACCTCAAAGTCATTCTCTCCCCACAACAGTTCGATTTCATCAAACCGATAGCGGCCATCGCCGCGGTCGGCCTGATAGGCGCGCAGTTCGCCGTTGCGATAGAGTTCGGCATCCCAGCCCGCCGGCAAAGTCCCGCTGAGCGCCGTCACGCCAAACCGGCCGGGCCGATTAAGCGGTCGGTTGGAGATAAATGCCCCCCGGCCAAACCCCGCTTGCGCCGTCAGTGCGCCGCGCAGGGCGTCGACATCACCAATCGCAATCTGGGTGGCCCGCGCCGGGCCAAGCAGTCCGCCAGCAGGATCATTGCGAAACAGCTTCACGCGGAGCGAATCGACCCCGCTCCCGCTGCTGCCAGCCAGCCGGGCGGAATAGCTGAGGCCCAAGACCTCGCCCGCGGCCAGTGCCTCAAATTGCGCGCGCGAACCCGTGCCACGCGCCCATTGGCCCTGAACCTGGACATCGATCGCCGGCATGCGCCAGGATTGATAGGGGGCGGCCGCCTGCGGCAGGTTCGCCAGATCGAATTCGGCAAATTGTGGCGCGCGGAGTCGCGCCGCGCGACCTTTGCGCTCAATCGCCTCAAGGAACGGCAACTTCCGATCGGATTCGAGGACCACGGCCAGGCTGGAAAGATCTGGTCGCAACCGAACGCCGAGCCAGGTCGACAGCGCGGAAAGTTCGATGCACCAGCCCTCGGGCGTGTCGTGGATTGTATCCGCGCCGATCGCCCGATTTCCGTTCATGTTTTGTACTGATCCGGCATCACGATCAAGGACAAAGCGCTGATCCTCGGCAAAGAGCCAGCCGGTTGCGCGGCGCGACTTTTTGTCAAGCCGCACCGGCAGGTCGAGAGCCTGGATAAGATCGGCAAAGTCAACGCAGACGCCGGTTTGCGTCTGATAGCCGCGCAGCGGCTCGCCAATACGGTAAGCGCCGCTGCGCAGTTCGAGCAGCAGCGAATCGTCTTCGTTCGCGCTCCAACCCTGGGCCTGCGCCGGGGCGCTGACAGCGACCAAACCAAGCGCCGCCCCAAGCAGGGCGGCAAGGCGGCGCAAGGGATGAGGCCGATCCGTCATGACGTCAGCGCTGGGCAGCGGCCGTGGCAGGCAGGGGCCTTCAGCGGACCGTCGAAGTGACTTCGGCGATCAGCTGTCCGCCATTTTCAGGGAGTTCGCGATACTCAATCCGGACCGGGCCGGTCAGCTTGGCGATCTGCTCCGCCGTCAGCGGGATCCTGGCCCGGCGGGTCTCGATTTCGGGATAGATCGCAATCCCCTTGATCGCGAAGATCTCTTCGTTTCCGCGTTTGCCCAGCAGTTCGCCATAGACCGATCGTTGCCCGGTGCGGTGCATGTCCAGCTCCAGCCAGCGTTCGTTACCGCTGCTGCCGAGCCGGGGATTCGCCAGGGTGGCGCCCGCTTCAAGCCGGCCTTTGCGGACAAAGATCGGGATGGTGATCCCGTAAACCGGGGTGAGGCGGATCGAAACCTGACCCGCGGCCGCCTGATCCTGCAAGGCATCGGGCGTCAGCGCGGGCGGCACGGCGCGAAAGCTCATGTGCACCCGGTATTCGCCGTCCGCCAGTTCGGGGACGGGCCGCGCACTCAGCCGGATCGACTGAGGCTGTCCGGGCAGAAGGGTAATCCGCCTGGGCGCATAGCGCAGCATTTCGAGCGCAGCCTTTTCGGTGGCGCTTGCATCCGCTTCGGCAACCTCGGCAAATTCGCCATCGGCGGCCATCCGGCGCAGTTCAAGGCCAATGCGATAGGTGGCTGCCGTATTGCCAATATTGCTCAGCACGACTTCGGCATTGCCGCTGCCGTTGATGACCACCCGGGTTGGAGCAACCAGCAAGTCCCCGTCGGCCGCGGCGGGTGCCGTAGCGATGCCCGCAATCGCAGCACAGAGCACGATGGATAATTGGCGCGCGAGATAGTTGAACGACATGACATTGGACCCTTGGCAGTCGCGAAATTCTTGCCACGGTCTTTCTCGACGACCTGTGGCTTCTGCGTCGGGCTTAGGCAAACAGGGATAATATCTTGCTAAATTGCTGGGAAAGCGGGGCAAAGCGAAAGGGCCGCACCCGGTGGGATGCGGCCCTTCATCTGCCGGTGGCTGCGTGATCGCAGCCCGGACTGGCGGTGCTTACTGGTATTCGACCGAGACCGAGAAGGTGCCATTATAGACACCCGAAGCCTGGTTGGCCGCAACGGTCAGGGTGCCACCGATCGCGAAATTGGCCGAACCGGTGCTGCCCAGCTGGAAGGCTCCGGCGGGGTTGCTGTTGAAGCCACCGATCGACATGGTCTCGGTCCCGCCGGCGCGGGTCAGCGTGGCCGAAGTCGGCAGCGAGAGCACGACATTGGCATTCGGCGAACCGGTGACGGTGAAAGCGGCGGGCGCGCGCGTCCCGGTCGAAATCAGCGAGCCCGACGAAGTGACGGTCGAGTCAGACTTCACCGTCACGCTGCCACCGTTGTTGGCGGCGATCTGACCGAAGTTCAGGGCACCGGTGGCGCTCAGCGTCAAGGTGTTGAGGACTTCGGCGCTGGCATTGGCAGTAGCCGAAGTTGCGGCCGAAGCGGCCGACGCGAACGAGACGGCGCCGAGAGCAGCACCGACCAGGGCGATACGAAGCGTGTTGCGCATGATGATTATGATCCCTTCCAAGCAATCGTTGCGGCAACGCCAGGGCGCAGCCCGAACGGGCGGCAATGCCCTATTCGTAAGATTGTTTGTAAAATCACCTAGTTACAGGACCATGTTGTGTTATGGTTAACAGGAAGTCCTGTCCCGTTAACCTTTAGTCCGGATGAATCCGGGGTAGGCGCGCAGTGTTTAGATGCCGCCGCCGGTCAGGCGCTGGCAAATCAGGTCAAGCTGATCGAGCGTGCGATAGCGAATTGTCACTGCACCCGACCGGGGATCGGCATCGGCATTAATCCGCACCGACAGGCCCAGGAATTCCTCAAGATGCGCCTGCACCGCGGCAATATCAGCCGAGCCGGCCGCATCCCGTTCAGCCCGGGCGCGGCGCTGTGGCGTGGCCCCATCCTTGCGCCGGACAAGCCGCTCGACGTCACGGACCGAAAGCTGGCGCGCCACAGCCTGATCAGCCAGCTCGGCAGCATTTTCCACTCCGATCAGCGCGCGGGCGTGACCCATCGACAGCTTGCCCGCCTCAACCAGCCCAATCACGCGCTCGGGCAAGGCCAGCAGCCGCTGGAGGTTGGCGACATGGCTGCGGCTCTTGTCGACCAGCTTGGCAATCTCGGCCTGGGTCAGGCCTTCGTCCTCGGCCAGGCGGTGATAGGCCCGGGCCTCTTCAATCGGATTAAGGTCTTCGCGCTGCAGGTTCTCGATCAGGGCGAGCGCCGTCACATCGCGCTCGTCGAGATCGCGGACCAGCGCCGGAATTTCGTGCAACTGGGCCCGCTGCGCGGCGCGCCAGCGGCGCTCACCCGCCACGAGCCGCCATTTCCCTGCGCCATGCGGCGTAACGATGACCGGCTGGATTACCCCACGCGCGGCGATCGAAGCAGCCAATTCGTTTAGCGCGGCCTCATCAAAATGCCGACGGGGCTGGCCAGGGTGCGGGATGATCGCGGCGACCGGCAGCAGCGCCAGGCCATTCTTAGGGGCGGCACTGGCCATTCCAGCGGGAAGCGAGGCCGGGTTGACCAGGGGCTCCTCACGACGTGTCTCACCCAGTAAGGCGCCCAGCCCGCGTCCCAACGCGAGCGGCTTCTTCTTGGCCGGAGCCGGAGTGCTGGTATCGTCGCTCATGCGGCTTTCCTCGATTCGGGCAGGCGGGCAATCAGTTCACGGGCCAGGGCGATATAGGCCCGGCTTCCGGCGCAGGAATGGTCATAGACCAGGGCGGGAAGCCCATGGCTCGGCGCCTCGGAAAGCCGGACATTGCGGGGAATCACCGCCTCAAAGACCAGCGGGCCAAGGCAGGAACGGACATCTTCCGCAACCTGATCGGTCAGGCGATTGCGGCGATCGAACATGGTCAGGGCAACCCCGATGATGCCAAGATCGGGATTGAACCGCTGCTGCACCCGCTCCACCGTTTGCAACAGCTGGCTAAGCCCCTCGAGGGCAAAAAATTCGCATTGCAGCGGGACAAGCAGCGTGTCCGCCGCGCACAGCGCGTTGAGCGTCAGCAAGCCGAGCGAGGGCGGGCAGTCGATCAAGCAGATGTCATGCCCCGTATCCGTCGCCAGGGCCCGAGCGAGGCGATCAGTGCGGTTTTCAACAGCGACCAGTTCCACCTCGGCGCCCGAGAGGTCAACCGTCGCGGGAACGATGTCGAGGCCGGGAATCCGGGTTGGCGCGATGCATTCGCTCAGCGCGGTCTGCTCGACCAGCAGGTCATAGGTCGACCGTTCGCGTTCGTTCGCGCCAATGCCGATCCCGGTCGAGGCGTTGCCCTGTGGATCGAGATCGACCAGCAGGACCTTCCAACCGGTCGCGGCAAGAGCGGTGGCCAGGTTGATCGCCGTGGTGGTTTTGCCCACCCCGCCCTTCTGGTTGGCGATCGCCATGCAGATCACGGTTTTCTCCCCTTTTTACCCAACAGGTGCCCAACGATAACACCGGCATCCGGGTCTGTGAGCGATTGTTCCACGTGGAACATGTGACTCCAACCCTTCAACTCCGACAGTTCCTGCTGTGCCGAACGGCCTTTGGGCAACAGGTAGAGCGTGTCCTTTGTGGAAAAGCGTGCGGATAGATCGAGCAATCGGACGAGCGGAGCAAAAGCGCGCGCCGAAATCACGCCGCATGTCTGCGATTCCACCAGTTCGAGGCGACTTCCGATGACCCGGGCCCGATCAAGTCCAAGGGCGATTCGCGCCCGCTCAAGCCATTCGACTCGGCGGGCGCGGGATTCGACCATCACCACTTCGCATTCCGGTCGCAGTGCGGCGATCACCAGGCCGGGAAATCCGGCTCCGGTCCCGAGATCAAGCCAGGACCCAACTGTTTCACGGGGAACGTGTGGCAGCAATTGTGCCGAATCGACTATGTGCCGCTGCCAGACGATCGGCAGACTGGCCGCGGCGACCAAATTCTGACGCGCGTTCTCTTCGACAAGCAGGGTGATCAGCCGCTCGATCCGCTCAGCCGCGACGGCATCCCACTCCGGCAAGCCCGACAGCCAATCGCGCGCCTCGGTTTCGGTCGTGATCATGCCGCAAGGTCCGCACGGCGGCGCGCATGCACTAGCAGCGCGGCAAGCGCGGCGGGGGTAATTCCGGGCAAGCGACCAGCTGCTGCAAGCGTTGCCGGGCGCGCCTTGCTGAGCCGCTCAACCATTTCGCGGGAGAGCCCGGGGATCTCGCCATAGGGAAAGTCATCGCCGAGCTGCAGCGCCTCACCAGCCCGCAGATCTGCCAGTTCGGCTTCCTGCCGGGCAAGATAGGGGGCATAGGCCGCGTCTTCGGCCAGCTCTGCGGCCAGTTCCGGGTCCTGGGTAAAGTCGCTGCCAAGCCAGGGCGCGAGCGCCACCGCATCGATCCCCCCGAAGCGCAGCCACTCCCGCAAGGGCAGGCGGCCGACGTCGGCGCGCACCGGCAATCCCGCGCCAGCCAGCTCATGTCCGGTCACCGGAAGATCGAGCGCAGCGTTCATCTCGCCACGCAGGGTCTCGCGCCGGACAAACCATTCGGCCCGTTCGGGACCGATGCAGCCCGCGGTGAGCGCCAAGGGGGTAAGGCGGCTTGTCGCATTGTTGGCGCGCAACCGCAGGCGATATTCAGCCCGCGCCGTAAGCATCCGGTAAGGCTCGCTCACGCCGTGGAGCGTCAGATCATCGACCATCACCGCCATGTACGAGTTGGCCCGGTCAAGCGCGATGGGATCGCGCCCCAGCACCTGAGCGGCCGCCGACATGCCGGCTACCAGGCCCTGTGCTGCCGCCTCTTCATACCCGGTAGTGCCATTGATCTGGCCGGCGCAGTACAGTCCTGGGAGATCACGCAGTTCGAGGCTTGAGCGCAGGGCCCGCGGATCGATGTGGTCATATTCCACCGCATAGCCGGGAACCACCATCTCAACCTGCTCAAGACCCTCCATCGTCCGCAGCATGGCCAGCTGAACATCGGCAGGCAGCGAGGTGGATATGCCGTTGGGATAGACGAGATAGGTATCCAGTCCCTCGGGCTCCAGGAAGACCTGGTGCCCATCGCGATCGCCGAAGCGGTGGATCTTGTCCTCGATCGACGGGCAATAGCGCGGCCCTTGCGCGCCGATGGCCCCAGAGAACAACGGCGAACGATGCAGATTGGCCCGGATGACGTCATGGCTCCGGGTGTTGGTGCGTGTGATTGCGCAGAACACCTGCGGCAGCACCCGGCCGGTGGCACCAGCTTTGGGCGGCAAGGCTGACATGGTCCAGTGTTCAGCATCCGAAGGCTGTTCTTCGAGGCGGGCCCAATCAATCGTTCGGCCATCCAGCCGCGGCGGTGTGCCGGTCTTGAGGCGGGCCATGGGCCAGCTGGCCTCGCGCAGTTGTGCGGCCAACCGCTGGGCCGATTGCTCACCGATCCGGCCGCCGACAATCCGCTCCTCCCCCCGGAACAGCATGCCGCCCAGAAAGGTGCCGGTGCACAGCACGACCGCCTGGGCCTCAAGCGCGGTCCCATCGCGCAAGTCCAGTCCGGTGACGCGCCCGCCGCTCATCCGCAAGGCCGCGGCTTCGCCCTCAACCAGGGTCAGGGGGCCTTGTTGGCGCAAAAGCTGCTGGACCGCCGCCTTGAAGCGCTTGCGGTCAGCCTGGACCCGCGGCCCCTGGACGGCACTGCCCTTCGACCGATTGAGCATCCGGTAATGGATCGCGCCGGCATCGGCGGCCCGGGCGATGATCCCGTCGCAGGCATCAACCTCGCGCACCAGGTGGCCCTTGCCCAAACCGCCGATCGCCGGATTGCAGCTCATCGCCCCGATCGCATCGAGGTCAAAGCTGACCAGCGCCGTGCGCGCGCCCATGCGCGCCGCAACCGCGGCTGCCTCCACTCCGGCGTGCCCGCCGCCGACCACGATGATGTCGAATTGGTCCATCTTCGCCGCGAGCCTTAGCCGAGCGATGTTTCACGTGGAACAGGTTTTCGCAGGCGCCTATTTCCCGATGCAGAAGCGCCCGAACAGCGCGTCGAGCATATCCTCGGTGGTGGTGCGGCCAAGCAGGCCATCAAAGCAAACCCGCGCGAGCCGGAGCGCTTCTGCAGCCAGCAGGGGATCCGCCTCCTCTGTCGCGGCCTGGAGGGCACGTGCCGCTTCGTTCAGCAAGTCATGCTGGCGCTGGTTGAGCGCGGCTTCCCCGGGCTTTGGGAGCGCCTGGCGCGCCGATTCAACCAGGTCGGCGATCAACGCATCGATACCCTCGCCTGTCACTGCTGAAATGCGGTGCCTGGCTTGGACCTTTGATGCACCCTGCGGCCGGTCGCTCTGGGCAGCGATTTCCCAGGCACCGGCAGGCCCCTCACCTTCTGGCCCGAGCCACAAGACCAGGTCGGCGCGATCCAGCGCCTCGAGCGCGCGTTCGATCCCGATGGCCTCTACAACATCATCGGTTGCGTCGTGCAGACCGGCCGTATCGGCAAACAGAAATGGAATGCCCGCATAGCCAACCGGTCGGGTCAGGACATCGCGCGTCGTTCCGGCAATCGGCGTGGCGATAGCCGCCTCGGACTGCACCAAGATGTTGAAAAGTGTGCTTTTTCCGGCATTTGGCGGACCAGCGATCACGACCCGATAGCCTTCGCGAAGCGCCTCCGCCTTGGGCCGGGCAAGCCAGCTTTTCAGCTCTTCCCGCAATGCATCGATCCGCTGGAGGAAATTGCCGGGCAGCCCGGCGACATCGTCTTCATCAGCGAAATCAAGGACAGCTTCGACCGCCGCCGACAATTCAAGCAACCGTTCGCGCCACTGTTCAACCTGGCGTGAGAAGGTTCCCCCAGCCATGGCGAGGGCGGCCTGCCGCTGCAATTCGGTCTCGGCAGAGAGCAGATCGGCCAACCCTTCGGCTTCGGCAAGGTCGATCCGACCGTTGGCAAAGGCCCGGCGCGTGAACTCTCCAGGCTCTGCTGCGCGCAGGTCGGGCAACTCGCCCAGCCTGGCCAGCACGGCAGAGATTACCGCCCGCCCCCCATGCAGGTGGAGTTCCGCCGTATCCTCACCCGTTGCAGTCTGGGGGCCCGGCAGCCACAGGACCAGGGCGCGATCCAGCACCGCGCCGGTCCCGTCCCGCAGAACCGCGGTAACAGCGCGGCGATCGCTCGGTAGACGCCCGGCAAGGGCCTGCAGGGCGGTCCCGGCAGCTGGCCCGCTGATCCGGACCACTGCAATTGCAGCCGGCGGCGCGCCGCTGGACAGGGCAAAGATCGTATCAGCCATGGTCAATCAGACAAACCGAAGGGTTCAGTCTTCACCCTTCTTCTTCGTCCCGGCAGCAAAGGCCGCGCCGTTTTCGACGAATTGCTGGAACAGCTTGAGCCCCATTTGACCCATAGGGGCGATATTCTTGGCGATTTCCTGGATCTGGTCGACGTTGCCGGCGCCCTTCATGGCCTTGGAAAGGGCCTCAACATAAAACTGGTTGGCCTTGCCCACATCGGGCAAGCCAAGAAACGAGCGAGCCTCTTCCGGGGTGCAGTCGATCTCGACATTGATCTTCATCGTGGTCTCCTTGCCTATGGTCCCGGTTCCGGTCATCAGGCTGGCACAGGCCCTTGGCAAAGTCCATCCAGCCGACATAATGCCGTGCAACACCCCTTATCCATGCGGAGCTTGTCCATGGCCACGAATACCCAGATTTCCTCACTCGACGGCGGCGCACAGATTCCAGCCTATGTCGTCCGTCCGTCGGGTACGCCGAAGGCCGCCATCATCGTCATTCCGGAAATCTTCGGGGTGAATCCCGGCATCCGGCAAAAGTGCCAGACCTGGGCCGAGGCTGGCTATCTTGCCGTCGCCCCCGATCTGTTCTGGCGGTTTGCCCCCGGGGTTGAAAACGATCCCGACGTACCGGAGCAGTTCCAGCAGGCACTCGGCTATTTCGGCCAATATGACGCCAATGACGGGGTTCAGGATATCGAAGCGACCATCCACTGGATTCGCCGCGAGGCAGGCGTGCAGAAGGTTGGCTGCGTCGGTTACTGCCTTGGTGGCCGCCTCGCCTATATGGCGGCAGCCCGGACCGATATCGACGCATCGGTGGGCTATTACGGCGTGATGATCGACACCCTGCTGAACGAAAGCCATGCCATCGCCAATCCGCTGATGCTCCACATTCCGACCGCCGACCACTTCGTCGGCCCGGAAGCCCAGGCCGCGATCCATGCAGGGTTGGACAATCACCCCAAGGTCACCCTGCACGATTACGCAGGGCTCGACCACGGCTTTGCCGCGGAAATGGGCAATCGCCGGGATGAGGCTGGTGCCCAGTTGGCCGATGGCCGGACCCGGGAATTCCTTGCGGCCAACCTAGCCTGAGCTGTAGCTGCCGATCGCCTGGAAGATCCGCGCGATAGCCGCGCGGTCTTCCTCCGGCACTTCGGGCCGCCAGATTTCAAACAGCAGCACAACGCGGCGCTGTGGCCCGTCGTTCTTTGCCTCGTGCTCGATCGAATCGTCAAAGATCAGGGGAACACCGGGATCCCAGGTGCGCGTTTCGCTGCCGACGCGCAGCCAGCAATTTGGCGCGGTGAGGATAGGAATATGGCAGATCAACCGCGTGTTGAGCATGCCACAATGCGGCTTGATGTGGGTGCCGGGCAGCAGGCTTGACCAGTGGGCGTTGGGCGACCGGCCGGTGATCTGCGGCAGGGGTGCCTGTTCAAGCGCCGCAATGGTGGCCGGGCACCGCCGCGCGTTCTGCTCAACCACTGCGCCGTCGCGCCAGAAGTAAAAGGCTGACCAGTCCTTACGCTCCAGCAGGTGGTTGGCGGGCGCGGGGCGATCCGGGTTGTGGCGGACATAGGGGTCAAAGCCCGCATCGCCATCGGCGATGACCGCGGTCAATTCCTGTTGCATCGCCGGAACCTGGGCCAGCATCGCCTCAAGCCATGGGAAGTCGCCCGTATCGTAAAACCGGCGCTGGGGCAGGCCGGGATAATAGAACATGGTCGGCTGCTGCAGATCGATCCGGCGCTTGCCCGTCAGCAGGTCGACAGCTTCGCGCATTGCCGGGCTGAGGTTTTCTCCCAGCTCGCCCAGCAGATGCCCGGTAAAGTCATCGGTCGCATTGCCGAGATAGGCGCGGGCATGCGCCTCCAGCTGGGCCAGTTCGGGTGGGACCCGACCATCAAAGGCCATTTGCGCCTGGGCTGTGCGATAGAAACTGATCGCCGCGCGGGCATCGCCGGCGCGTTCACGCAGCAAGCCCTTGAGCAGCAGCGCACCGACATCACGGATCTCACGGGCAAGCTGCCGATCGATTGCCGCCTCGGCAGCCTCGTTCCGCCCCAAAGCCAGTTCGGCATTGGCCAACGCCGGCCAGGGGAAGTCTGCAGGCGCAGACCCTTCGGCAGCTTCTCGTAACAGCTCGGCAGCCCGATCGATCCGCCGTTCGGCAAGGGCCTGCATCCCCTCGTTGATCAGACTGGCGCGCACGTTGCCCATGGCCACTCTTACGGCAGACTGGAACTTCGGCGCAAGCTACGGCATTCTCTGGGGAATCGCCGCAAGAAGGAGCTCAGAATGTCCACCCACCCCGGTGTTGCCGCCTGGCATGCCTATATTGGCAACGAAACCGCCGAAGCGCTTGACGCGATGCTGGCCGATGATGCGGTGTTCCATTCCCCGGTGGTCCATACCCCGCAGGTGGGCAAGGCGATCGTCAGCAAATACCTGCTCTCGGCCGCCAAGGTGCTGAACGGGGATCACTTTGCCTATGTCCGCGAGCTGGTCGATGGCGACAACGCGCTGCTCGAATTCGTGAGCGAGATCGACGGGATCAAGATCAACGGGATCGATCTGATCCGCTTCGATGAACACGGCAAGATCATCGATTTCAAGGTGATGGTCCGCCCGATCAAGGCGGTCAACAAGCTGTGGGAGATGATGGCAGCACAGCTGCAGGCGGCGGGATAACCCCACCGCCTGCGCGCTGAATTTACTGGTTCATCGTCGCGAAGAAGTCTTCGTTGGTCTTGGAATCCTTCATCTTGTCGAGGAGGAATTCCATCGCGTCGATCGTGCCCATCTGCATCAGGATGCGGCGCAGGACCCACATCTTGGAGAGCTTGTCCTTGCCGACCAGCAGCTCTTCCTTGCGGGTGCCGGACTTGCCGACATCGAGCGCCGGGAAGATGCGCT
>JACCDL010605264.1_pt1 | contig 11651 bp, 11 predicted proteins | sample 7441931 | NCBI WGS metagenome assembly JACCDL01 (sample SAMN15323437, study PRJNA562643) | freshwater metagenome | isolation source: river surface water | place: USA:Blue River Watershed | collected 2017-08-16 | reverse complement strand
GAAAAGTCCCGCAAAAATGTCACGCACTCCGGCATCGCTCGCCCACTCATGGGTCTTCTTGCTCCCCACGACGAATTCTCTAACTGAACCTGGGCTTGAAGCATCAGCTTGTTGCAAGATCCCAATTCGCGCCCAATTAGCCCTTGTTATCCGCCCTGAATCCGGAGTATCAAAGCCCGCCAAAATCTTTAAGAGTGTTGATTTTCCCCCGCCATTTCGGCCAACTATTCCAATTCGCTGCCCCTCGGCTACTCCAAGTGAAACCTCGCTGACTAGAGCTTGATCAAAGGCCTTTGAAATGTTCTCGGCACTAATGAGGTTACGGGGCACTGAGATAGATTAGAGAAAATCTTGGATGAATTACGATTCTACAATGGGTCTGCTTGAAGATTTAAGAGAAGTCTTGGGGGCGCAGACCAGCGTTATTGATGACCCAGAGATTATTGCCTCTTACTCTCGTGACCAATCGCAATTAGCTACACATGGAAATCCATTACTCGTTGTGCTTGCCAAGAGTGAACTTGAGATAGGTAAAGTCCTCAGATTTGCCAATAATCGCAGAATCCCAGTAGTCGCGCGAGGTGCCGGAAGCGGATTGTCAGGCGGCGCAAATGCAGTCACGGGCGGAATTGTTATCTCTCTTGAGAAGATGAATCGCATCTTAGAGATAGACGAAGTAAATCAAATCGCACGCTTAGAACCTGGCGTTATAAACTTGGACTTAGATAAGGAAGTATCGAAACTAAATCTCTCTTATCTTCCTGATCCAGCCAGCCGGGAATGGTCCACAATTGGTGGAAATGTTGCTACAAATGCTGGCGGCATGTGTTGCGTTAAGTATGGTGTCACAGCGAACCACGTTCGCGCAATCAGGTTAGTTATGGCCGATGGTGAAGTGATAACAGTCGGCAATCCATTAAAGAAATCAGTTACAAATTTAGACTTACTTCATCTGATTGTGGGTTCAGAAGGAACCTTGGGAATAGTCTCTGAAGTTGTTGTCTCGCTTGCGCCGCGGCCCAAGCCAGCCACAACGCTCATTGCAACATTCTCTGGAATTGATGCAGCAATGAAGGCTGTTCCCGAGTTAGTCGCCCTTGGTCCCTCCATGTTAGAAGTAGTGGATGAAACAACTCTACGAGCGGTAGAGGAATGGAAGCCCCTTGGCTTTGAGGGCGTAGGAACTGCACTCATTATGCAAAGTGATGAATCAGCTGATGTATGTGCTCGCGGCGCCACGATCGCTGAGAAAAATGGAGCACTTGATGCAACCTATTCCGATGATCCGAGAGACAGTTCCGATCTAATACAGTTTCGAAAACTCGCCTACCCTGCCCTTGAGCGTAAAGGTGTTGCTTTATTGGACGATGTCTGTGTCCCAATTTCACAGATAACTAAGTTGATAACAAGAGTGAGAGAGATTGCCGAAGAGAATGAGTTATTGATTGGAATTTTTGGCCATGCCGGAGATGGCAATATGCATCCCACTATCGTTTATGAACATGGCGATACAGAGGCAGAACAGCGGGCGCAACATGCATTTAATTCGATTATCGGTGTCGCGCAGGAGCTAGGTGGAACTGCTTCGGGTGAACATGGGATCGGATCTATCAAGATTGAAGCGGCACGAATTGAAAGTGGGAGCCGAATTATTGAGATTCAAAGAGAAATAAAAAGAATCTTCGATCCAAATGGAATTCTCAACCCCGGGAAGAAAATTCCTTAAATTCCTCGCTCCAAATTTCCATCATCGGTCTATATTCACTCTTGGTGTGAAGTCTGTTTCCAAGATATACAAGTCCAGTCTTTCGTTCAATATCAATTGCAAATCCTGTTCCAGTAAATCCGAAGTGTCCTATTGGAAAACTTGAACCGAAGGCCCTAAATCGCTTGAATCCGATTCCTTGCTCCTCAAAAGTTCTTGGTTTTGAAAACTCTTCCAAAGTTCTTCTGCTGATGAAACCCTCCAAAAGACCTTGGATGTAGCGTGTTAAGTCGTTTAGCGAGGAAAAGAGGCCCGCATGTCCGGCTGTTCCTTGAAAGACATGAAAGGAGTTGCCATCGTTAATCTCGCCGGAGAGTACTTGAGTTCGCCACCTATTGAAGTCTTCTGGATCTTCAGGGACTTCATGTGGAATCTTGGTGCGCACCATTTTTGCTTCAATTGAATCTCCCACAGATGTTGCAACGACATTTTCTCGATCTATGGGAGCGCCAAAGGAGGTGTTAGTGAGGTTTAATGGTCTGGCAATCTCTTCTTGAAATAGCCTTGAAATAGGGGCTTTATATACGATCTCTACTATTCTTCCGAGAACTATGAAATTTAAATCACTGTAATGAAATTCGCTCTTTTTTGGATACTTAAGTGGAAGTGAAGCAATCTTGCTAAAGACTTCATCGGGTGATTTACAGGTTATGTAAAAGGGGCGCCACTCCTCTAGCCCGGACTCATGCCGTAGCAAATCTTCCAGAGTTAAGTCCTCTTTCTCGGAAGATCTCCATTCAGGTATCAGATCAGAAATCTTCCGATCTAATGTAATTTCGCCAGTCTCGACAAGCAACGCAAGTAGCGTTGTAGTTGCCATAACCTTCGTTATGGAAGCCAAATCAAATGCACTCTCTGCATTCACAGGATTAACTATTTCAACGCCAAAGTTAGAAGTTCTTCCCTCAATGCGTTGTTCTACTCCCGATTTACTGATAAACGCGATAGCCCTAGCCGAACTCATACCCGCACGGTACTTCCTCTATAGACAATAGAGCTATCCTCAAACCACCACGCGGCATCAAGATCATGAATAATTTCTGGATTAACTTCATGAGCCAGATACGTCGCAGCCCTAACTCCTTGTTCGCCCTCCATCATTAGGCCAATCGAAACCGTCAATCCTGCCTCCTGGGCAAGTTTGGCAAGCCGGCGAGCTGGATAGACTCCTCCAGCCTTAAGTATTTTTACGTTTAAATACTTAAAAGCTTTACTTGAAATGACTTTTTCCAAGTCTTTTTCCGAGAAACATGATTCATCAGCCATTAGGGGAATACTTGTAATTTGGGAGAGCGATTTATGTTCATCTAGTGCACTGCGCTTAAAGGGCTGCTCGAGATACTCGATTGGGAGGTGTTCTGACTCTAGAGATCTTGTAGCCATCGTTGCATAAGCAAGATCCCATGACTGGTTTGGGTCAATTCTCAATTTTGAGGAGCTGCCGATTAACCCGTAAATAGTGGATATTCTACGAATCAAATCGTCGATAGACTCAAGCTGAACTTTCACCTTAAAAGCCGTAAAACCAGCTTTCATCCGCTCTTTCACAATTCTTGAGATTTCGCTTAAGGGCACAATCGGAATGGTTACATCGGTACCTACCGTGCAATTAAATTCGCGACTTTCAAAATCCCAGCATGCCATATCCAGCGCCGCCCTCGTACTGGGCAAGAGATTCAAATCATCTAAAACTTTCCCATCAATTTCCCTTAAATTCTTTATCTCATCCATATTCAATTGCTGCCAAATCTCATCAAAACTATCTCCTGCAATGGCAGGCGTTGCGACACACTCTCCAACGCCAACAGCTCCGGATTTAAGTTCGATTCGCACTTGAGCGACTGGATAACTATCCACTTTCCGTAACGAAGTTATGAATGGTTCCCTAAGATTTACTACGTATCGGTTAGCCGTGATACTTTTTATCTCGTGAAGTTTCAAAGCGCTTCCCTAGCCAATCTTGACATCATCGCCAATCTTTTCCACGCCTGCTGGCATATCTCATACAGAGAGCTTTTAAGCGAAAATGTCATAAAGGCCATGACTATCAATAGCGCACGCGATCTTTGGCGGCCAGCACTGATAGAACCGAGAGATCGAGATACAGTTCTGGGATTTGCAGAGAATCGATTAGTTTCAGTCTTTCGTATTGGAAAAGACCCTCGAAACGAGACTCGAGGGCACCTTTTCTCGCTATATGTATCGCCAGAAGCTGCTGGACTTGGATATGGTCGAGCAAGTCTTAATGAAGCGAGCGAGCGTTTATCTGCAAGAGGAGAGCGTGAGGTATCGCTATGGGTTTTTGATAAAAATTCTCCAGCCAAATCCCTGTATTCGAGAGCTGGATTCGTACCAACCGGAGAAAATCGCATTGATGATCGCTGGCAGGAACTAGAGATTGAGATGCTCAAGTCCCTCAAATAATTCTTACCTGGTAGCTGCCTTGAGGCTTCGGAGTTGGTAATTGGAGAGGTTTTGCGCCCGGAGTCAGAGATCCGAGAACCTTTGAGGCTCTTGCTCCAGTACATGATGCAATAGCACCAGGAAGTCCATACCAAGATAGATAGCCAATTAACGCAAAAGTGGCCGCCTCTTTCTGGCGCGGATCAAGACCTAAGACTGACATCGGCTCAACAAGACAATTAGGGACCCGCTCTTTTAAGCGCTCCATCATTAGTGGGTTTGCGGATCCACCACCATGTACATACAAATTCTTTAGTTTGAAACGCTCTACTTCGATAGCAACAGTCTCGACGGTTAATTCCAGAAGTGTTCGCAGAACATCTTGGATTGCCCAAGAAGAAACTTCTCCAAAATACTTTTTAATGTAGGGAAGGTGGAACAACTCTTTACCGGTCGATTTGGGTGGTTTCACCGCGTAATATGGCTCCTTGAGAAGTTCTTTCAGAATTTCCTCATTCACTTTGCCACTTCTAGACAGGTGGGCATCCTGATCGAACTTAAGTGTGCTTCTTGAATGTTCTTGAATTGCGGCATCCATCAAACCATTTGCCGGACCGATGTCATATGCGATTGGCCGTAGACCCTTACCAGTCACAGTTATGTTTGATATTCCTCCCAAATTCAGCGCACCAACAGGCACTGGACTCTCACCAAACATCATCTGATCCATAAGGCTTACGAGTGGTGCCCCGTGTCCACCTGCTGCTACATCCCTCGAACGAATATTTGATAAAACTGGCACACCAGTTCGCTCGGCAATCCAAGTTGGCTCTCCCAATTGAAGCGTTCCTAGTGCATGGTTATCTTCAACCCAATGAAATAGCGTCTGCCCGTGCGATGAAATTAAGTCCACCTGTTCAGATTTGATGATTGACTCGGCCGCATCAGCGAAGGCTTGGCCGATGAAGGTATCAAGTCGACAGACGCGCTCCATATCGAGGCTACGTGGAGGCATTGAACTAGCAATCTCGGCATGAAGCCTCTCCTCATAAGGAAAACTCTTAAAATCAAGAACTTTTAGCTCGATTACTCCGTCCTTCTCGCTAAAGTCACAGAGTGCAACATCTATTCCGTCATAAGAAGTTCCTGAAATCATTCCAACAACTTTCACTTTAACACCTCCGGACAGGCCACTAAGTGGCTGGATTTTGCTATTTGTAACTCGGGCACAACGATTCTGCAATTCGGTTTGGCGATTGGGCACCGTAAATGAAAAGTGCAACCATTAGGTAGATTCGCTGGGTCAGGGACTTCACCTTCAAGAACATTCTCAAAGTCAATTCCTTGTATCTTGGTGTGATCTGGAATCGACTCTATTAGGGCACGGGTGTAAGGATGGCGAGGCGTACTTAATACCTCGCGCCAGCTACCCATTTCCACTATCCGACCAAGATACATGACTGCAATAGCATCACTTATATGCCTTACCATTGATAAGTCATGGCTAATGAAAATGTATGTGAGATTAAATTTCTCTTTTAGTTCAACTAGCAAGTTCATAACATCAGCCCGCACCGATACATCTAAAGCTGAGACAGGTTCATCTAAAACCAATAAATCGGGTTCGGCTGCTAGGGCCCTTGCAATAGCTACTCGTTGACGTTGACCGCCAGAGAGTTGATGTGGAAAACGATTCTTCATATCAATTGGAATTCCAACAACAGACAACAACTCCGTGACGCGATTTTCAACTTCTTCGGTTGCCCTAAGTTTGTGTGTTCTAATCACTTCAGCAATACAGCTCCCTATTGTCTGCCTCGGATTGAGGGAAGAGTAGGGATCTTGAAAAACTAATTGAATCTTGGAGTGAAAGCTCTTAACGGAGTTGCGAACGCTCTTACCTAGAACTTCCTCATTCCAAGTCAAAGTGCCTTCTGTGGGGGGCTCTAAACCAACTATTAGTCTTGCGAGCGTGGATTTGCCACAACCACTCTCACCAACTATCCCAAGCGTTTCACCTCTCTTAATTTCAAAGGAAACGCCATTTAGGGCGTTAATAGTGCTCTTCTTGGCGCGGACTTTGTATCGTTTTGCGACTCCGACTACTTTCAAACTCATCGCGAACTACCTTCTGGGAAGAAGCAAGCGACCGAACTTCCAGACTTTTCCGATAGCTCAGGACGACTTGAGCGACACCTATCCTCCGCCTTCCAGCAACGGGGTGAAAAAGCGCAACTTTCGCCTACCTGCCAAGGCTTTGGTGGCACACCAGGAATCGAGGCCAATTTATCTTTAGAACTATCGGCAGCCGGAAGTGAAGCCAGCAAACCGACGGTGTAGGGATGCTTTGGTGAATTAAATATTTCTCTTACTGTACCGACTTCAACAATACGACCCGCATACATGACTATCACTCGATCGACTAGATTTGCTACAACGCCCAAGTCATGTGTAATCCAGAGCATGGACATATGGCGACGTCGACGCTCTTTTGCAACCAAAGCAAGAATTTGACGTTGGATAGTTACGTCCAACGCGGTAGTCGGCTCATCTGCAATGAGTAATTTAGGAGAAAGCAAGAGCGACATCGCAATCATGACTCGTTGTCGCATTCCTCCAGAGAATTCATGAGGATAACTTTCAAATGCTCGCGCAGGATCGGGGATACCAACAGCAGCTAGACCTTCAAGAACATGTTCTTTTGGATTTGCAATCGTATTCTCATGTGAACCTAAGACTTCGAGTAATTGATCGCCAAGCTTCATAACTGGATTAAGCGCAGTCATAGGATCCTGGTAAATCATGGCAATTTCGTTACCGCGGATATCTCGAATTACCTCATTGCTAGATTGAATTAGATTTTTCCCTTGAAAATTGATTTTGCCAGAACCAATTTTTAGGCCCCGAGCGAGTAGGCCAAGAATGGATAGGGCAGTTAAAGTCTTGCCCGAGCCACTTTCTCCAACAACTCCTACTGCTTCCCCCGGTTCAATTGAGAAACTGACGTCATTGACAAGAACGCGTTGATCTTCAGCGATTAGGACCGAAAGGTTTGAGACTTCTAGTAATTTACTCATCCGCTACTCCGGCGCGCTGGATCAAGTGCGTCTCTAAGGCCGTCGCCAACGAGATTAAGGCCGACCACAACAACTGTAATGAATATCGAGGGGAAAGCGAGCGCCCACCATGCAAAAGCAGCTAACGGCTGAGCCTCAGAAACCATGAGTCCAAGTGATGCGTCAGGCGGTTGAGTTCCAAGACCTAAGAAGGAGAGGCCCGACTCAGTCAAAATTGCCCAAGAGAGCGAGAGAGCAATTTGCACAACGATTGGTGCAAAAACATTGGGCATCACGTGGCGCATTAAAATCCTAGGAGTCGAAAATCCAAGGACGCGAACGGACTTAACATAATCCATCTCTTTTACCGTGAGAACAGGTCCACGCGCAACGCGTATAAAAATTGGGGTATAGACAATTGCAATGGCGATAGAAGTGTCGATCCAGGAATTCCCTAAGCTATTAACGATAGCTAGAGCAAGTAGTATCGCAGGAAAAGCAAAAATTACATCACTACTCCGTACAACTACATTATCGATCCAGCCACCAAAGAAACCACCAATGACTCCTAGAAATACTCCAACCAGAGCGGCAATGCTCACTGAAAGAATTGCAACCGATAAAGAGCGACGCATTCCATCGATAGACCTTGAGAAAATATCTCTGCCGAATTGATCTGTTCCAAACCAATAAACGCTATTTGGACCTTGTAGTGCATTAATTGGATTTTGTTCAAGTGGGTCTATGGGAGCAATACTAAAAGCTGAGATTATGGAGAGTGTTACCATAATAGATACTAGAAATAATCCAACAATTCCACTTGTACTCTTGAAGTAATAGGTTAACCAAGTCTTTTCACGAGTAGTTTTCATTTTATTCTCGGATCTACCTTTCGATAAACCCAGTCCGTGACTATGTTTATTGTGACGAAGAGAATTGCAAAAACCATGATGCTACTTTGAACTGTGGCGTACTCACGCTTATTTATTGCATCTAAGATCTGTCTTCCCATTCCTGGGAGCGCAAAGATCTTCTCTACGATTACTGCTCCGCCCAACAAATAGCCAAATTGGATACCGGTCATCGTCACTATCGGAATCAAAGAGTTTCTTAAGATATGGCGGAACCGGACAATTCTTGGTTTAACGCCCTTTCCATAAGCGGTTCGGACAAAATCCTTATCTACAGTTTCAAGGAGTGCTGACCGAGTCGTTCGCATTACCGGGGCGGCTACTGCTATCCCTAGAACTAGACTCGGAAAGAGCATTTGCTGAAGGTTCATCGAGAGATCTTCGACTGGTGTCATGTATTCATAGCCATTTGGGAAATATTGAAAACGGTTTGCCATAACAGTCACTATCGTTGTGCTAAGGACGAAGCCTGGGATAGCAAGTGCAAGTAATCCGAAGAACTGTCCAGCAAAATCTCGAGCGCTTCCTGGTTTTCGTGCGCTAAACATTCCTACCGTTACCCCCATCAATACTCCAAGAATCGTTCCAAAGAGAGCGAGTTGAGTGGTAACAAGAAGTGCAGGTTTTGTTAGCTCCCAGACAGGAGCACCTGTTGAGTATGAAAAACCTAGGTCACCTGATAAAAAACTAGTAATCCAAGAAAGGTACTGACCTATTAGTGGTTTATCTATTCCGTAATATTCTCGAAGAGACTGAATCTGTTCTGGGGTAAGGACCCCGGTCTCAATTCCAAGAGAGCTAGTGATTGTGTCACCGGGGATCACCCGCAAAACTATGAAGACAAAGATTGAGATTCCGAATAACGTCGTTAAGACCGTCGCAATTCGGTTTAGAAATCTCATCCAATAATTCCTAACAAATTAGTGTGGCGTGTGAGGTTTCCCTCACACGCCACCATTACTTACTGATTAACCGAGCGTTGCGGAACGGAGCTGTAGCAAAGATCCGTTTGCTAGAGCAGAGAATCCGCGTAGCTTCTTTGTCGCTACTCGGTACTCGTATGGCGTTGCTAGCCAGACCCAGATTGCATTGTCCTCTAGCTCCTTGGAGATAGCGGTATATGCGCTCTTTCGCTCTGCGACTTTTCCACTCGCTTTACCTTTAACAAAGTTTGCATCAAGGGTTGTTGATGAATATGAAGCCACCTTGTTGAGGTTTCCGGTTGAGGTGAAATAACGTGTGTACATCGTGTCAGGATCTACACGACCACCATTATTTGCAAGTGTCGCCACAAAGTCGGCTGCGAGCCAACGTGGTACGTATGTTGCCTGTTCGACGATATCTAGATCCATAGTGATGTTCGCCTTTGCAAGCTGCGCCTTCAAGTTCTGTGCCATTGCGACTGAGGTTGCCCATCCAGTGCTTGTCACAAGGGTCTTAAATGAGACGCCGCTCGACTTACCTGCGGCAGCTAGATATTCCTTTGCCTTCGCTAGATCTTGCTTAGGGCACGGACGAGCGCTGGCATCAGACCTGAATGCTGGGCTTGTGATTGGTCCCGTAACTTGTCCTTCGCCTAATAGCGCTGTGTTCACTAACTCTTGGCGATCAATTGCACATTGAATCGCAAGGCGGACGTTCTTATCATTCAAAGGTGCGACTTTTGTATTAAATTGAAGTGCGTAATACGCAAGCGCAGGAGTTTTGAATGTCTTTAGGTTGCTCTTTACCTGGCGAGCAATTAATGGGTCGGTGATGATTCCCATTCCAATTGTGCCGGCATTAAGGGCCGAAAGAATAGATGCCTCATTCGGAATAACGCGAATAGTTACATCTTTAATCTTTGGTTCACCCATAAAGTAATCAGGATTAGCTTGGAGCTTTACTGATTGGGTCGGCTCCCAAGAGATGAACTTATAAGGTCCAGTTCCATTTGGCTTATTGCTTCCACCTATGCGACCCGCCGCAATATCCTCTTTCGAGAGCATCGCCATATTAACGCCTTCTAGAGCGGCAAGTATTGGTGCATTTGGGATCGACATTTTGAGGATTAGCTGACGGCCCTTTGCAGTGATGGAGGTTACGGTCGCGATATTCGCGCGAGCAGCTGCACCAGTCTTGGTGTCCAAAATTCTTTCAAGTGAGGCTTTGGCATCTTCCGCATCAAAGGCAGTTCCGTCATGGAACTTAACTCCCTCACGAAGATTTAATGTGAGTTGCGTACCGTCTTTACTGAAGATCCAGGAGCTCGCAAGACCGCCTTTGATTGCATTCTTAGCACCGATCTCGATCAAGCTTCCATAAACAAGACCTAGTCCGCGCACTGTCGCAAAGTTTGTCGAGGTATGTGGATCAGTCTTATCGATATCGAGAACGCTACCGATTACAAGACTCGTATCAGCAGCCTTGGCGGGTTGAGCAATTAGCACGCCACCTAGGAGCGCTGTGATTGCCAAACCTGCCCTTAGTTTTCTTAGTTTCACTTACTTTCCTTTCCAACGAGGGATGAGTTCATCTTTCTCTCTTAAACACCTTAGGTCAAGCATCTATCACCCTTTCACGGCCCCAGCTGTGAGCCCTTTGATAAATTGCTCGGAGAGAATCAGATAAAGGACCACGAGTGGAAGCGCCGCCAGAGTTAATCCAGCAAAGAGGACGCCCCACTGCGATGCATATTGGCCAAAGAAGACTGTCAAGCCTTGCATAATAGTTTTCTTCTCTGGACTTTGTAGAAATACAAGTGGCAGGAAAAAATCATTCCAAATTGGAATTGCCGAATAGATTGCAACTATTGCCATTCCTGGCCGCACCAATGGCGCAAGAACCTTCCTTAGTAATTGAAACTCTGATGCACCATCAATTCGGGCGGCGCTATCTAAATCAAGTGGAAGACTTCGGAAGAATCCACTCATGATAAAAATTGCGGCTGGTAATGCTGCGGATGTGTAGACAAGTATTAACCCAAGTCTAGAATCAAGTAATCCCATCCACTTTAGCTGAATAAAGAGTGGCAAGATAGCCAGCTTTGCTGGTACCAACATCCCCGTTAGTACAAATGCTAGAACCAGATTACTTCCTTTGAATTGATACCTGGCTAGGACGAAACCCGCACCAACTGATAAAACTACAATTAGTACAAGTGAGCCACCAGTAATTATTAGTGAGTTAAAGAGATAAGTAGGAAAATCGCCGCCACTCCATACTGATGAATAATTACCCCAAAATGGATCTCGAGCCAGCCCAAATGGACTCCGAGCAAATTCGCTTGTTTCGCGCAGTGAAGAATTTAGAAGAAAGAAGACTGGAGTTAAAACTAGCAAGGCATTAACGATCAAAACTGATTGATAAAATGAACGATTGGCGAGAATTTTCATTACATCTCAACCTCTCGACGGCGTAACAAATTAGACCCAAGCGCTGCTCCTAATCCAACAATGGTGAATATGACAACGCCCAAGGCTGAACCCACTCCAACGTTATTGGCGCCAGAGTCGACGGAACCGAAGGAGAGTCGAT
>JACCDL010444996.1_pt1 | contig 11659 bp, 8 predicted proteins | sample 7441931 | NCBI WGS metagenome assembly JACCDL01 (sample SAMN15323437, study PRJNA562643) | freshwater metagenome | isolation source: river surface water | place: USA:Blue River Watershed | collected 2017-08-16 | reverse complement strand
GAAATGCTTGGCGAGGAAGTCGGTGAGATAAAACGTGCCCGGCTCGGCTGCGTGATCGGCCGCAAAGCGTTCGGAGCCGGCGAAGAACTCATAACAATGGGCGCCGGGAATGCGCGAGATCCCTGGATGCGCTTCGAGATACCGATCGAGGGCGCCACCGGTGCCACAGTCGGCGTATCCGACGAACACCGGTCGACCCGCTGCAGCACCAACTACTTCATCGAGTGCGGGAACGATCCCCTCGGGTCGATTGTGCAGATTCGCCGGCAAGTACTTCACCTCGATCGCCTCGGTGAGACCGTTGCGTTCGAGCACGGCACGCAGTTCGGACACGAGTGCGCCGCAGGCGACGATCAGCGGACGTGAGTTGCTGGACACTGGCCCACCAACTCCTCAGTCGAGTTAGGCGACCGACGGGCCAGGAGGCTCGGCGGTGCGGGTGCGACGAGCGCTGACGAGCTGCTTTGCGGTCTCGGCTGCGACTGCAGCGTCACGACAATATGCATCAGCACCGACGGCGACACCGAACTCTTCGTTCAGCGGAGCTCCACCGACCAAGATGATGTACTTGTCGCGCAGACCGCGCTCCTTCATCGTGTCGACGACGACCTTCATGTACGGCATCGTGGTGGTGAGGAGTGCCGACATGCCGAGGATGTCTGGCTGGTGCTCCTCGAGTGCGGCGATGAACTTGTCCGCATCCGTGTTGATGCCGAGGTCGACGACCTCGAAGCCTGCACCCTCGAGCATCATCGCGACGAGGTTCTTGCCGATGTCGTGGATGTCGCCCTTCACGGTGCCGATGACGACCTTGCCGACGGACTCTGCGCCGGTCTCTGCGAGCAGCGGGCGCAAGATCGCCATGCCGGCCTTCATCGCATTCGCGGCGAGCAACACCTCCGGAACGAACAGAATGCCGTCGCGGAAGTCGACGCCGACGATGCGCATGCCCTCGACGAGCGCGTCCTGGAGCACCTTGTCCGGGCCCCAACCACGGTCGAGGAGGATCGTGGTGCCCTCGACGATTTCTTCCCCGAGACCGTCGTAGAGGTCGTCGTGCATCTGGGCAACGAGGTCCTCGTCAGAAAGTCCCGCCAGGTCGATGTCGTCGAAATCGCTCATGAATGCTCCCCTAGTTGTCGTGCCTCGCGGGGTGTACCGCGAGATATATCACGAAGGAGAAAGGCTAGCAGGGCGTCCTTGCGGCCGCCCATTTCACCTGAAGATTCGCCGAACTATCTCGTTTCGTGGCGATAGAACTCGACGGGCTCTGGAGCGAGCGGCGTTGCCCCCAAGATGAGGTCGGCGGCCTTCTCGGCGAGCATCATCACCGGCGCGTAGATGTTGCCGTTCGTGACGTACGGCATCACCGAGGCGTCGACCACGCGCAAGCCCTCCATGCCCCGCACGCGCATCGAAGTCGGATCGACCACCGACATCTCATCGACGCCCATGCGACACGTGCACGACGGGTGATATGCGGTCTCCCCGTCCTTGCGCACCCACTCGAGGACCCGCTCATCGGTCGCCACTTGTGGCCCCGGTGAGATTTCTCCACTCGAGAACTCGGCGAAGGCTGGCTGGTTCAAGATCTTGCGAGCCGCCGCGATCGCCTCGACCCACTCCTGCAGGTCTTCCGGCGTCGAGAGATAGTTGAAGGTGAACGCCGGCTTGTCGCGGACGTCGCCCGAGGTCACCTTCAGCGAACCACGCGAGTTCGAATACATCGGACCGATGTGCACCTGATAACCGTGCCCGCCAGCTGGTGCGGTGCCGTCGTAGCGAACCGCGATTGGCAAGAAGTGGAACATCAGGTTCGGATACTTCACCGTGTCGTTGCTACGAATGAATCCGCCTGCTTCGAAATGATTCGATGCTCCCGGTCCCTTGCGGAACAACCACGCGAATCCGATGAACGGACGCTTCCAGAACTTCATGAGTGGATTCAACGACACGGGCTGCTTGCAACCGTGTTGCACGTATACCTCGAGGTGGTCCTGCAGGTTCTCACCCACTCCAGGCAGGTGGTGCACTGGCGTGATCCCGACACTGCGCAGATGCTCTTCGTTCCCGATTCCCGACACCTGCAACAGCTGCGGAGAGTTGAACGCGCCTCCACACAAGATGACCTCGCGCGCGGCGACGGACTTCGTGCGCCCGAACGGCAACCTGAACTCGACGCCGGTTGCACGTTTCCCCTCGGTGACGACCTTGGTGACGAGTGCTCGACACTGGATGGTCAAATTCTTGCGGCGCTTCACCGGGTGCAGATAGGCGCGCGCCGCGCTGTAACGACGACCGCGCTTCACGTTGCGGTCGAAGGCGGCGAATCCCTCCTGCTTCACGCCGTTCACGTCGGTCGTGAGTGCGTGACCAGCCTGCTGCACCGCTTCGAAGAACGCGCCGAACAGCGGGTTGCGCACCTTGCCGCGCTCGAGATGCAACGGGCCGGACTTGCCACGGAACCGATCCGTCGGCTCCGCAGCGAGACACGACTCCATCTTCTTGAAGTACGGCAGACAGTGCGCATACGACCAGGACTCCATCCCGGGATCGGCCGCCCAGCGCTCGTAATCGAGCGGATTGCCGCGCTGGAAGATCATGCCGTTGATGCTCGAGGAACCGCCGAGGATCTTGCCGCGACCATGCGAGACACGACGACCGTTCATGTGCGGCTCGGGCTGTGAGGAATACATCCAGTCGTAGAACTTGCTGCCGATCGGGAACATCAACGCCGCCGGCATGTGGATGAACACGTCGAACCAATAGTCGGGACGCCCCGCCTCGAGCACCAGCACGGAGTTCTTCGGATCCGCGCTCAAGCGATTGGCGAGCGCACTCCCCGCCGAACCGCCGCCGACGATGACGTAGTCGTACTGCTTCTTCAGCGATTTCACGGAGACATTCTTACAGGTGACAAACAAAAGTGGCGGGGTTTGCACCCCGCCACTTTCACGACTTGCTGTGTTACTGGATCAGTTGAACCAGGTCGACCAGACGGCCTCGTTCGCGGCGATCCAATCGGCTGCAGCCTGTGCAGGCTCGACACCGTCGATGTCCACTGGTCCGAGGAAGGACAGCTGGTCATCGGTGGTGAGGACGAAGTTCTTCACGAAGTTGAACACTCGTGCGTCCTTGGCCTCCAACTTGGCAGAAGCGATCTTGAAGAGCACGTCGACCGGGTAGTCGCCGTCGCACTTGTCACCCTCGGCCGCGCAATCCACGGTCGGAGCTGGCAGTGCGAGGTTCTTCAGGTTGTACTTGCCGACCGCACCAGAGGGCGACCAGTAGTACAAGATGACCGGCTTCTTCTCGGCTGACAGAGCAGAGATTTCAGCCTGGGTTGCCGCTTCAGAACCGGAGAACTGCACCGTGAACGGGATGCCCAGGTTCTTGATGATGGCCTCGTCGTACTGCGAGAACGACGGGTCCATACCGAGGAAGCGACCCTTGTCTCCGGTTGCTGCCGTGGCGAATGCCTTGGCGACTGCCGGATCCTTCAGTCCTTCCCACGAGGACAACTGCGGGAACTGCTCGAGTGCGTAATCGGAGACGAACCAGCCGATCTTGCCCTCAGCGCCGAGGTTGCCCATGTTGGCGACCGAACCGTCATCGATGAATGCCTGCTCCTCGGGAACGACGCCCGACGGCCACACTTCGAGGTTGACGTCGACGTCACCGGTCGACATACCGGCGAACATGGCGTTCTCATCGATGTCGAGGATCTCGACTGGGTTGCACAAGTTGGCCTCGACCAACTGCTTGAAGATTTCTACTTCGACAGCCGATGCCGACCAGTTGTTGCGGGCAATCTTGATGGTCTCGGTGCCGTTGCACTCGACGCCACCCGCTGCGGCGGTCGTGTCGGTTGCCGCGTCGTCGCCACCACCACAGGCCGCGCCGATGAGCGAGGCGACCGCGATGAGACCGACGGACAACAGTTTCTTGCGTGAACGCATGTATCCCCCTTGAACTTGCGACGCACGGTGCGTCACGGACAAGCATAACCCCACGTCTAGTGCCCGAAAAGGGGCACTAGTGTGAGCCTCGTGTCGGGGGAAAACACACGGGTCATCGACGTCCGCAACCTCTGGAAGGTATTCGGTGCGGGCTCCCCTGATGACGCGATCGCTCGGGCCCAGGCTGGTGAATCACGCGCCGACATCTTGTCGTCGTCGGGACAAACGGTTGCCGTGCGCGACGTGTCGTTCCATGTCGGGTCGGGCGAAACCTTCGTCGTCATGGGGCTGTCAGGTTCCGGCAAGAGCACGTTGATCCGCTGCCTGTCGCGGCTGATCGAACCGACACGCGGCGAGGTTCGCCTGAACGGCACCGACCTCCTCGCCATGGGCGACGACGACCTGCGCACGGTGCGCCGCGGCCAGATGTCGATGGTGTTCCAACACTTCGGTCTGTTTCCCCACCGCAAGGTGATCGACAACATCGCGTACGGACTCGAAGTCCAGGGTGTCGACAAGGAGACCCGCCGTGCGCGTGCGACCGAAGTCCTCGGCATCGTCGGCCTCGACGGCTGGGCGAACCACTTCCCCCAGCAACTCTCCGGCGGCATGCAACAGCGCGTCGGTCTCGCCCGCGCACTTGCCGTCGACCCGCAGATCCTGCTCTTCGACGAACCGTTCTCCGCACTCGACCCATTGATTCGCAAGGAGATGCAAGACGAACTCATCCGCCTGCAGAAGTCGATGCAGCGCACGATCATCTTCATCACGCACGACTTCGCTGAGGCACTCCGACTCGGCGATCGCATCGCGATCATGAAAGACGGCGCGTTCGATCAAGTCGGCACGCCAGAAGAGATCGTCTCCCAGCCCGCCACCCCCTACGTGCGTGAATTCGTCAACGACGTGCCACGCGCGAAAGTGCTGAGCGTGCGCAGCGTCGCAATCAAGACCGCCGCTCCGAGTGGTGCACGCAGCGTGCAAGCGTCGAGCAAGATCGAGACCGTCATCCCCATGCTCCTCGAGCGAGACGAACCGATTGCGGTCGTCAACGACGACGGATCACACCTCGGCATCGTCGACCGCTCGAGCATCGCTGCCATCCTCAGCGCCGAACAGCGATGAACACCGTCGCCATCGCAACACCGCAGAGCAAGACGACGAAAGCTCTCGTCATTGCGGGCGGCGTCGTCGCGCTCCTCGTCATCGCCCAAGTCGTCGGCTCACCGTCGTTTCCGAGCAATTGGTACGCCCGGCTCGCAGATCCGATCAATGACTGGCAGGGATGGTTGCGCACGAATCGCTCGACGCACTGGTCGTTCACCGTGTTCATCAACCCGCTCACCGACCTCGTCGACTTCTTCCTCACCCTGATCGAGGACTTCTTCACGTGGCTGCCGTGGTTCATCCCACCGATCGTCGTGTTCCTCATCATCGCTCGACGCAAGCGATGGGTGATGGCGACGTGTGCGGCACTCGCCGTCATCTATCCCGGCGTCGTCGGCGTGTGGGAGCAGAGCATCGAAACAATCGCCCTGATGGCTGTGTCAGTTGCGATCAGCATCCTCGTCGGCATTCCCCTCGGCATCCGGACCGCGTTGAACAAGCGCGCCGAGTCGATCCTGCGCCCGATCCTCGACGCGATGCAAACGGTTCCGGCGACGGTGTACCTCATTCCCATCGTGTTGCTGTTCGGCATCGGCAAGGTGCCAGCGGCGATCGCCACGGTGATCTACGCGCTCCCTCCGATGATTCGCCTCTCCGCGCTCGGCATCCAGCAGGTTCCTCGCTCGGCGGTGGAGGCCTCGCGCATGTTCGGTGCGACCCGACGCCAGACGCTCACTCGAGTCGAAATGCCGCTCGCGATTCCCTCGATCGTCACCGGCATCAATCAGACCGTGATGATGGCCCTCGGCATCGTCGTCATCGCAACCCTCGTCGGTGCTGGCGGGCTCGGACAGGAAATCAATCAAACCGTGCGGGCGCTCTCTCCCGGCAAGGGACTCGTCGTGAGCCTCGCCGTCGTCGCGGTCGCCTTCGTCCTCGACCGAGTCAGCCTGGCACTCGTCAACTCACCTGGATCGAAGAACACCACGCTCTCGCGTCGCCAACTGCTCGGCATCATCGCAGCTCTCGTCGTGGCCACCATCCTCGGCCGCCTCTTCGGCTGGGTCGAGTTCCCCTTCTCCTGGGGCAAGTTCTTCGCCGAACCCATCGACGACTTCGTGCTGTGGTTCCGCGACACCTTCAGCTTCATCACGCGACCGTTCAACGACTTCATCGTGCGCGACGTGTTGCTCCGCACCAGGTCACTGTTCAACACCACGCTCTCGTGGCAACTCGTCGTCATCGCCGCCGGCGCATTCGCATGGTTCGCCGCGGGCTGGAAGATGGCGACCACGACAATGGTCGGCCTCGTCGTCATCGGACTGTCCGGCATGTGGTACGACGCGAGCGAGACACTCGCACAGACCATCGTCGCCGTCGTGCTGTCGATCGTCATCGCAGTGCCGATCGGCGTGTGGCTCGGACGTCGGCCGAAGGTCGAAGCAGCGTTCTCGCCCATCCTCGATTCACTCCAGACGATCCCGCCCCTCATCTATGCGATTCCGTTCGTGATGATCTTCACCGTCGGCCCCGTGCCGGGAGTCGTCGCCGCAGTCGTCTACGCAATCCCACCGGGCATTCGACTCACCGCCCTCGGAATTCGTCAGGTGAATCCCGAATCGATCGAGGCGGCGACCACCTTCGGTGCGTCACAGCGCCAAGTGTTGTGGGGCGTGCGCATTCCACTTGCGATGCCGTCGATCATCCTCGCCGTCAATCAGATGGTGATGATGGTGCTCGCCATGGCGATCATCGCCGGCATGGTGGGAGGCGGCGGCCTCGGCTACCGCTCGATCGAGGCTCTCACCGGAGCGAACGGTGCAGGACTCGGCATCGAAGTCGGGCTCGCGGTCGTCATCATGGCAACGATCCTCGACCGACTCACCCAGTCTGCTGCGCGTCGCATGCAAGCCCCTGCGGCACATTAAGCACACCTCTTCGAACTCAGCGATTATTCTCTCTGCCATGAAACGTCTGCTCGTATCCGCTCTCGTCGCACTTTCCCTCCCACTTGTTGCACCAACTAGCTCGGCAAGCGCAGCGACGAGTTCGTGCTCGAAAGTCGGTTCGACGAAGACCGTGAGTGGCACGAAGTTCACCTGCCGTCTCGTCTCCAAGAAGCGCGTGTGGGTGAAGGTGGCAGCGGGCAAGTCAACGACGTCCACGACGGTCCCGAAGGGCCCCGCACCGACGGTCTCTCCCGACACCGCGTTTGCCTCCACGAGCGAATGCAAGTTGAAGTCCTTCGAAACCCCGAACACGCTCGGCTTTCCTCGACCAAGCTTCCGTGGCTCCTGGACCAACCCACGGGCACTCGTGATTCCCGTTCAGTTCTCGGACACTGGATCCAACGGTCGCAACTATCAAGAGATGGTCGACATGATGAAGAAGCAAAGCGACTTCTATCGCGCGCAGTCACTCGGTCGACTCAACTTGAGTTTCGTCTGGACGCCGACGGATGTTGCCACCAAGAAGCCGACGATTTTGAAAGTGCCCTATTCGGCTGTTGACGAAGGTCTCGTCGGAATCTGCGACAAGTGCGATCGCACCGAATTGATGACGCGAATCCTGTCGCACACTCCGGTGTCGTGGGATCTCTCGAGCTACGAAACGATCATCGCCATGCTCGACGACCGGCGTATCAGCGTGGTCGGCGTCGCATTCCGCGCTGCCGCCGAATATCCGAACGTGAACGGTGCATGGAACAAGCCGATCCCCTCCCCCTCGGGACTCGTCTACTCCTCGATGATCACGACGCCATCACTCATCCCACATGAGATGGGCCACTCACTCCTCGGGTTCATCGACCTCTACGACTTCAGTGCCCCGGCACGTGACTTCACCAAGGGCTGGGACATCATGGGAACCGGTTCGACCGGACAGCAATCCGACTCCTTCTTCGCCTGGCACAAGTGGATCTCCGGCTGGTTTGACGATCCGCAAGTCGACTGCGTGACCAAGGCCGGTACGACCGTCCACTACCTGGACGACCTCGACACGGCCAATTCGCTCAACAAGATGGTCGTGGTGCGCAAGAACGCGACCACGGCGATCGTCGCCGAGGTGCGCACCGAACGAGTGGTGATCTACCGAGTGCTCATGGACGTCTGGGGAGGATCGGGGCCGATCATCACCAATGACGCAACGACCTTCAAGGTCAATCCGAAGGTCGGCGACACCGTCACCGAAAGTGGCGTGAGTTTCAAGATCCTCGACTGTCGCAGCGGTGGCTGCAGCGTCGAGGTGACGAACCCAGCTGCTTAAGCGGGAAACGCTCCGAGCATCTTTGCCGCGGACAGCGTGTTCTCGAGCAGACAGCCGATCGTCATCGGTCCGGTGCCACCAGGCATCGGTGTGATCGCACCGGCAACCTTCTGCACTTCGTCGAAGTCAACGTCGCCGACGATCTTTGATTCGATGCGCGACACGCCGACGTCGATCACGGTCGCACCCGGCTTCACGTGATCCTTGGTGATCAGGCGCGCAACACCGACGGCCGACACGATGATGTCTGCTTCACGGCAGATCTCGATCAAATCGCTCGGCGGCGTGGCGGAATGTGCACACGTCGTCGTCGCATCCCCACCCTTGCGGATGAGCAGGATCGTCTGTGGCATGCCGGTCAAGGTCGAGCGACCAATCACGACGGCGCGCTTGCCCTTGGTCTGGATGTTGTACTTCTCGATCAGGCGCATCACGCCGAGTGGCGTGCACGGTGCGTGTCCAGGGAGACCACGCACGAGACGACCGAGGCTGCGATCGGTGAGACCGTCGACGTCCTTCTCGGGTGGAAGGAGTGCGAGCACCGGCTCGGGATCGAGGTGTGACGGCAATGGAAGCTGCACGAGGATCCCGTGGATCGAGGGATCCTGGGCGAGCTTGCCGACTTCGTCTTCGACCTGAGCCTGCGAGGCTTTGCCGTTCAGCGCGACGCCATGCGAGAGCATGCCTGCCTCGCCAGCCTTCTTGTGCTTGTTGGCGACATAGATATGACTCGGACGATCGTCACCGACGAGCACCGTTGCGAGGCAGACCGACGGATTACCCGCTGCATCGATCTCGCGACGGATCTTGGCGACCGTCTCATCACGCAGCGCGTTGCCGTCGAGCAGGATTGCCCCACCCGGTGTGCGCTTGAACTCCACGGTCATGACAAGCCGACGATTTCGCCGTTTTCGTCGAAGTCGATGATGGCAGCGGCCGGCTTGGTGCCGAGACCCGGCAACGTGCGCATCTCACCGCAGATCGGATAGACGAATCCCGCACCGACCGACGCGCGAACCTCGCGCACGGTGAGCGTGTGACCCTTCGGCGCACCCTTCAGCGAGGCGTCACCCGAGATCGACAAGTGCGTCTTGGCGATGCACACCGGCAGGTCGGCAAAGCCGTTGTCGGTGTAGTTCTTCAACTGCTTGTTCGCCGTCGCCGAGTACTCGACCTTTGCCGCACCGTAGATGGTGGTGGCCACGGCCTCGATCTTTTCCTTCAGCGAGGCCTCCGACTTGTACAGGAAGTGGAAGTTGTTCTTCTCGTTGCAAGCCTCTTCGACTGCGCGAGCAAGTTCGATCGCACCCTTGCCACCGTCGGCGAAGTGCGTGCACACCGCGACGCGGGCGCCAGCGGACTCGGCGATCTTGCGGATCGCGTCGTGCTCGCTCTTGTGGTCGGTCGGGAAGCTGTTGATCGCCACGACCGGCGTGACACCGTGCGCCTTCACGTTCTCGATCTGCTGGCGCAGGTTCTCGCCACCGGCTTCGACGTCGGCTGGGTTGTCAGCGAGAAGCTCCGGCGGGAGCGCCTTGCCAGCGACGATCTTGTACTTGCCCGAGTGCGCCTTCAGCGCGCGCACCGTCGTGACGAGCACAGCGGCATCGGGAACGAGACCCGAGGCGCGGCACTTGATGTTGAAGAAGCGCTCCGCACCCATGTCTGCACCGAAGCCGGCCTCGGTGATGAGGTAGTCGCCACCGTGGATGCCGACCAAGTCACCAATGATGGATGAGTTGCCGTGTGCGATGTTGCCGAACGGTCCCGCGTGCACGATGACCGGGGTGTTCTCGAGGGTCTGCAGAAGGTTCGGCTTGATCGCATCCTTCATGATGACGGCCATCGAACCGGCGGCACTCAGCTGCTCGGCGGTGACGGGCTGACCCTTGGTGTTGTAACCGACGACGATGCGAGCGAAACGCTTGCGCATGTCGGCCATCGAGGTCGACAACGCGAGGATCGCCATCACTTCGGAGGCCGCCGTGATGTCGAAGCCCGTCTGACGCACGACACCGTCTTCCTTGGTGCCGAGGCCGACGATGATGTTGCGCAGCGAACGGTCGTTCACGTCGAGCACGCGACGCCAGGTGATGTTGTCGAGATCGAGATCCAACTCGTTGCCCTGGTGCAGGTGGTTGTCGACCATCGCCGAGAGCAGGTTGTGTGCAGCGGTCACGGCGTGGAAGTCACCGGTGAGGTGCAAGTTGAGGAGTTCCATCGGAATGACCTGGCTGTAGCCACCACCCGCTGCTCCACCCTTGATGCCGAAGGTCGGACCCATGCTCGGCTGGCGGAGGCTGATGACGGCGTTCTTGCCGATGTGCTTCATCGCCTGACCGAGACCGACGGTGGTGGTGGTCTTGCCTTCGCCGAGCGGCGTCGGGGTGATCGCGGTGACGACGACGTACTTGGCCTTCGGTCGGCCTTGCAGCGAGTCGATCGCATCCAGGCTGATCTTGGCGAGCTGCGTGCCGTACGGCTCGAGGAACTGCTCGCCGATGCCCATCATGGCAGCGATTTCCTTCAGCGGCTTCGGCTTGCCGGCGCGTGCGATTTCAAGATCGGATGGAAACGACATGTGTGGACAACTCCCCGGTTGATGGCCACGACGGTGGCCGAAATGACCTGTCCACTATATAGGCGGGACTTTTCCGCACCCCCGGAACGACCGCCATGGCACAATGGCACGATGTCGCTCGGCCTGCCGATCGTGGACATCGCGCCGCTCGTCCACCCATCTTCACCCGACGACGAAAAACGCGCCGCCGGTGCGCTGTACGACGCGCTCTCGAGCATCGGGTTTGCGATCCTCACGGGTCACGGTGTGCCCGAGTCGACGATCGAGGACATGCGTCGAGCCGTACGCGACACCTTCGACACTCCGCGCGAGGTTCTCGCACTCGACACCGTGGTCAAAGGCAACTACCGCGGGTACGGGCCACTCGGATACTTCACGCCGAACTCCGGCAAAGGCAAGGGCGATCAATACGAAGCGTGGAAGCTGCACAACGAAACGTCGATCGACGATCCGATTCGCGCGGAGTGTCACCTGTACGGACCGAACGTCTGGCCACGCATCGATGCCGACGTTCGCGGCCGGGTGATGACGTACTGGAACGCGATGACGAAAGTGTGCAACGCACTGATCGTTGCGCTGTGCTCGGCGATGGGAATCGAACCCGAGCGCATCCTGTCAGCGATGGGCAAGCCGCTCACCAACATGACGCTGCAGAACTACCCGCCCACCGATCCACTACCCGACACGTGGGGCATCCATCCGCACAAGGACTTCAACGTGCTCACGATCCTCGCGCATGACCCCGTCG
>JACCDL010596446.1_pt1 | contig 11678 bp, 10 predicted proteins | sample 7441931 | NCBI WGS metagenome assembly JACCDL01 (sample SAMN15323437, study PRJNA562643) | freshwater metagenome | isolation source: river surface water | place: USA:Blue River Watershed | collected 2017-08-16 | reverse complement strand
TGGCTCACAACCAGGTTGACCACTGATGCCGGCGACGCTTCCGATTGGTTCTGCAATAGAAGCAAAACTAGGGCGTGATGCATACGATCCTTTTGGAGCTAACCATGTGATACGAGTGATGACAAGTTTTGGATTACGTGCAAGCAATACGTCTGGCGCGAAACCAAGACGTTCGAGAATTCCCGGACGCAAGTTCTCTACAAGAACATCTGCTTCGTCAATCAGGCGAAGGAAGACTGCTGCGTCATCGGCATTCTTCAAATCGAGATCGATGGTGCGCTTATTGCGGTTGACGAAACGGCACCACAAACCTTCGCCATCTTCGGGATCACGCCACGCCATGTTGCGCAAACTGTCACCGGTGTCAGGACGTTCAATCTTGATGACATCTGCACCGAAGTCGGCGAGGTAACGCGCGCAGTTGGGTCCAGCAAGAACTGTGGAGAGGTCAATGACCTTCAGGCCGTGAAGCGCTGGAGTTGCGGTCATCTAGTTATGCGCCGGGGCGAATACGGCGAGCGATGGAGTTGTCTGACCACCAGCGACCGCTGAAGCGCCACGACTCGTTCGTCTTTGGCTTGTCTTGCTGTGCAAGAACTGGCTGTGGCCACATCATGGTGACGGCAGCTGCGATTGCTGCAGCTTCTTCATCCGAAGGGATTGGAGTAATTGAACCAACGTTGACGTTCATCGTTTCACCACCACTGATTTTGCGACCTTGTCGTGCCATGTCTGCTTCTTTGGATCCCACAGCATCCACAGATAACCGAGAAGCAATGCCCTAAGAGAAATGTAAGCCATTAGTCCGCGATACACCGCACGCTTGGTGCCGATGTATGAGCCATCGTTTTCATCGAGAACGAGAACTCCAAGACGAACACGCAATGGCGATCCACCGCGAGAACCAGTCCAGTACGCGAGCAGGAATAAGGCTGCAATCGTTGCAAGAATCGACCAGATGTCCGTCGCTCCTGATGCATAACTTTGCAACTGAGAAAATCCATCAGCATCAGAAACATTCGAAGCGTCGGAAACGATGATGCCGATGAGCTGAATTGGAAAGAAGATAATCAGCGAATTGAGTGCATCGCAGATGTGTGCAAGAAAACGCATCCAGAATCCGGCGCGCTGCTCTAATTGGAACGGCGACGCAAAACCACCTTCAAATGTGGGTGGTGTTGGCGGTTGCCAGTTGTCTGCTTCGCTCATGATCTTCTTTACAGCGGCATGTTGCCGTGCTTGCGGCGTGGCAACTCTTCGCGCTTTGTCTGCAACATGCGCAAGCCGGCGATGACCTTCTTGCGTGTGTCTGCTGGGTCGATGACGTCGTCCACATAACCGCGCTCTGCAGCTGCGTATGGGTTGGCGTACTTCTCGGTGTATTCAGAAACAAGTTCTGCACGACGCGCAACTGGATCTGCTGCTTGCTGCAATTCACGCTTGTACACAATCTCGACTGCGCCTTGTGGTCCCATCACTGCAAGTTCTGCTGTCGGCCATGCGTAGGCAAGGTCTGCACCAATTGACTTGGAGTTCATCACCACGTACGCGCCGCCGTAAGCCTTGCGCGTGATGATCTGGATACGAGGCACTGTTGCTTCGCAGAATGCGTACAACAACTTTGCACCATGACGAATGATTCCTTCGTGCTCTTGATTGACGCCAGGAAGGAAACCAGGAACGTCAACGAAAGTAACGAGTGGAATGTTGAACGCATCACATGTGCGAACGAAACGTGCAGCCTTTTCGCTCGACTCAATGTCGAGAACGCCAGCAAATGCCATCGGCTGGTTGCCAACAACGCCGACTGTCATTCCATCAAGACGTGCAAAACCACAAGTGATGCTGGTTGCCCAGTGCTGGAAGTACTCGAAGTATTCGCCGTCGTCACAGACTTCGCGAATGACTTTCTTCATGTCGTATGGCTGGTTGGGCGATACGGGAAGGATGTCGCGCAACATGTCGCATGAACGCTCTGGATCGTCAGATGGTTCCTCGCGTGGTGCTTCTTCCAAGTTGTTCTGTGGAAGGAAGGACAACAAGAAACGAACATCATCGAGACATGCCTGCTCGTCTGCAGAAACGAAAGTTGCAACACCACTCTTTGATGCGTGGCTCATTGCGCCACCAAGTTCTTCAAGAGTGACATCTTCGCCGGTCACTGTCTTCACAACGTCGGGACCTGTGATGAACATGTGGCTTGATTCGCGCACCATGAAAATGAAGTCGGTCATTGCAGGTGAGTACACAGCGCCACCAGCACAAGGTCCGAGAATGACGGAGATCTGAGGGATGACACCCGATGCCTGCACGTTGCGATGGAAGATGCCACCGTACGAAGCGAGCGACACAACGCCTTCCTGAATACGTGCACCTGCACCGTCGTTCAGACCAACAACAGGAGCGCCCACCTTGAGAGCGAGGTCCATGAGCTTGTGGATCTTTTCGGCGAACACTTCACCAAGTGCGCCACCGAACACGGTGAAGTCTTGGGAGAAGAGGAACACCTTGCGGCCTTCGATGGTGCCCCAACCGGTGATGACACCGTCGGTGTAGGGGCGCTCTTCGAGACCTGCAGCTTGCGCGCGATGGCGAGCAAGCATGTCGAGTTCGTGGAAGGAGCCTGGATCGCAGAGGTACTCAATGCGCTCACGAGCGAGGAGTTTGCCCTTGCCCTTGTGGCGCTCGACGGACCGGGCGCTACCCGCATTGCGGGCCTGCTCCTGACGGTCGCGGAGGTCGTTGATCTTGTCCTGCATTGAGGCGGCAGCGATATCAGTCACGGCGGAAACGCTAGTGCCGAAAGGGGCTAGAAAGCCCTATCCGCGCGGTTTTGGCGGGGATTTTGGGACGAAAGAGGGGTTTAGCCCGCTGGCGGGACGGTGGTGGTGGCTGCAGGGGCCACGGTGGGTGCGACGGTGGGCGCCACAGTCGGAGCAATCGTGGGTGCTGGGGTCGCGGGGGGCACCGTGGTGGTGGTGATGGCCTTCAGCCCCTGCTTGGGGGTGGTGATGACGGTGATCCCGTCGGCAATCACGAATTGAGACGTCAGAGGCTTTAGTTCTCCGATGGTGGTGACGCCGTTGACTTCCATCTTCCAGTTGCCCGGAGCGCGGAGCAACAGGCCGGAATCTTCGGCGACCAGTGCGGCACCAGGACGGGTAATTGGCACGTTGATGGTGAAGCCGGAGAAGTTTGGATTCTCGGGTGTGAACTTCACAGTGAAGTTCTGAATACGGGAAGGCCCGAAGAGTTCGATGAGAACACGGTTGGCGCCAATGTTGCCGGGAGTGATCGATACACGTACACGGAAATCATCGTCGCCTTCGAGATCTTGCACGATTGCGTAATCGACTCGCGGACCCTTATCAACTTGCAACACGTAGGGCGGACGCATTGCCATCAACCATGACGATGTTGCGAGGATGACGACGGTGAGCGACAACTGGAATCCCACGGGGCGCTTTAAGCGGTACACAACTTTTTCGTTGAGCGACTTCGCGCGTTGCATTCCACGCAAGACAAATTGACGCACTGTGTTGTCGACAAAAATCAATGCCGCGACGATCAATGACTTCAACAAGATCACGCGACCGTGTCCACTGTTGATGAGACTGATGTTGTCGATGCGATACACCTGAAGTGCACCAGTCACAATGATGCCCACCATGACAAGGTTGGCGATGCGACTCCAACCACGCAATGCGTGAACAAGATCGAGATTGCCGGGTCCATATAAAACAACCCGCCAAATAATGGCGATTGCACCGACCCACGTTGCAACAAGTGCCATGTGGGAAATGGAGAGAAGTACTCCGAAAGCAAAAAAACGTCCGCCACTGCGATCAAAACCAAACGACATTGCAAAGACAATCAATGCGATAGTGCTGGGCATCACAAGGTTTTCGAAGTTGATTCGTTCGGTAATCCACGCGAAATAGGCAAGGCCACACACTGCAAGGAAACGGAAGACGATGCCGCGACCTTCGTTGGTTTCAAGCAATGGCCCCCATGAAGTGGGTGAGATGGCGGAACCAATTCCTGTTCCTGCTTGACGTGCAGACATCAACATCATGAGAAGAAGCAGCGATGCAATCGCAATAATGCTGATTTGGCGGAAGTACTTTTCGCAGACGGGGTACTCAACACCTTCAGGCCATGCGATCTTGATGAAGATCAAGCCGCCGAAGAGTGCGCACGTAAAGAAGAATGCAATCCACCGAACGAGGCCGATGGGTCCACCGAGTCGAGGCTCTGACACCGTTGTCTCTTCACCTGGCAATCCAGGAATGGTGGGAGTGGTGTTCCCAGGATTCCCAGAGGGAACTGTGGTGGTGGCATCGACAGCCGAAGTGAAGCTGTAGCTACCGGCGCTGGTGTCGGGCAAGGTCCACGTGACCGTGCAGTTGCCGTTCGTCATTCGTTGCGTCAGAGCAGCCGAGACAGTGAGGCCGTCGGCAGCCAACTGAGGTGGTCCGAGGTTGATGATGCGGCTGTCGCACGTGAGAACCAGACCCATTTGGGCGACTGCTTCGGCGCCACCGACTTCTTTGGTGAAGCGCAACTGAATCTGGGTGGGTGCAAGCGAGATGGTTTCGTCGGCGCCAGGGGTGGAGGAGTCGATGGAATTGTCCCCTGCGGCGTGTGCAACGCCGGCCCCGAGCACAAGTGCACCGAAGATGGCGATGAGGAAGGTGAGATAGCGACGCATGGGTTCAGAAAACGGTAGCCAGTCGAGCAGCCGTTGAAGTGTTCAACGATGGCACACACAGGCCCCCGATGCACCTCATTGGTAGGGTCACAGCAATGGCAACGCAGTCCCTCTACCGTCGCTTCCGCCCTCGGAAGTTCTCCGAACTGTATGGCCAGGAGCACATTGTTCGTGCTTTGCGTAATGCCGTTATTAATGGCCGCGAAGGCCAGGCCTACCTTTTCTCTGGACCCCGTGGAACCGGAAAAACCACCACGGCCCGCATTTTGGCCAAAGTGCTCAACTGCGAGAACCCCGTTGATGGTGAGCCTTGCTGTGAGTGTGATTCCTGCAAAGCCGTTGAACTGGGCACCAGTTACGACGTTCTTGAGTTGGATGCGGCGAGCAACAACGGCGTTCAAGAAATTCGCGACATCATCGAGGCCGCTGCTCTCACCAGCCCTGGACGTCACCGCGTCTTCATTCTCGACGAAGTCCACATGCTCACTCGCGCTGCCGAAGCTGCGTTGTTGAAGACTTTGGAAGAACCACCAGCGCAGGTGGTCTTTGTGTTGGCAACAACCGATCCGCAGAAGGTGTCGGAAACTATTCGCAGCCGTGTTCAGCACCTGCAGTTCCACCTTCTTCCTATTGACGAACTCGAGAAGTACGTCCGCTTCGTCATTGAGAAAGCAGAACTCGATGTTGACGAGGAAGTCGTCGCACATGTCTTACGTCAAGGCGGCGGTAGCGCACGTGACACATTGTCAGCTCTCGAACTTGTTGCTGCTGGTGGTGGAGAACCAGAAGATGCGCAACACACCGAAGAGATAGTTCGCGCAATTGTTGATCGCAATCACGGAGAAGCGCTTGCTGCGGTTGCGCGTGCGATGCAACAAGGTCGTGATGCTCATACATATGCAGAAGACATCGTGCGTCTCATGCGTAACTGTTTCTTGTCATTGATGTCGCCTGAACTTGTGCAGTTGCCTGAAGCACGTATTGCAGAACTCACGGGTTATGCACGAGATCTTGGAGTGCAACGCATCGTGCGCATCATGGAAGTGTTGGGCAGCACGATGGTGGAAATGCGTCATGCTCCCGATTCGCGATTGTTGCTGGAAGTTGCTGTTGTGCAGTTAGCAGCACCATCGTTTGATGACAGCAATGAGAATTTGCTTGCTCGCATCTCTCAATTAGAAGAAGCAGTAAAGCAGTTGAAGGCGAATGGCGTCGCTGCTGCATTGCCGCCAGCGCCAGTGAATCCTGCAACGGGTCGCGCAAAGATCGGTGGCCGCGCTGCCGTTGGCTCTGCATTGCCGACTGGTGCGGCTGTTGCGCCGGCTTCCAATGCCGAAACCCTCGCAAGCTCGCAAGTTTCGGCACAGGAACCGGCCCACGCCGCACCTTCCGAGACCAACAAGCCAACAGCAGCGTCGGCTCAATCAGGTGAAATTGTTGATGAGGCGCGCGACGGCGGAGGCTCACCGATTATGAGCGAAGCGAAGCAAGGTGAGTCGACGAGCGGCGAGACAGCCTCATCAACAGCTACGGCAGGTGGTGATCCGGCGCAGATGTGGCCGCAGGTGACTGACGCTATGAAGGGTCTTCCCAAAGCAATCTTTAAGCCAGCAGTTGTTGAGTCGTTTGATGGAAAGAAACTCACCATCAAGTTGCCCGCGAACACTCCGATCAAGCGCGCACAAGATCAATCGAATGCAGTCGTTGATGCGGTGAAGCAAGTCTGTGGCATCACGTGCGTTGTCTTGTTCACACAGGCAGATCCCACTTCAGGAATTGAACGACCTGCAGCACCGGTGGTTGTTGAAGAAGAGAAGCCCAAGACAATCGACAAGATTGTCGAAGAAGATCCGTATGCAGAAATCGATATGAAGGAAACAGTTGCTGCTCACGATGCAATTGATCCGATGCTCGCTGCATTACAAGAATCATTCCCTGATGGTGTTGTCATTGACGACACCACTGCTCAGTAAATAGTTATGGCTTCTCCGTATACACCGCCAGTTCAGATGCTCATTGATGAGCTCGGACGTTTGCCTGGCATTGGACCGCGCAGCGCACAGCGTTTAGCTCTGCATCTCATTAAGTCGGAAGACGAAGATGTTGCTCGACTAGCGCGCGCCATCATTGAAGCGAAACAGCGTGTCCGTTTCTGTGATCGTTGTTTCAATCTTGCTGATGCAGAGTTGTGCAGTATCTGCAGCGATGCAAAACGCGAATCATCCATCGTGTGTGTTGTTGAAGACTCGCGTGACATTGCTGCGTTGGAACGTACTGGCGAATTCCGTGGTCGTTATCACGTATTGCTTGGTCTTATTGATCCGTTACAGGGCGTGAGCCCAGAGAACTTGAAAGTGCGTGAACTTCTTGCACGAATCAAGCCCGAAGGAATCACTGAAGTAGTTGTCTGCACCAGCAACAACACAGAAGGTGATGTCACTGCGATGTATCTCGTGCGATTGCTTGATCCACTGGGCGTCACTGTGAGCCGACTTGCTAGCGGACTTCCCGTTGGTGGCGATATTGAATTCGCTGATGAAGTCACGCTGGGCCGTGCTTTCGGCAATCGTCGCCGGCTCGACCCGTAGATCTAACTCGTTGCGCCAGACTTGTGAGCGCTCACACGTTGTGCGTGGTAGATACCAGTGTGTCCACTTGTTGCGTATGCAGTGGCGCAAGCAACCGCAAAGAAAACAATGCCATTGCCCCCGAATAGCTCGAGGCCAATCAGCGTGCACGCAAGGGGAGCATTAGTAGCTCCCGCCAGAACCGTGATCGAACCGATGATGGCGAACACCACGACATTGGCACCAATGATGTGAGCAAAACTTGCGCCGGCCAATGCGCCAATCACGAACAGCGGAATGAATTCACCACCGACAAAGCCGGTTCCAATTGTGATGGAAGTGAGAAGAAGTTTTGTTCCCCATTGACCTGCGACAGAACCGTTCATCGCTTCAATAGCTAATGGAATGGACAAACCTGAATAATCACGCCATCCGAACGCGAGGATGAGTACTGCGAGAAGAACTCCACCAACGACAGGACGTGCGGGATACCACGCAACATATTTCTTCATGATGTCTTTAATGAAGTGCGTGAGACGAACAAACGTCAACGCAATCAATCCACCGATAAGGCCAAAGAGAACAACCTTCCACGCCATCGATGTAGACCAATCAATTTCGGGCATGTGTGGATAATGCGTGTGCTCCACACCAAGTCCACGCACCACTGCGTCGCCCACGAAACTTGCAACAAATGCTGGCACGAGTGCTTCGTAACGAACACGTCCAACACGTTGCACTTCAAGTGCAAACACTGCACCGGCAACAGGTACACCGAAGACAGAACCAAACCCACCTGCGATTGCAGCAATCAACATGATGGAACGGTCAGCAGGGTTGAATCCAAGCTTCTTGCTAATGGGATCAGTAACGCCGGCGGCCAACTGCAACGCGGCACCTTCGCGACCCGTTGAACCACCTGCAACATGTGACACAACGCTGGCGCCGAAAATGATGGGTGTGAGGCGCAGAGGAATCCATTCCGAGTGTGAATGGATTTGATCGATAATCAAATTGCTTCCGCGTTCAAGACCACGACCGAGGTAGTGATACGAACAGCCGACAATGAGACCGGCAAGGGGAAGCGTCAGCACTAACCAGTCGTGGGCATTGCGTGTATCAGTGGCCCATTCAAGTGACTGAATAAATGCTGCAGAAAGAATTCCTGACAGAACTCCGATGAGAAATGCAAGAGCCACCCAGCGGGCGACATGTGCCGCACGACTGAGTGGCTCTTTGAACATCTACAGATTTAGAGGGAGCGCAAGATGATTGCGTCACCTTGTCCGCCACCGCCGCACAATGCAGCTGCACCAACACCGCCGCCACGGCGACGAAGCTCGTGAAGGATGGTGAGTGCGAGACGGTTTCCGCTCATGCCGATTGGGTGACCCAATGCAATAGCGCCACCATTGACGTTTGTGATTTCGTCAGTAATGCCGAGTTCCTTCATAGATGCGATACCAACTGCGGCGAATGCTTCGTTCAATTCGAACAAGTCGACATCTGAAGTCTTCATGCCAGCGCGGTCAAGTGCACGCAAGATGGAACGGCTTGGCTGGTGCAACAGCGATGCGTTGTCTGGACCAGCAACCATGCCGTAGGAAAGAACCTCACCAAGTGGCTTCACACCGCGAGCTTCAGCTGCCTTCTTGGACATCATCACAACTGCGGAACCACCGTCAGAAATCTGAGATGCGTTTGCTGCTGTAATGCTTCCGTTCTTGTCGAACGCTGGCTTCAATCCACCAAGAGATTCCATCGTGGTGTCTCCGCGAACACCTTCGTCAACGGTGACCATCTTTGGATCACCCTTGCGCTGAGGAACAGCAACAGGAATGATTTCGTCATTGAAGCGACCTGCTTCGATTGCAGCGGCTGCACGAGTGTTGGACTTCATTGCCAATTCGTCTTGCTGATCACGTGTGATGCTGCCTGCGACGTAGTTGTCGGTGCCAAGGCCCATGAGCACGTTGTCGAATGAACACCAGAGACCGTCGTTAACGATTGCGTCCTTCAACTCTGTGTTGCCGTAACGGAAACCGCCACGTGCACCAGGTGCAAGGTATGGAGCGTTGGTCATGGATTCCATGCCACCTGCGATCACGATGTCTGCTTCACCTGAAGCGATCATCTGGTCTGCCAAATAAATGGAGTTAAGACCGGACAAGCACACCTTGTTCACGTTGATGGAAGGAATGTTCATAGGGATGCCACCCTTGAACGCAGCTTGACGTGCAGGAACTTGTCCCTGACCAGCCATGAGAACCTGACCCATGATCACGTGTTCGACTTCTTCTGGCTTCACGCCGGCACGCTCGAGTGCGGCCTTGATTGCGAAACCACCGAGGTCTGCTGCACTAAATGAGGAAAGCGCGCCACTCATCTTGCCAATGGGTGTACGGGCTCCTGCGACGATGTATGAACCGGCCATAACTGCCTCCGAAATATGGGCACCCGAAGTAGGTGCTGAGGCAAATCAGGCTAGGAGATGATTACCCCAAACTCGTTATCGCCAATTCCCTTCAACCCGATATCGCCAGTCTGCCCAAACTCGCTATCGTCACTCGGATGGAAAAGATCCTCCAAGCCATCCTGAATGGCGCGTCGGGTGAAGAACTCGCTGCCATTCCATTGCCCACCACCTACCGCGCGGCTGTTGTCCGCAAGGCAGACGAGAAGATGTGGGAGGGCGTTCCCAGTGCGGAGAAGGACCCTCGCAAGAGCATCCATCTGGATGAAGTGCCTTTGCCAGAGTTGGCTCCCGACGAGGTAGTCGTTGCAGTGATGGCTTCCAGCATCAACTTCAACACGGTGTGGAGCAGCATTTTTGAGCCCATCTCCACCTTCAGCGCCCTTTCGCGCCTCGGCCGCGAGAGCAGCTGGGCCAAGCGACACGATCTCGACTACCACATCCTTGGTTCCGATGCCTCCGGTGTCGTCCTTCGTGTTGGTAGCGCAGTGCGTAACTGGAAAGTGGGAGACAAGATCACCGTCCATTGCAACCATGTTGACGACCAAGATCCTTCCTCGCACAGTGACTCAATGATGGGCTCCAACCAGCGCATCTGGGGTTACGAAACAAACTTCGGTGGTCTTGCGGACCTCGCCGTGGTGAAGGCAAATCAGTTGATGCCGAAGCCTGCACATCTCACATGGGAAGAAGCAGCCGTCAATGCCCTGTGTAACTCCACCAGTTACCGCATGCTCGTGTCGAAGAACGGCGCGAACATGAAGCAAGGCGATGTTGTTCTTATTTGGGGCGCATCAGGCGGCATTGGTTCCTACGCAGTGCAGTACGTGCTCAACGGTGGAGGCATTCCCGTTGCCGTCGTCTCTTCAGAAGAGAAGGCAGCAATCCTTCGCGAAATGGGTTGTGAGCACATCATCAACCGCAAGACCGCGAACTACAAGTTCTGGAATGACGACAACACGCACAACGAAAGTGAATGGCGTCGTTTGGGTGGAGACATTCGCAAGCTTGTTGGCGAAGATCCGGACATCGTGTTTGAACACCCAGGACGCAGCACCTTCGCTGCATCAATCTTCGTCGTGAAGAAGGGCGGCACAGTCGTGACGTGTGCAGCAACTAGTGGCTTCATGATGGAGTTCGACAACCGTTACTTCTGGATGCGTTTGAAGAAGCTTGTCGGTTCGCACTTTGCGAACTACAAGGAGTCGTACGAAGCAAATCGTCTTATTGAAAAGGGAATGATTCATCCAGTGATGTCACAGGTGTTCACCCTTGAGAATGTTGGCGAAGCCTCCTACCAAGTGCATAACAACATGCACGAAGGAAAGCTCGGAGTGTTGTGTCTTGCACCTGAAGAAGGTCTTGGTGTTGACAACCATGAGCTTCGTGCCAAGGTTGCAGACAAGCTCACCTGGTTCCGTCGCTAATTCAATTCAGAGAAAAGAATCATCATGCTTTTGACAGAAATTGATCACATTGCCATCGCTGTTCGCGATCTTGAAGCAGCAGTGGAGTATTACCAGAAGGCTTTCGGAGCCACTATCGATCACCGCGAAGTCGTTGAGTCCGATGGTGTTGAAGAAGTGTTGATGAAGGTTGCTGAGAGCTACATCCAGTTGCTCACCCCAACGAATCCTGATTCTCCTGTTGCAAAGGCAATTGAGAAGCGCGGTGAGGGCCTGCATCACATTGGTTACCGTGTGAACGATTGCGCGGAAGCACTTGCGTCAATGATCGCTGCTGGTGCAACACCCATTGACAAAGCACCACGCCCTGGCTCACGCGGCACCACGGTTGCATTCATGCATCCAAAGGGCAGCTTCGGAACTCTCATCGAGCTCGTTCAGGAATAGTCATCCTGATGCACTGAGGTGCATGGACAATTGATTGATGTGCAGTTAAACCCTCTGCATGCGTTTCATTATTT
>JACCDL010518506.1_pt1 | contig 11678 bp, 10 predicted proteins | sample 7441931 | NCBI WGS metagenome assembly JACCDL01 (sample SAMN15323437, study PRJNA562643) | freshwater metagenome | isolation source: river surface water | place: USA:Blue River Watershed | collected 2017-08-16 | reverse complement strand
GCTGAACGGCACCGTACTTCTTTGCGTGTCAAAGCGCTGATGGACTTTGTAGCTGCCAAGTTTCAGAAGAAGTAGGCCTATACGCGGTTTTGAACATTCGCTTCAATCAAGAAAGCCTATCTTTCAAGACAAACGGACTGTGCTGCTGCCAATCGTAGCAACGAACCGACACTTCGTGTTGTGCCCCTTGATGTGAAGTGTCGGGTGAACCGACAGTTTGCGATGAGGGGCACCTAACATCAGTCCTTTGGTGATAAGTGGTGAACGATCACTTTCGACCCATAGCGGTCATTCATTTCACTAAAGACATCAACCTGTCTTAAGTGGTGCCAGCCCTTCGCTTAATCTCAAGCGGCGAGAGGTAACGATCCTAAGCAGACCGACGCTGAAACAGGGCTTGGCCACGATTTAACGGTGGCTAAAAACCACTGGCTGAGGTTCAGCGTGTTTGTGGGTGTGCTATTGGCTGATAACTGAGCTTCAGCGCAGCATCCAGACCCGGATCAAGACAGCTTGTTGCTCCGGTGGCAAGCCATGCAAGGTGCCCACAAAGACCCGGCGATTGAGCCATGCGTGTGGTCCTTCGGGGGCTGTGACTTTCACATGCGAGAAGGCATAACGCGACCCATCGGCGGGAACATCGATGGTCACCCGGTTGTGGATGGTCAGCACCGTACCGTCGTCGTGCTGCATTTCGTACAACGCGTCCAGTTCCTTGATGCCATCGGGCCGCAGCAGTTGTCGGTCGGCACCGCCGGGCAGGACACGCCCGCGCAAGACATGGCCATCGATGTCGCCCGCAAATTGGCCGCCCACTATCGGGATGATGTAGCGTTCACCCGCAGGTGACATGCCTAGGTCTTGTCGGGGCGAGACCTGCACCACCGCCTCCCAAGCCAGCACGATCAATGGCGCTTGCAGGGGATGGGTTTGCACGATGGATTCAAACGGGGTCATGAAGATGTCTGTGTTGCGGTGAGCATTCAGGCCTGCACATAGCGCACGATGGCATCGCAGATCGACTCGCGACGTGACTGGCTGTTTTCAGGCGTGCTGGTGTCGTAATCAAACAGCACCCGGTAGTTATGCCGCGATGAGATGTGGTAATGACACAGACCAATGAAATTGATGTAGACGTTCATCGGATCGACGTTTTGACGGATCGTCCCCTCGGCCTGGCCGCGTTTCACGATGTCCTTCACCACGGTCAATGTGGCGCGGTTCATCTCGATGATGGTGGGCGATGCTTTCAGAAAGCGCGCACCTTGCAGGTTTTCTTGCAAGCTCAATCGGATGAAGTCCGGGTATTTGCTGAAGTTATCAAAGGCGTACCCGGCGAATCGGGCCAAAGCTTGCAAAGCCGGCAGGTCGACTGGCGGGTCGATATGGTCTTCGCGCACGATCCAGTAGGCGAACTCCAGCACGGCGGCATACAGGCCTTCCTTGCTGCCAAAGTGGTAGTAAATCATCCGCTTGCTGGTGTGGGTGCCCGCCGCGATCGATTCGATGCGGCTGCCCTCCAGCCCGAAGTTTGCGAACTCCGCCAGTGCGACTTCAAGAATATTGCGTTTGACCGGATCCATAGAGGCCAAAGTTTAACGATCAGGTCAGCATGTGCTGGCGCAAGTCGTCGCACAGCTGGTCCGCTGCAACGGCGCTTGCAGGCGACACCGCGGTGTAACTGAAAAAGCCGTGGTTCAAGTCGCCGTAGACACGCATCTGCAGCGACACGCCTGCGCCTTTGAGTGCGGCCGCGTAGGCCAGGTTGTCTTGGTACAAAAAGTCATGCACACCCACGCCGATGATGGCGGGGGCCAAACCTGCCAGCGTTGATGCCTTCAGGGGGGACACACGTGGGTCCAGCGCCTTGGCTTCGGCGTTGTCGCCCAGGTAAGACTTTTCAGGGCCACCTCGGCCAGACAGGTTGGTGGCCGGGTAAAGCAGTAGCTGGCAAGCCAGCGCAATGCCGTGGTCACGGCAGTAGAGCGCCGCCACAGCGGCCAGGTTGCCCCCGGCGCTGTCGCCGCCCACGGCCAGCGGTTTGTCTTTGCCCCCCAGCTCGTCCAAATGGGTGCTGGCCCACTGCAGCGCAGCTTCCGCATCGTCCGCAGCAGCAGGAAAGGGATGCTCTGGGGCCAAGCGGTAGTCTACATTCAGGACAACCACACCGGCACGATTGGCCAGGCGAATGGCATGGGCTTCATGCGACTCCAGATCGCCTACCACCCAGCCGCCACCATGCAAATACACCAAGGTGCCGGTGATTTCGCCGGACAAGGGATAGATCACGCGTACAGCCATGCTCCCGGCAGGGCCAGGAATCGTGCGGGACTCGATGCGGCCTTCTGGGAGCTTGGGCTTGGGGTAAAGCAGCGCACGCACATTGCGGGCACGTTCGCGGCTCACGGGGCCGTTGCCCCCTTCATAGAGGTCGGGGATACCAGCGGCTTTCCATCGGCGGTCGATCTCGACAATTGCCGGATCCAGGGGCAAGGTGGGGGTGTTGTGAGGCATGGGATGACTTATTTGGTGGGCACGAAGTCGATGGCGTCGATCACGACCGATTGGCCAATGCGAGGCGCCTTCACGCTGTTGGACACAAAGTAGACCGTATGGCTGGCCACCACAGGCGCGAACCAGGCGATCTCTGCGGCGTGGGCATAGACTTTCTTCCAGGCTCCTTCAGCCTTGTCCAGTGGCAAAGCAGCGGCTTCGTCCATCAGTTTGGTCAGGGTGGCGTCTTCCGATTTGTAGAAGTTCAGGCTGCCCTTGCCCAAGGTCTGGAAGCGGGCCAGGTTGGGGACACCCGAGTTGCTGTTGAACATCAGGGCGCCGATTTTTTTACTGCGCTCGGCGGCGATCATGGCTCCGAAGTTCTGGAACTCTTCGGTCACGGGGCGGATGCCGACTTTCTTGAGTTGGCCGGCAATGGCCATGGTCATAAAGCGGCTGAGCGTGTTGTTCACGTACTGCAACTTCAGCTCAAAGCCATTGGGGTATCCGGCCTCGGCCAGCAAGGCTTTGGCCTTGGCCGGGTCGTAGGGGTAGCGCTTTTCAATCTCGGGGTCGTAGCCCAGAAAACCCTTGCTTTGCAGTTGCGCAGAGGGCTCGGCCAGTTTGCCAAACAAGGCGGTGGCGATCAGTTTGCGGTCCAGCGCGTAGTTGATGGCTTGGCGCACACGCACGTCTTTGAGTTCGGGCTGGAAAACGCCCTCACGGTCGGCCAAGATCAGACCGGTCCACTGCACCGGGTCAGAGACGATGCGCAGGTCTTTGGGCAGATTGGCTGCGTTGGCGTTGCCGGTGAAAGGATCGCTCACCAAAACCTTCAATTGGCCGGCTTTCATGGCCTGAATGCCGGCGTTCTGGTCTTCAAACACTTGAACAACGACCTTGTCCCATTGGACGCGGCTCTTGTCGTAGTAGTGCTCGTTGGGCACATAGGTGTAGCTCTTGCCGGTGATGGTGGCTGAAGGGTCCAGTTTGTAGGGGCCTGCGCCAAAGGTGGCTGCGCCCAGTTGGTCAGGTTTGGCCACACCGTTGGGGCTGATGATGTCACCGCTGTTGAAGTAAGCATCAAACAGCGACAACAGCGCGGGCTGTGGGGCCGAGAGTTTGATCTTCAGCTTGAACTTGTCGAGGATCTCGATGCCGGTCATGGTCGACAAGTTGGCCGAGAAAGGCCCCTTCTTGCCAACGAAATACTCGATGGACTTTTTGACCGCTTCGGCCGTAACGGGTTCGCCGTCGCTGAACTTGGCGTTCTGGCGCAGTGTGAAGGTCACTTCCTTGCTGTCCGCCGACAACTGCCAGTCGGTGGCCAGGCCAGGCGCGAATTTGCCGTCGGCCTGTGTCCGGATCAAAGGCTCATAAGCGGGCGACAGGTGCACGCCGGCGCGGCCGTTGCCACTGATCGAGGGGTCCATGCTCAATGGCGAGAAGGGCATGCCGATGCTCAGCACCTTGGCATTGGTTTGCGCCATGACGGGGCCGTTCAGCAGGCCCAGGCTGAGGGCGCAGGCGCTCAGCACGCTGGTGCTCAGCAGATGGCGGCGAAAGGTGTTCGGGGTGTTCATGCATGTCTCCTGTCGGTGTGGTTGAAAAAAGTGTGAACCGCGGTTGGAAAACGGATTTAAGTCGCTGCGGCCAGCGCCTGGCGTGCCTGCTCGAACTGGGTGCGGCGTTCGCGCTGGATCAACGGATCGGGCACGGGCGCTGCTGCCAGCAGGGCTCGGGTGTAGGGGTGCTGCGGATGCTCGTGCACTTGAGCGGCGTCGCCCTGCTCGACGATGCCGCCCCGGTACAGCACCACGGTGCGGTGTGATACGTGCCTGACCACGGTCAAATCGTGCGAGATGAAGAGCATGGCAAGACCCATGCTTTCCTGCAGCTCCTTGAGCAGGTTCAACACTTGGGCTTGCACCGACAGGTCAAGCGCGCTGACCGGCTCGTCGCAGACGATCAGGCGCGGCTTGGCGATGACGGCGCGGGCAATGGCGATGCGCTGGCGCTGACCGCCCGAGAACTGACCGGGATAGCGCTGCGCGGTGTCCGTGGGCATGCCCACGCGTTGCAAGACTTCGGAGATGCGCTGCTGAATGTCTGTGGGGCTCAGGCTTTTGTCGCTCAGCAAAGGTTCGGCCAGCGTGTCACCCACGGTGCGTGCGGGGTTGAGCGAGCCATACGGGTCCTGGAACACGACCTGGATGTCGCGCCCCAAATCGCGTCGGCGTGCACGGCTGGCTTGGGTGATGTCTTCTTCGTCAAAGATGACCTGGCCACTGGTGGCCTCGGTCAGCCCCAGGATCACACGGCCCACAGTGGTTTTGCCAGAGCCGGATTCGCCCACCAAGCCCACGGTCTCGCCGGGGTGGATATTCAGGCTCACGCCTTTGAGCGCTTGAAAGACTTTGCCTTTGCCCTGAGCGAAATCGACCCTCAGGTCCTTGACCTGCAAAAGAGGTGTGGCGTTCATGCTGCAGCTCCCGTGATATCCATCAATTTGTCGTCCACGGTCGGGAGCACTTCACCCGGCTGGGCGCTGTGCGGGTTGGCGGCCAGCAGAGCCTGGGTGTAGGGGTGTTGTGGACGGTGGAACAGGTCGACCACGGTGGCCGATTCGAGGACCTGACCATGACGCAGCACCATGGCGCGGTCACAGATGTCGGCCACCACGCCCCAATCGTGCGTGACCAGCACCACCGCCATCTGGCGAGACTGGCTCAAGCTGCGCAGCAAGGCCAGAATTTCGGCCTGCACCGTCACATCCAGCGCGGTGGTGGGCTCATCGGCCAGCAAGATTTTGGGTTCACTGGCCAGCGCACGGGCGATGCCCACGCGCTGGGCCATGCCGCCCGAAATTTGGTGTGGGTAACGCTGGGCCACATCCTGAGGGTTGGGGATCTTGACCTGCTCAAGCAATTCGATGACCTTAGCCTGGACTTGCGCTGCACGCAGGCCATGCAAGCGGATGACTTCGGCCAATTGGTGGCCGATGGTGAAGCAAGGGTCCAATGCAGCCATGGGCTCCTGAAAGATCATGCCCACGGTGGCACCGCGCAGCTGGGTCAGGCGCTTTTCGTTGGACAAATCGATCACTTCACCCTGGATGACCGCCGTGCCTGCACTCACATGTACACCGGGCGGCAGCAGGCCCATGAGCGACAAGCTGGTGAGGGTTTTGCCACTGCCCGATTCGCCCACGATGCCCAGGGTTTCACCTTGCTTCAGGTCGAAATTTACGCCTTTGACCAAGGTGCGCTGCGTCTGGCCTGAGCTGGTGACGATGGACACATCGCGCATGGACAGCAAGACGCCTTCGGGCAGGTCTTGCGGCTTGACCGCCAAGCGGGCCTTGACGCCCTGACGCACCGCCGGACGAGACCAGGATTCGGTGGATGTATCGCGCAGGCTGTCGCCCAGCAGGCCAAATGAAAGAACGGTGAGCGCCACCACACCACCCGAAGGCACCAGCAACCAAGGGAAATCGTTCAGGCTGGCCGAGGCTTCAAAAATCATGCTGCCCCAAGTGGGTGCAGGTGGGGCTACGCCCAAGCCCAGAAAGCTGATGCCCGTTTGCACGATCACGGCAATGGCGGCGAACAAGGACATCTGCACGATCACCGGCCCAGCAATGCGGGGCAATACATGGCGCACGATGATCTGTGCGTCGCTCAGACCCGAGATGCGGGCGGCCGCAATATACAGTTCTTCGCGCACGGCCAGCGTCACGCTGCGCAGCACGCGCGAGACCCCGGCCGAACCCATCACGCCGAGCGTGACCATGGCGGGCAGCATGGCCTGGCCGAACACGGCCAGTACAGCCAGCATGATCAGCATGGTGGGCAAGGACTGAACCAGGCTCACGTATTGCTGAACGCAGCGGTCCCACATGCCGCCGAAATATCCGGCACTCACGCCTAGGCTCAAGCCCAGCAGACTGGCCACGACCACGGCTTCGATCACGCCGGCAATGGTGATCGAGACACCATGCACCATGCGGCTGAACACATCGCGACCCAGTGCATCGGTACCCAGCCAGTGTTCGGCGCTGGGCAACTGCTTGAGCGCCAGCAGGTCTTGCTCCAATGGGTCTATGGGGGCGCAAAGCGGTGCACTGACAGACAGCACAAAAAGCAGCAGCAGCCACAACAAGGCCAATACGGCCAGTGGACGCCCCAATAAGCGCCGGATAAAGCTGGGGGGGTTGTATGCAAGGGCACTCATGACAGCCTCACTTTGGGGTTGAGCCAGCCATAGCTTAGGTCCACCATCAAATTGATGGCCACGGTCATCAAGGTGAAATACAGGGTAACGCCTTGCAGCAGCAAGATGTCTTTGTTCAAGGCGGCGCTGACGGCCAGACTGCCCATGCCGGGCAGCACGAACACGCGCTCGACGAAAACCGTGCCGCTGATTGCACCGATCATCACCAGGCCCAGCACGGTGACCACGGGCAAGGCCGCGTTGCGCAGGGCATGCTTCCAGATCACGCTGCGTTCTGGCAAGCCGCAAGCTCGCAAGGCGCGGATGAAATCGCGGCCCATGACATCGTTCATGGCGTCACGGGTTTGTTTGGCGATGCTGGTGATTGAGTACATGGCCACCGAAAAGATGGGCAGCACTAGACTCAAGGCCCAGTCTTTAGGGCTTTCGCTGAAAAACACATAGCCGGTGGCTGGCAGCCAGCGCAGGGTTACAGCAAAGACCGAGATCAGCACCAGGGCTAGCCAAAAGGACGGAAAGATCAGGCCGACCAGCGAAAAGGCATCGATGGCACGACCCACCCACCCGCCTTTGAGTGCGCTAGCCACTCCCAAAACCAGACCCAAGCTCAGGCAGACCACCAGCACGCCCACCATGATAAATACCGACACCCCCAGGCGGGGATTGAGCAGCGAGCTGACGGACTCTTTGGTGAAATGCGAGACACCCAAATCACCCTGCAGGGCCTGACCGAGCCAAGACAGGTATTGCAGCATCAAGGGTTTGTCCAGACCCAGCTCAATGCGCAGGGCTTCGTACTGCTCACGAGTGCCGTCTGCTCCCAAGATGGTCATGGCCATGTCGCCAGGGGCCAGACTGTTGAGAACGAAGGTCAGCAAAGTGACCACCACCACAAGGGGCACTGACATCAATAAGCGGTGGAAGAGGATTTTGAGCACCCGAGATCCTTTGAAAGTCTTTAATGTACGTTTTAGTACATAAATATTTTATTAATGTACAGACTCGTACATATATCAGTATTTACCCTCAAGATGGCAGCCAAGCAGCAGTGTGAATGATCAGATCTTGATGATCTTGTTGCCGGGCTTTGGGTCAGGCAACTGGGCCGCTCGTCTCGCCTTCACTAAGGCAGAATTGATACCGAATATCGCTATTGCATCAGGGCCGTAAACATGCTGACGCCCCTAGAGTGCTGACGAAGCACATCACTGAAAGCGATTCGATAGCTGCAACCGCCAATCAGAATCCCATAGCGAAAGTGCCCGCCGAAGGTTCGTAGGTCTGCTTTAACAAGAGGACCATTTTTTGTCGTTGACCGGTGCTTTGTGAATTGAATGACTGGCTCCTTCAAATCAGTCTCTCGATAAGTATGTCCGCAGTTAGCACGTAACATTAATTGGCAGAACAAAACTGACTGTCAGCTTCTGGCCGGACAGAGTCACTGAGCAGCGACCGTCTCTGCGCAACCTCTACCAGCGCATTAGGCTGATAAGCAGGCTGTTGCCGGTCAAGACCTACTGATGTCAGTATCTGGTTACTGTTAGTAGCGTTTTTAGAGCCCACTTACACGTTTTTTTTACAACCAATGCGTCCATTCCAAAAGAGTAATGAAATTTAACGCCCAGTCCATCGCGGTTTTCTTTTTTCAGAGAACGCTAAAGGACCTTCTTTAGCATCTTGGCTTGCCAACATTTTCTCTGCGGCGTCATACGCCCTTGTCATAGAGTCCTCCATTGAAGGAATATCTCTGCTTTGCAGCATGACCTGTTTTGATGCTTGAACTGCTAACGGAGCACACGCCAAAATTTCTTGGGCTAGGAGCCGCGCTGCAGGAAGCAAGTCTTCATGAGGCACGACTTCATTGATAAGGCTGATTCTGCGTGCTTCGTGGGCGTCTATGCGCTTGCCAGTTAGAACAAGCCTCATGGCATCTTTCATGGGCATCTCACGCGCCAGACGCTGCAGGGCACCCCCACCCAAAGCTGCCAAGCCGACCAAAGGCTCGACCAGTCCGAACTCAGCACGATCAGAGGCAATGGCCAGGTCGCAGGCTGCGACGATTTCAGTACCGCCACCCAAGCACAAGCCATTCACTGCGGCAATCACAGGCTTCAACAAATTGAAGCGCGTGGTAATACCGCAAAAACCGCCCGGGGGCTTTCGATGATCTCCTGTCAGGGCCAACTCTTTGAGATCAGTCCCTACACAGAACGCACGATCACCCGCACCCGTGATGATGGCAACATGCATTTCGGGATCGGTGGCATAAAAATCAAAGATCTCCTGCAGCTCAAAGTGTGCTCCAGGATTCATGGCGTTGAGAACCTCGGGGCGATTGAGCGTGATGGTCAGGATGTGATCTCTACGCTCAACGATGCAATAGTCAAATCCAGACATGACAAGAAGCTTGGATGAGGAATTATTTTGCTGGCTTGAGAATTTCAACCACTTGCGGCTTTCCGTTGACAACCTTAACGATAAAGCTCTCACGGTCCAGGTCACCCTTGTCATCGTATTTCACGTCGAACAATACCCCAGGGTAGTCCTTGACTGAAATACTTGCGCCATGCATGGCTGCAGCAAATGCTTTGGGATCAATCTTTCCAATCTTGTCAAAAATGGCCTTCGCGGCGTGCATGCCGGTGTAGCCCTTCATGGCGTTGTGATCCGCTTTCGACTTGTAAGTGGCAAGGTATTTCCTGGCAAACGCCTGAACCGGAGGATTAGGCGCATCAGGCGTCAGGCCGACGTGAGCTACAACGCCGTTGGCAGCATCGCCTGCCAATTCGATCACTTTGTCATTGGCCAAGGTCGTTTCCCCAATGACAGGCTTGCTGTATGCCTGCTTGCGTATTTCTTTGAGCAGGCGAGCGGATTCTTCTTCGTTGGTGTATGCAAACAAGGCATCGGCGTTGGATTGCTTCGCCTTAAGTACCGCGGCTGAAAAATCAATTTGTCCTACTTCCGTAGAAATATCCGCAACCACGTTGATGCCTGCGCTCTGTAGCCCTTTCAGTACCATGTCCCGGCCGCCTTTGCCAAAATCATTGTTGACGTAAATGACTGCGATTGATTTGGCTTTGACAATTTCTGATATGTACCGGACCACTTTGGGCATGGCTGATGCCTGAGTGAAAGAGCTTCGAAAAACGTAAGGATTGCCTTGCTGCGTAATGGCTGCAGCCTCGCCGCCAATGATGTTGGGAATTTCAGCTCGGCGTGTTTCAGCCATGCTCACCAAAATGGAACCAGAGTAAACCGGTCCCATGACAAGTGGCACACCGTCGTCAATGGCCTTGGCAGCAAGCGATTTAGCAACCCCAGCATTGGTCTGAGTGTCCATGGGTGTGTACTGAATTTGGCGGCCGAGAATACCCCCCGCAGCGTTGATTTCAGCAACAGCAAGTTTGACGCCGTTGTCGTAGTTGGTACCAGCTGTCGTGCCCGAACCCGTTAGTTCAACCAATCCAGCGATAGGAATGGGCTGCGAGATTGCAGCAGTGCTCGCAGTTGCAAAGGCAATGACGCCGATTAAGTGCTTGAAACCATTATTCATCAGGGGTCTCCTAGATACCATGCAGTTGGAATACAACGGTCTGATCCTAGGAAACGCCTAACATTTAGTCTATTAGACTGATGAAATGATCTTTATTGATAGATTCAATATCTACCTCTTTTTCGCTGTGACCAGCTTGTGGCGTTGACTCTGAAGAAACAGCGAGCTGCAAATGCCTCTAAGCCAGGTATTTGCCGGGTCATGATGGAAACGGGTATGCCAATACTGCTTTACTGTAAAGCCATCAATCGGCAATGGGCAAGGCAATACGCGCAAGCCGGCTGAGTGCGCCAGCGTTTCCCCGATGTGCCTGGGCAGCGTTGCAATCAAATCGCTGCCTTGCAAAATGGCAGGCAGGCCTAAAAAGCCAGGCAGCGCCAGCTGAACCTGACGTTGTTGCCCTGCTCTATACAACGCATTGTCTAGCAGAGTAGCGCCTGTCCCCGAGACGATGCCTACGTGCGCTTCTGTCAAATAAGTCTTGAGCGTGAGCTTGGCTCCCAAACGGGGGTGTCTTGGGTTGGCCAAGCAGATCCAGTCCTGGTCAAACAAGGCCTGTTGGTAAAACCCAGCCTCCAGCCCTGGGATCAAGCCCAATGCCAGGTCAGCCTCACCAGACTGCAATTCGGAAGCCATTTGTGGTCCGATGGTCGCCGCCTCCAGACGGATACCAGGCGCTAGCGCGTGAACGTGCCCGAATAGCCTAGGCATCAATGTGATGTGGCTGGCATCGGTCATGAAGATGCGAAACGTGCGTTCACTGGTGGCCGCATCAAATTGGCTGGCACTGGAGATCAGTTGCGACATTCCAGCGAGTACTTGCCGTACCGCAGGCATCAGATCTTCGGTTCGAGGGGTCGGTTGCATGCCTTCGGATGTTCGAACAAACAGCGGGTCAGAGAGCATCTTTCTCAACCTGGCCAAACCGATACTGACCGTGGGTTGGCTTAAAGCTATCTGCTCTGCAGTCCGGGTCACGCTTCGTGTGGCATAGAGCGAATCAAGCAGTCGCAACAACTTGAGGTCGATTTCCTCGGGATTGAGTTCCGATTTCTTTCTCATATTTAATATTTCAATACGTATTATTTATTTCATTGCATTTATTTAATTTTGCCTCAGCGTTAGCATCCTCGCAACTCTCTAAACCGCGAGAGATAGGAGTGCAATTTGAAGATAGCTGTCCTGGGTGCGGGCGCACTCGGTTGTGCAATGGGCAGTTGCCTCAGCGAATCGGGGCACGAAGTCTGGTTGATCAATCGCCGTGCTGACCACGTCGAGGCGATGAACAAGCATGGCCTCAGCGTTCGCGTTAACGGAATTGACCGATACACACCCGTCAAGGCAGCGCTGCATGCTGCTGATATTGCCGCGCAAATTGGCACAGTCGATCTGCTGG
>JACCDL010014936.1_pt1 | contig 11678 bp, 10 predicted proteins | sample 7441931 | NCBI WGS metagenome assembly JACCDL01 (sample SAMN15323437, study PRJNA562643) | freshwater metagenome | isolation source: river surface water | place: USA:Blue River Watershed | collected 2017-08-16 | reverse complement strand
TAACATATTCACCCTTATCACATAAAATGTAAATAAATGATATACGATTATTCATCGCATGTTTTTCATCATCCGATAAACGAACATATATTTTATTACTACCTTTTCGGTATTCTCTTAAAAAATCTTCAAACGCAAATTTATCTTCTACAAATATCATGTAACAAATTTAGTATATTTTTGTGACAACACAAAATAAAAAAGGGAGTATTTAAACTCCCTTTATATTAAAATCCACCGAAATTCTTTTCATCTGATTCTGTCCAATGTTTTGCTTTTAATTCATGCAAATCAATTGGTTCTCTTTTCATATGCCCACCTTTGTTAAATACTGCTCCTTTTTTCAAATAACCACCTAAAAAGTTTCTTCTAAATCTATTTGAGTTATTTGCTTCAGAACCATGTACACAATGTGAGTGTAACAATACTACTTGTCCTTTTCTTAAGTAACCTTCTACTTTACGGAAATCATGTCCTTCTGGCATTACACAAGGTTTACCTCTTTCGTTTCTCCAAAATGTAGGATTAGTTTTTGTTCTTTCATCATCTACTTCAATTGGTAAAACTGGTAATCTATGTGAACCTTCGTAGTTCCATACCGCTCCATTTTCAGGATCATGGTTATCTAATGCTAACGCTGTGTTAATGATTTCATTGTGTCCACATCCTGTATAAAATGCATTTTGATGTTGATCTCTACCTAATTGTCCTGGTGGTTTAAAGTAACACCAAGTTTGCATTCCTTGTACTTCACCTTCCATCAAAAATTCACATGCTTCTAAAATTTTTGGATGACAAAATAATTTTTCTAATTTAGGTGAAAGTTTATGTGGGTATGCAAATGGATCCCAATCACCCCAAGGTTTACCATCTTCGGTAGTTGTACCAATTCTAGCTTGTCTTAATTTTTCTAATTCATCGTTTACTTCATCAACTTCATCTTCAGTTAATAGTTCTAATACGGTGAATCCTCTGTATCTCCAATCGAATGTAATTTGTTGTACTTCTAAATCGGTTAGATGTTTGAAATTGCTCATATAACTTTTTTTATTTATTATAAATATAATTTATTATTTTTTATTTTCCAAATTTAATTGTAGTTTTATTAACCTTTCCAAAATTTAGAATGATTTTGTAAGTATGTGTCTAAATTTGAAATATCTTTTTTTCCTAATCCAATAGATTTTTTATTTGCAGTTTCTACTTCATCCTTTTTACCGGATACTTTCCATCTAATTTTTGTTGTAATATATAATGGATCTTTTAAATATTTTTTATTTGTAAATTTATCAATTTCATAAATTATTCCATTTGGTTCATTACGCTTTCTTATAAAAAATCTATAAATATATCCTATTAGATAATCTTGTTCTATCAATTTTGGTTCATACACTTCTAAAACATTAGTTTTAAAACTATCTGTTTGTTTTATATTAGTATATCTATCTATTATATTTTGATTTATAGTATTCATATTTTATTTCAAATTAATTCTAAATCTTAATTCAACATCTACTTCCCATTTATTATCTGATATTTTTTGTGTAATATCAGTTATCTGCCAATAACCTTTTCCATCTAGCCAAGGTACATATGGAATATTTAATGCTCTACCAACTACAAATCCACCAACTCCTAATGTAGTAAATGTTATTTTTACAGGTAATAATGCATTTTTTGCTTTTTCTTTTCCTTCTCCAAAATATAAATTTTTAACTATACCCGCATCTTTAACTACTACAAAATAACTAATATCTTTACCACCACTATAATAAGGTTTACCATTTAATTTTACTCTAAATTCACCAGGTGCATTTAATGCTTTCAATATAGAATCCTTTATAGCACCATATACCGCTGCTCCCGCATCAGCAACTGCATTAAATCCTTTAGATAATACATCTACTACATCTTTACCTAAATCTCTATTATCTTGTAACTCTCTTTTTGCACCACTATTAACATCACCTCCACCACTTCCTTCCCCATAATTAGCTGCTTCTTTTTTTAAAGCACCCATTACAGGATCTACTTCATTTTTACTTTTACCAAAAATAATAGCTCCAGGTGTAATATCACCACCTTGATTTTCACCACCCATCATAGCTTGTCCTGCTAATTCTTTTGGTAAATCTGCCTGTAAATCTACATTTGTAATTGTAGAATGTGGTGAAAACAAATCTAAAGATGGTGGTTCTTCAAACTCATGTGAAAGGTTATAATCTACAATACTATAAATCATATGACCTGTTTTTTCATCTTCAGTATCTCTTAAAACCAAATCCCATAAACCTGCACCTGCAATATTTATTTCATTAATAATTTTAACTAAAAAATCTTTATTAGTTTCTGAACCTTTTACACACTCTTTTATAAAATCTGCTGATATAAATAAATTTTTAATATAACCCCATTTATATGCTTCTATTGTTTTACCATGTATTGTTTTAGGTTCACTTTCAGGAAACTTCATATCATATTTTAACAACATTGGTCCGAATGGAATATTTTTATCAGTAAGTTTTAAAACTTTTACTTTTTTTCCGTTTATATCTGTTTCTGTATCTGTGTTTGTTTCTGGTAAATCCGGACATGGTATAATAATATTTTCTGAACAACTTATCATTCTTTGTCTTCCAGTTACAATTGCTTCATCAATTCTAACATCTACTGGAATTTCACCCATAGATTTTGATTCACCATGATTACAAATAGTTTTTACAATATAACCTAATTGTATATAAGGAGTTTCAGTATTTCCAAATGTATTATCAAATGTTTCATCCTGTATATTAATAGAAAATTGTAATAAGTTTTTATATGCTTCACTTTCAGTATCTTCTGGATCTAACTTAGCGGCTTGTGCTGCAATTGCTGTTCCTTTAGAGGTTTCATCTTCTGTTTTTTCAACTCTAGTTGCCGATGCTTTATTTTCTAATGCTAAGAATGCAGGTATATCCGATGGTTGAGATAATTCTAACATTACATCTACCGTCAAATCATCATTTACTTTAATAGAAAAATTTGTTAGGATGCCGGCGTGAATATCGTAATCTTTACCTACAACTTCTTTATAATGTTTTTTTGCATTAATCGCCTTTATTGCTTGTTGAATACCTAAAGGAACATTTACTCTTTGTCCATTTCTACCTTTACTCCACCCCCAAACCAATAATTGTGTTTTTCCTATTTGTAAAAAACCAGCGTTATCAAGTACATCTTGCATATTAGAAAATCTAATAGTTACTTCTGCTTTTTTAATAGCACCCAATGAACCTGCAGTTTTTACATCTATACCTAATATCATAGGTGGGATTCTACGATTAAAGCTGTTTACTTCATTTGATATATTAAATTCTCTATATGTTTGATTTCCTATAATTCTACCAACATTTGATTCACCTATAAAACATTGTAATGCGGCAAATACTTTAGTACCAGAAAATTTAGTTTTACTTACATTTTCTATTGCAGAAATAATTGATTTATCTAAACTATTAACAATTGGAAACTGACTCATAACTTATTTTAAAGAATTTTTTATTTCTAATGCTTCATTTCTTGATGGTATTCTTAATATGATTCCCTCTTTCATAGATAAATCTATTTCTGTCATATCATTTTTTAATGCAATTACCCACCACATTGAAGGATCTTCATAATATTCATTGGCTAATAAATCCAATCTATCACCTTGAACTGTCATTACAACGATATCAGTATCATTTGCATCTACATTTGGTAATAAAACTGAATCATACACTTTACCTTTGCCTGTTTTTAAAATTGTTGGTATATTTGAATATCTATTTTCCATTTTCTAAATTATTTTTTTCTATAAAACTCATATTCATTACCTTCTAAATTCGTAACAACTTGGAATCCTACCGAAATAGTGCATACAAATGGTAATTGTTGTCCATTATCAATTTCCCAAGGTGAAATAGTATCCACATTCATTGTAATATCACTTACAAACCCATTTTCATTAATAAGATCACCTAATTGTAATCTAACGATATTACCATATACTCCATACGCAGCTCCTTTTCTTCCTGAAGGATTTCCTGTTGTGAATTTAGTTACATCATTTACTTTTTCCCATATTAAATCCAATTGATTTCTATTTTCTGCATATAATATTAAATCAAATGATATGTTTCTTTCCCAGTTATTAAATAAATAAAAGTTAATACCACTACCTATCGGCTTCACACCATCCCAATTTGAAGTATTTTTATCGGATAAATTAGTTAGTGTTGCTAAAAACCTAATTCCACCAATTGAAACTTTGATAATATCAGTTTCATTTTTTTCTAATACATTTTTCTTTTTAGTTAAATATGGGTTTATTACTTCACTAACATTTGTTTGAGTTTGATTAGCTAAATTTAAAAAAGATATACGATTGGTTCTTATATCAGAAACATTTTTACTAAATGGTTCTTCTTTTGTATTCCATCTTGCAACCGTTTCCAATCCACCGATTGTTTTGTATGGAAACTTATAATTCATTTTATCGGTATCATCTATTTTTTGCAATAAATCTGTATCACTTGCTCCAAATTTTTGAGATAAACCACCGTTTGTTGAATATGAAAATTCTTGTTCTGTATTTAACTTTACTTCATTTGCATATGAATCACCTGCTATAAATGTAGTATTATCTTTAGATACAATAAAATCTTTTGTATACGATGTATCAGTAGGTGCCCATGTATAAAAATTACCATTTGGATCTAACGGATCCCCTAATGAATGTATTTTTGGTGTATCACCTTCTTTTGCTGCTGTTATAGTTAATAAATTAGTTGTACTTGCCCCATATCTTTGAGTCAAACTTGCTAATTTACTAATATCATTATTCGTATATCCACCTCTTATACTTCTATTACCAAATGCTACAAATGCATTACCTTCTGCATCTACAAATCTAGAATAGTTTTGTACTTTATTATCTAATGATCTTTCTTCTTTGAATAAATCTCTATCTGCGGTATATGTTCCACCAAATGGTCCAATAAATTGAAGTGCATTTGCCGGTAGATAATTATTTTGAATCATTTTAGCAGAAACTATTACATTACCTTCATTTCTAGTTTGTGGTGTATTATTGTAAAGTGCCTGTGAGTAATAATCACTTATACCTTTTGTTTTATCAATATCAGTAAATTGTGTGACATCTAAAGTTGGTGCCATATCTTTTATGATAGTTGCACCATCTTTTTCTAAATAATTTAATGTACCAATATTACCATTTCTTTGTGATAATCTACTATAATTACGAAATGATAATCCGTAACCAGTTTCATTGAAACCTTCGTTTATTAATAAAGTAGATGGAAAATAAAGTTTATTAAATTTATCTTTTATAAAAAATGCATTATTGTATTTTTCTTTTTTAGTAGGTATTGCAGGTCCTTCTTTACCTTTCTTTTTATTTTTATTTTTAAATAATGCACTCACACCCGCCGCTACCAAACCAACTGCTAATCCAATTGCTGCACTTTTTAATGCAGGAACAATTGCATTTTTAACTTGTTCTGGACTTTTATTTGCTTGTAAAAACTGTCCTAATTTAGATTTACTATTTTTATGATATGCATTATAATAAAATCCCCTAGCATAATCACCATTAATTGTGCCGGCATAGAAATTATTTTGCATACCGGTTGGATTACCATCCTCTCCCTTTGTCCAATCATCTGGAAATTTAGGATAAAACTCTGCTATTTTAGATGCAACTCCACCAACAACTGCACCAACCCTTCCACCGATCGCACCACCTACTCTATCTGCTGCTTTTTTTACTGCTTTTTTAGTTTTGTGTGGATCTGTTTGTGTCATTATACGAACAAGATCTGTTCCATATAAATTAGGTGTTGCCTTTAACCATTGTTTTGCATCTTCAATATCATTTGTAAAACGGTCAGATGGTTCAGGATTAATTGTACCAGGTCCACTATTCCTAGGGTTTAGTCCATTTTCAAATGGAAATGTATCTAATAATTCTTTTAATGATTTACCCATAATTATTCTTTTTGACCTGTTCCTTGTCTACCACTATTGATATTTTGTCCTTCAATTATTTTTTTACCATCAAGATTAATAGCCGGAACTCCTCCAACTTTATTATTTATTGATTTTAATAATTCAATCATTTCATCATCTTTACTTTTGCCCCCACCAAACACCGCACCAGCCGCACCTGCTGCAAATCCTAATACTGCTAATGCTGGTAGAGCAGTTACACCTGCTGCTGATAAAGTTATTAATGAAACCGCTAATGCTGTTATAGCTGCTGCTAATCCAAATATAGGAATTATTAATGCTGTTATTTCTTTCATATTAGTTGTAAGTGTAGGAATAATTGTTATCATTGAACCAATTCCTGCCATTACAGATTTAATACCCACTCCAATCATCATTACAGCTGCACCAAATAAAGTAAATGCACCAGCCAATCCTAATAATAAAGCAATTCCAATTCCTGCTACTGGAGCCGTTGCACCAAATGCAGTTAGAGCTGTTCCTAATACACCCAATCCAGCTGCTGCTAAAGGTGCAGTTAAACCAACTGCTAACATTCCTATTGAACCAGGTATCATTAATGTAAATCCAATCGCAGCTAATCCTAAATTTAATGCACCTAATGCTACTGCCGCAGTTCCCATTGCAGTTAAACCCGCTGCTAATCCAATTAAACTAGAACTTTCTGCTGCTTTTCCAACTGCCTTTCCTGCTTTACCTACATTTTTCATATTCTTGGCCGCCTTTGCTCCTTTTGCTGCACCACCTCCTATTTCACCCGCTGCTGCACCACCTCCAAAAATTGAACCAGCTGCTTTTAAAGCAGTCATCTTTGCAATCAATCCTGGAAACATAGTATTTAACATATATTTGCCTGCACTCGTAATACTATTAAATGCCATACCAACACCTTTACTAACCGTTTGCCATAATGAAGTTTGTACAATAGATGCTTTTATTGAATTACCTATACCCATAAGTGATATCCAAGCATGCCCTAACTTTTTTCTTAATCCACCGGTAAAACCACTCCATATCTTAGTTGCAACACCAGAACCTAAAATTTTATTATAAATACCACTCATCATTGCACCTATTAATCTAAATGGTCCCATTGCTAAATACCAAATAAAAGAACCTAATGCTTTTATTGGATTCAATAATTTTAATAAAGAAGTTCCCATTGCATTAAGACCAAGATTAAGTTGTCCTGCTCCCATAACTAATGCAGACATTCCAGTTAATATTTTTCCTGTCAATGAGTTTCCCATTGCAGTTAATATCTCACTACCTTGACTATATAATTTATTACCAACACCATGCATTCCATTTAAGGTTTCTTGGTGTCCAATCATTTGTTGCATTTCTGCTGCTGATACACCTAATGATTTTGCAATTGCTTGTCTTTGGTAATAATCCATTTTATTATATGCTTGAATACCACCGGCTGCATCTAACGCTGCTTTCATACCCTCATCTATCTTACCTTGATACATTAATTCTCTTGCCTTACCTAAATTCAAATCTTTACCTAATAAAACAGATGCTTCCATTTCATCTTGTATTGAACTTTGATAATCTAATAAATGATCTGCTACTTTGGAAACTGTATCTAAACCTACTCCTAATCTTGAAGCTGCTACTGCCGCATCTGCAATATTTTTACCACCATCTTTACTATATAATGCAAAAAACTCTGTATTACTAGCTATATCTTTCATTACTTGAGAAGGTGCTACATAGTTTGCCATAGCTAAATCTCTTACATATTGTCCGGTGTTTCTACCAACTTCATAACTTTTACCACTTAATTCACCAAATGCCGTTGATAAGAACGCAACTTCATGTCCACTTAATCCATAATTTGCTGCCATTAAAGCTGCATCAGTTGCCATTTCAAAAGTTAAATGATGTATATCTCCTAAATCTTTTGCTAAATCTATAACTGCTTCACCCGCTCCTTCACCTAATAATAAACTAGCAGCTGCTATTTCACTTTTAAATCCAACCATTTGGGTCATACTAACACCCAATTCTTTATTAATTTCTGCAAAGTGATGTGCCAATTCAGCTGCACCGAATAGGCTTAAAGCCACCATATTTTTTGTGTTAGAAAAAAATAGTTCTACACCTGCTGCTATTTTTTTAAATCCTTTTCCTACGGCACCTATTTCTTCTACTAATTCACCATATATTTCTTTAAATTCTTCTGATTGATTTGCAAATTTTCCAGCTTCTTCTGTCATTTTTTGCAATTCACCTAAACTTTCTGCAAAATTCTGTTTTTGTTCTGCGGTTAATTCGTTACTATCTCTAATAGTTAAGAAACTTCTTTCTAAGTATGCTAATTGTTTTCTTAATTCTTCACCTTTTATTTTAATTTCTAAACTATCTTCTTCATTTAATTGTGCTAATTCCGCTGCTGCCTGTATTCCACTTTGTAATCCTTCATTAAAATCCAATGCACTTTGTTTTAAAGTTGGATCTTTTATACTTTCAATACTTGTGTTTATTTTGTCGGATATACTTAAAGATTCGGTTAATTTTTCTTTGAAATGCTCATACATTTCTGGCATTTCTTTTACAACCGATGATAATGATGTTAAAGAATCTAATTGAATTTTTGATGCATCGTTACTTTCTTTAAGTGTATCTAAATATGATTTATATCTAGTTTGTAATCCTTCAATTTTTTTCTTTTGTTCTTCTATTATTTGGTTTTGTACCTTATCACCTTTTAAACTACCTTCTTTTAGTTTAGACAATTTTTCTTGCTCTGCACGAATTTGTGCAATAAGTTTGGCATATGTTTCTGCCGCATTTACATCCAATCTATCGTAAGGTGTACTTTTTGCCATTAATCAACGTGGTACTTTTTAAGAGCAGCTTTTAATGCTTTTTGATCATCTACAATATTTTTCATTGCCTTTTTAACTTCAGGATGTAAATCAGTATTTTTTACTTTATTATAAAATTGATCACCTGCATCCTTTTGTAATGATTTAAAAAAGTTATCTACTAAAGAAAATAAAATTCCTTCCGATAATTTCTTTTTGTTTTGTTCCATATTACTCATGATTTTATATAAATATCATATAAAACAAAAAGTTAGGAGTTTATCTTCTCCTAACTTTACTATTTGCTTTATTAATTTCTTCGTTTTCTTTTTTCTTAATTTCCAATAATTGGTTGAGATACATTCTTCTAATGTGAATAGGCAAACTATAAACATCTCCAAATGTAAAACCACCACCACCATGAAATACGATAAAGAAAATCTCATCGTATACTTGTTTTTTATAATTAGGCGGTAGGGTAAAAAAAGTCAACCCCAAATGGGATATCTAGCGCCTCCGTTTCGCCTGTTAAATCTGATGTAAAATCAAATTTCATATTTAAATCAGGTGATATACTTCTTACATATGCTCTAAATGCCTTAACATCTTTAGCTAAAAATTGGTTCATAACCCAACTATTAACAAATGCTCTATCACTATTTCCATCAACAGCTACAATCATATATTTTAATCTAGTTGTTACTTCACTGCTATTACTTTTACCTTTAGTTAATCTTTCCATTGCTTTGATATCATTATTAATATCTTTTTCATCTTTGTGAGTTAAAAACTTAAATGTGATATTTTTTCCGGACGGCAATGTAAAATCGTATCTATTATTTGGTGATAACAAACTATAATCAATATCTTTAGTTTGAACTGCTGTTAAATCAATTGTAACTTTTTGTCTTTCACCACTAAATGGATCTGTAATTTCAACATCATATTCAGGACCATATCCTAATACTCTTGCTGCTAAGTAGATAGCGTTCTTATCACCAATAATTAAATCATCGGTATTTACACCTTGTTGAACTACAATTGATTCTAATAATTTATCTAATACTAATCCTTTATTTATTAAGTTTGTATCTGCTAAAATATCTTCTTCTTTTGCTGTAAGATATTTAATTTCTACTTTACCACTACTTAAAGGATTACTCGCTGTGTACACTTTTCCTTCCGATGGTAAACTAATTACTTGAGTTGGAAATTCAAATGTTTTTGCAGTTGTTTGTTGAGGTTGAGTTGGAACTGCTCCTCTTTGTATCTGTATGTTTTCTTCCATAATAACTTTTTGTTTATTTTATATAACTATTTCTTTTTTATTTTTTTAGTTTTTTCATCCGGCCCTGTTGTGTATGGTTGATATGTTGTATAACTAACATTGCTACCCGCTATTGGGAACTTTGCATTTGTTGTAGTTGTTAATGAACCAGTACCAAACGATACTAAATTAGGATTAGCAATTGTAATAGAACCATGTCCAGGTGTTGTTGTAATTGCGTAACCTGGAGTGTATGTTCCTGGATTTACATCACCACAATATACTTTATACGGATTGTATGGGTCTATTGGTGGAGGGGTTGGAACTAATGGTGTCGGTGTTATTGGTGCCATATTAGGTATTCCCCAGCCACCTATTCCAATAGAAGTTCCATTGTCATCATTCACTTTATCCAATTCTTCTTTAATTATATCCCATTGTTTTGGTGTAGGTAAATACTCATTACAAGCGGTCATAAACCCTTTTAACCAAATTGTAAATTCTTTTGATGTCATAACTAATTATTTTTTTTGATTTTTTGGTTGTTCTCCTTTATATTTTTTAAATTTATTATCTTTTGGATTAACATCTATATTTGTAATTTTACCTCTTCTACCATAAGTTTTATATCCCATACTAGCAACTCCACTTGAAACCATAGATTTTGGAATTAATTTGGTAGTATCCATATCCAAAGATACACATCTCAAAATACCAGATAATTTGTAAGTTCTATAAAAGTTTTTTGCAAAGAAAGACATGTTTTTCATTTTATTATTGTAAAAACTTCTTGCATTTTTACCCGGATCAATTTCACCATCCAACTCATCAACTAATTTTTTGAATAGTTGTTTTACGGTAATTGGATTTATACTTGATAATTTTATACAATGAACCAAATCATCACCACCTGATACATATAGTGTATAGATAATTGGTGCACTTGAAAGTGACCAAGTTTTTGAATCATCTTCATCTTCAACATATTTATATTCTAATAATTGATAGAATTGACCTCTTACCATTTTACCAACAGGATCGGTAACTAATGTTGGATTTGAGGCGTATCTTTTATAAATTTTAGTATAATTGGTATCTCTTGCCATTATTTTTTATTCAGCATTTTTAATTTAGGTAACTGAATTTGTTGAAACTTAGGTTGTACTTTAGTATAAATACCATATTGATTCAAAATACCATCAAACAATTTAGTCATTTTTTCTAAGCTAAAATTTTGTTTGTTTTGTTTACCCAATTGGAAAGATGCTACTTTATATTTATCATAATTTTTGTAAACATCTTTAATACTTTGTAACGCCTTTGAAATGTTTACATTAAACCATTGTGCTTCTTTTAATAAAAATTGATTTGCTGCAGATTCATGTACCGGCTTTAATTCACCTTCCAATAAAACTGCACCTTCTTTTAAGAAATCCAAATGACCACTCCAATTACTTACTAATATTGGTTTACCCGTTAAACTGAATTCTAATAATGGTCTACCAAATCCTTCACCCTTTGTGAAGTTTAACATGGCCTTTACC
>JACCDL011222134.1_pt1 | contig 11683 bp, 7 predicted proteins | sample 7441931 | NCBI WGS metagenome assembly JACCDL01 (sample SAMN15323437, study PRJNA562643) | freshwater metagenome | isolation source: river surface water | place: USA:Blue River Watershed | collected 2017-08-16 | reverse complement strand
GCTAGACAAGTCTCGACGCAGTGCAATAAAGCAGGTTGCTTCGGGTCGCTTTGGCGTTACCAGCATGTATCTCACTCACGCAGATGATATTCAAATCAAAATGGCACAGGGGGCAAAACCAGGAGAAGGCGGGCAGCTTCCACCTAACAAGGTGTATCCGTGGATTGCAAGAACTCGCCACGCGACCGCGGGTGTAGGGCTAATCTCGCCGCCACCGCATCATGACATCTATTCGATTGAAGACCTCAAACAGTTGATTTTCGATCTGAAGCGAGCTAACCGAGCCGCTCGCGTTCACGTGAAACTTGTTTCGCAGGTTGGCATCGGAACGGTTGCCGCCGGAGTTGCCAAGGCCAAAGCCGACGTGATTCTAGTTTCGGGGCACGACGGAGGTACCGGCGCGTCACCGCTGAATTCGCTGAAACACGCTGGAACCCCGTGGGAGCTCGGGCTCGCCGAGGCACAGCAGACACTAATGGCAAACGGTTTGCGCGATCGTGTTTCAGTTCAAGTTGACGGCCAAATGAAGACCGGTCGCGATGTCGTAATCGCGGCACTTTTGGGAGCCGAGGAGTTTGGTTTTGCAACGGCACCGCTTGTGGTTGAAGGCTGCGTGCTCATGCGGGTATGCCATCTAGACACCTGTCCAGTGGGAGTCGCGACGCAGAACCCCGTGCTGCGCGAACGTCTCACCGGTAAACCCCAATTTGTTGTCAACTTCTTTGAATTACTTGCCGAGGAAGTGCGAGAGTATCTCGCCAAGCTAGGCTTCAGAAGTCTCGACGAGGCCATCGGTCACAGCGAGTTCATCGATGTCAACCGTGCGATTAGCCACTGGAAGGCTGATGGTTTAGACCTGAGCCCGATTCTCGCCTCTCCGGCGGTTGCGACCTCGGCCTCTCGTCGCAAGTCAACCAGCCAGAATCACGAGCTTGAGAAGCACTTCGATCACAAACTCATCTCGCACTTCGCCAAATCTCTTGAAACTGGCGACACCGCGTCGCTCTCATTGAAAGTCAGCAACGTCGACCAAGCCGTTGCGACGATGCTCGGCAACGAACTAACCAAGCGTCACGGGGTGGAAGGTCTGCCAGAGGCAACCATCAACATCGAACTGCAGGGTTCAGCCGGACAATCATTCGGAGCTTTCATTCCGAAGGGCATAAAGCTCAGTCTCGAAGGAGACTCAAATGACTATGTTGGCAAGGGTCTTTCTGGTGGAACGATTGTTATCAAACCTCATCGTGAAAGTGTTTTCGCCGCAGAAGACAACATAATCGCAGGAAACGTAATAGGTTATGGCGCTACGAGTGGAAACATATTCATTCGGGGAGTTGTCGGTGAACGTTTCTTGGTAAGAAACAGTGGCGCAACCGCTGTTGTTGAGGGTGTCGGCGATCATGCGCTTGAATACATGACCGGTGGCGTTGCGGCAATACTCGGTTCTACCGGGCGCAATCTTGCGGCTGGAATGTCGGGAGGCGTGGCTTACATCTACAAATTGCGAGCAGACCGTGTCAACCGCGAGGCGCTTGAAAGCGCAGACCTAACTCTCGAAGAGCTTAATGACGAAGACAGCGAACTTCTGCAGAGCCTGCTCTCTCGTCACGTTCTAGAAACAGACTCGACTCTTGCCTCGAGGCTGCTATTCAACTTTGACTTGGAGTCAAAGAACTTCACCAAGGTTTTGCCGAGCGATTACGCTGCCGTGCTGAAAATTCGCAAGGATGCAGAGGGCGAAAACCTCGACCCAGACGGAGATGTTGTCTGGAAGAGAATTTTGGAGGTGACCGGTGGCTGATCCGAGGGGATTCCTAAAGGTTACCGAGCGCCAAACCGCCGGACGTCGCCCGGTATCGATTCGAGTGCGTGACTGGAAAGAAGTCTACGAACCGCGCGATGAGGCTGTTGTGAAGCAGCAGGCCGGTCGCTGCATGGATTGTGGAATCGCTTTTTGCCATCAAGGATGCCCACTCGGAAACCTGATTCCAGAGTGGAATGACCTAACCTGGCGAGACCAGGGAGCACTTGCTATTGAGCGACTTCACGCAACCAACAACTTTCCCGAGTTCACCGGCAGGCTCTGCCCAGCACCCTGCGAGAGCTCTTGCGTTCTTGGCATCAATCAGCCAGCGGTAACAATAAAGGAAATCGAAGTCTCAATCATTGACCGCGCCTTCGAAAACAACTTGGTCGTTCCGCACGCGCCAGAACGCCTCACGGGCAAGACGGTAGCGGTAGTAGGTTCGGGGCCGGCTGGGCTAGCAGCAGCGCAGCAACTTACGCGCGCTGGGCACACCGTTGCTGTGTTCGAGAAAGACGACAGAATTGGCGGTTTGCTTCGCTACGGAATTCCCGACTTCAAGATGGAGAAACACCACATTGACCGTCGAGTCGCGCAGATGGAGGCAGAGGGAACTCGATTTAGGCTCGGCGTCAACATAGGCGTTGACATCACGTGGCCCGAGCTACGCTCTCGCTTCGACGCCGTTCTTGTTGCAACGGGTGCTCCAGAACCTCGTGATCTCAAAATTCCCGGACGTAATCTCGCTGGCGTCGAGTTTGCTATGCACTACCTGCATCAGGCCAACCAAGCGGTTGCCGGCGACGTCGTGAACAATCAAATTAGCGCCGCCGGAAAGCACGTGGTGATTCTCGGCGGTGGCGATACCGGTGCAGACTGCTTGGGAACAGCAACAAGGCAAGGCGCACTGTCGGTTACCACACTGGCGATTGGCAATCAGCCACCGAATGAGCGACAGCCAAATCAACCCTGGCCGACTTTTCCGAATCTATTTGAAGTGGCAAGCGCTCACGAGGAATTCGGTGAGCGAAAGTATTTGGCAAGCACTGTTGAGTTTGTTGCCAGAGGCGAAGAAGTGGCGGGAGTTCGTGTTGCTGAGACTGAATTTGTCGACGGAAAGCGTGTTCCGAAGGCTGGCACCGAGAGAATCATTGAAGCCGATTTGGTTTTGCTAGCGCTCGGTTTCACCGGTGCCGACCAATCCACGCTGTCTTCGCAGACCACAGCGATCTTCGATGAACGCGGTAACATTTCGCGCTCTAAAGATTGGCAGACCAATCACGATGGATTTTTCGTGGCGGGTGATGCCGGACGTGGCCAGAGTCTGATTGTCTGGGCCATTGCCGAAGGTCGCTCTGCCGCTGCCGCTATCGACAACTATCTCGAAGGTGTGACAGAGCTACCAGCTCCGGTAAAGCCAAACGACAGGTCATTCGACCTCTAACAAAAACTCGCTCGATAAACTTGTCGGGATAAACAAAAGAAGGAACCAATGAGACGCGCCAAAATCGTTGCAACGCTAGGCCCAGCCACTTCGAGCTATGACCAGATTCGAGCAATCATCGAGGCGGGTGTCGACGTAGCGCGAATGAACCTCAGCCACGGTAGCTACGAAGTTCACGAAGAGGTTTATCGCAACGTTCGCAAGGCTGCCGAAGACCTAGGCAAGCCCGTTGGCGTGTTTGTTGACCTTCAGGGCCCAAAGATTCGACTTGGCAAGTTTGCGGCCGGCCCCGTGATGCTCGAAAAGGGAGCAACATTCAAGATAACCATCGATGACATTGTTGGCGACATCAACATCTGTTCGACCACTTTCAAGGGCTTGCCAGGCGACGTGAAGCCAGGAGATCTTTTGCTGATTGATGACGGCAAGGTGAGTCTCAGGGCAACCGAAGTTTCGGACAGCACCGTAACCACGGTCGTTGAAATTGGTGGCCCAATTTCTAACAACAAGGGCATCAACCTTCCGGGAGTTGCGGTTAATGTTCCGGCTCTTTCTGAAAAAGACGAGGATGACCTTCGCTGGGGTATTCGTCTCGGCGCAGACATGATCGCACTTTCATTCGTTCGTGACGCTTCTGACATCGTGAGGGTTCACGAAATCATGAAAGAGGAGGGCAAGTTTCTGCCGGTCATCGCGAAGATCGAGAAACCACAGGCAGTTGCCGCCCTCGAAGAAATCATCGACGCTTTCGACGGCATCATGGTCGCACGAGGCGACTTAGGCGTCGAGCTTCCGCTAGAAGAGGTTCCAATCGTTCAGAAGCGTGCTATCGAGCTATCGAGAAGATGGGCAAAGCCAGTCATCGTTGCAACCCAAATGCTCGAGACCATGATCGAGAACTCTCGCCCTACCAGAGCAGAAGCCTCTGACGTGGCAAACGCGATTCTCGACGGTGCCGACGCTGTAATGCTCTCGGGCGAAACCTCAGTTGGCAAGTGGCCTGTCGAGACCGTCGAGGTAATGGCGCGAATCATTGAGTCGACAGAAGACAATGGCCTAGACCGCATTCCGGCTTTGGGCACCCGCCCTCACACACACGCGGGAGCGGTTTCGCTAGCGGCTGTTGAAATCGCCGAGCTGCTCGGCTCAAAGTATGTCTGTGTTTTCACGGCATCTGGCGATTCGATGCGTCGCGTCTCAAGGCTTCGCACAGCCGTGCCGATCATCGCCTTCACGCCTAGCGCAGAAACTCGGCGCAGGCTCTCTCTGGTTTGGGGCTCAAAGACCTTCATGGTGAACCCGGTTATGCACACAGACCAGATGATGGATCAGGTCGACGAGATTCTGCTCGCTCAGGGGCTAGCAAAGATTGGCGACGAAGTCGTTGTAGTTGCCGGCACACCACCCGGGGTTCCAGGCTCAACCAACACGCTCAGAGTGCACAGGGTGGGCGAGGCCAACTAAACAGAAAAACCGACCCCGAGGGGTCGGTTTCTTCTTGTGCCGAAGGCGGGACTTGAACCCGCACTCCTTTCGGAAAAGCATTTTGAGTGCTCCGCGTCTGCCATTTCGCCACTTCGGCTACCGAAATAGTTTAGACCATCGACGATTTACGCCAAAACTCCAATATGCTTGTCGGCATGAACGAGACACCAGCGAAGCGAACCGTTCTGGTCGCAGAGGATGAGTCTCTGATTCGCATGGACATAGTTGAAACGCTCAAGGATTTTGGTTTCGAGGTAATCGCCGAAGCCGCAGACGGCCTCGAGGCAGTTGAACTCGCAAAGACAAAGAACCCCGACCTCATCGTGATGGACATCAAGATGCCAAACCTCGACGGCATCTCTGCAGCCGAGCAAATTCAGCCACTAAGAATTCCGATTGTTTTGCTCACGGCCTTTAGCCAAAAGGAGCTCGTCGAGCGCGCTTCGGAGGCGGGGGCCATGGCTTACGTTGTAAAACCGTTCACTCCCAATGATTTGCTACCGGCTATCGAGATTGCCTGGAGTAGGCATCAGCAATTCACTGCCCTCGAAGCCGAGATTCAAGACCTTAACGAGAGATTCGAAACCCGCAAGTTGGTCGATCGCGCCAAGGGCCTGCTAAACGAGAAGATGAACCTCACAGAACCCGAAGCATTTCGCTGGATTCAAAAGGCGTCAATGGATAGAAGGCTAACCATGCACGAGGTAGCCGTTACGATTATTGACCAACTCGGCCCAAAGAAACCCGAATCTGCTAGCGAATAGGTTTTTCGCGCAGGTAGTTGGTGATGCGCACGGTTGATAAGCGTCGCCCCTGCTCGTCTGTTACAACAATTTCATGAACCGTGAGCGACTTGCCGAGATTAATCGCAGTGCAGGTTCCGGTGACAACACCCGAGGTTGCGGAGCGACTGTGTGAAGCGCTCACCTCGATGCCAACAGCAACGCGATCTGGATAGGCCCAGACGTTGGCCGCCATGCTGCCAAGACTTTCGCCTAGCACCACGTGAGCACCACCGTGAAGAACGCCAAACGGCTGAGTGTTTCCGGCTACCGGCATAGTCGCAACAGCTCGCTCGGCCGACAACTCAATTAGGTTGATGCCCATTTTCTCGGCCAGTTCGCCAACTGAACGGTCGGCGAGCAACTTTGCGGCAGCTTCGCTCGTCTTCACTTCGTCGTTCATGAGTCTCCTCACACATGCATTCGCTTAGGCTATGCCTATGAATGCCAAGCCTACCTTGCTGCTTATTGACGGTCATTCCTTGGCATTTCGGGCCTTCTACGCACTGAGCCCCGATAACTTCAGAACGCCAGACGGCCAGCACACCAACGCCATCCATGGATTCATTTCGATGATGCTGAACATTCTCTCGGCAGAGAAACCAACTCACCTCGCGGTGGCCTTCGATCTTTCGCGCGAGTCTTTTCGCACCGAGGAGTATCCGGAATACAAGGGCACAAGGGGAGAGACTCCACCGGAATTCATCGGGCAGACCGAGTTGCTGCGCGAGGCGCTAAATGCGATGAACATCAAGAACATCACCCGCGACAACTTCGAGGCAGATGACATTCTTGCGAGCCTTGCCGATCAAGCGGCAGATCAGGGGTTCAGGGTTCTGGTGGTTTCTGGCGACCGCGACACATTCCAGTTGATTCGCGATGACACGACGATTCTTTATCCGGTCAAAGGTGTTTTGAATCTTGCCCGCATGGATGACGAAGCGGTTTACGCGAAGTATGCCGTGCATGCCAAGCAGTATCCAGATCTCGCGGCGCTTGTTGGCGAAACCTCGGATAACCTGCCGGGCATACCAGGGGTTGGGCCAAAAACCGCAGCAAAGTGGCTTCAGCAATTTGGCTCGCTGCAGGCAATTTTTGACTCGGCCGACCAAATAGCCGGCAAGGTTGGCGAAAGTCTTCGCGAGCACATGCAACTGGCAGTGCGCAACCGTCGTCTCAATCACCTGGTGCGAGATCTCGATTTTGATTTCGAGCTCGATAGCTTGGCAATCTCTGGCGTGAACGAGTCGCGAGTGCGTGATGTTTTCGGCAAACTGCACTTCAAGTCTCTAACCGAGAGAGTTCTTAGGCTGAAAGGCTCCGCTGCGGCAAATTCGGCAGGGCCTGATGAAATCGCCGACTCCGTTGGTGACTCAAAATCGGTTAGTGATAACAAAAGCGATTCGCCAACCGTGTTTCGAGAAATTGAAATTCCGGCTAACACTTCGATTTCTAAGAGTGAAGCAACCAAGTTGGTCACAACAACTACTGGGCTTCTAGCAATCGCTTTCGAATTCGGCGAGAGTGGCATTCTGAGCATCGGCTTCGCAACAGAATCGACGCGCTACAGCTGGGCGCCGGCCTCGGCAAAAGAAGTTTCAGAAGCAATCGGTCAATGGCTTGCTTCGAAAGACTCGGCGAAAGCTCTATTCGATTCGAAGAACACCACCAGAAGGCTTCTCGAGCTTGACCTCGACCTCTCTGGAGTCGAATTCGACGTTCTTCTAATGACCTATCTGCAGAATCCGATTCGAAAAGACTATTCAATCGATGACATCGCCCTCGAGTACCTTGGCCTGTCTGTCGTCCGCGGAGATCAAAACGCCCTGATTCGCGAATCCGCCGACGATGCGTCTCTTGATGCCTGGCTTACTGCGACCTTGGCACCAAAACTTTTCGAAACACTGCGAACAGAAGACCAGCTTCGAGTTCTCACCGAGATTGAACTGCCAACCAGCAAGGTTCTGGCAACCATGGAATACACGGGCGTCTCGATTGATCGCCCAAAGCTAGAAGCACTTTTTGAATCGTTAGGCGAGGAGGTTTCAGCAATTGCAAAAGAGGCCTACTCGATTATCGGCAAAGAAATAAATCTTGCGTCACCAAAGCAACTACAGACCGTGCTGTTCGAAGATCTCGGAATGACCGGAACCAAGTCTGTGAAGACGGGTTTCTCGACAAATGCCGCGGCTCTGAACGAACTCTTCGAGCAGACCGAGCACCCTTTTCTTGCGAAGCTGCTCGAGCACAGAGAAACATCAAAGCTGCGTCAAATAGTTGAAACGGTAATCAAGGCCGTTGCTCCCGATGGTCGAATTCACACCAACTACTCGCAAACCGGAACTTCAACCGGAAGACTTTCAAGTGATTCGCCGAATTTGCAAAACATTCCAATCAAGAGCGAACGCGGACGACAGATTCGAGACTCGTTTATCGTCGGTGAGGGCTTCGAAACGTCGCTGACTGCTGACTACTCGCAGATTGAAATGCGCATCATGGCCCACCTGAGCGAAGACGCCGGACTGATTGAGGCATTCAAGAGCGGCGAAGATTTGCACCGATTCGTCGGCTCGAGAATCTTCGGGGTTGCCCCAGAAGACGTGACAAGCGCTATGCGTTCGAAGGTGAAGGCGATGAGCTACGGTCTCGTCTACGGGTTGAGCGAATACGGCCTCGCCAAGCAACTCAGAATGTCGAACGGCGAGGCTAAGCAACTTATGGCCGATTACTTCGACCGTTTCGGGGGAGTCAGACGGTACCTATCGCAGGTTGTCGACCAGGCGAAGCTGAATGGCTTTACCGCTACAACCTTTGGCCGCCGCAGGCCGTTCGACGATCTCAAATCGAGCGTGTTTCAGGTGCGAGAAGCCGCCAGGCGCGCGGCCCTCAACGCACCGATTCAAGGCACCGCTGCCGACATCATGAAGCTCGCGATGACCCGCATTGCGTCCGAAATGGCCGAAGGGGGCTTTAGAAGCCGCATGCTGCTGCAGGTTCACGATGAACTGGTGTTTGAGGTGTATTCGGGCGAACTCGAGAAGCTTAAATCGCTGGTTACCGAGCAGATGAGCAAAGTTGTCGAACTCAGCGTTCCACTCGAGGTGCACATTGGCGTAGGCAAATCCTGGGATGCCGCGGGGCACTAGCCAAATCTGGCTGTTGATAAAGCGCTAAACGGGGCTAGACTTGGCAGGTGCCGTTTGGCGCAAATCCATCGCCTTCGAGGGTGAAACCTCGCTTGGCCCGAGTATGTCCGTAAAGAGTAAAACAAAATATGACAAACACCCCAAGCAAGCAGATCGCAGTCAACGACATCGGATCTGCTGAGGACTTTCTAGCAGCGGTCGAGAAGACCCTAAAGTTCTTCAACGACGGAGACCTAATCGAAGGAACCGTTGTAAAGATTGACCGCGATGAAGTTCTTCTAGATGTTGGCTATAAGACCGAAGGCGTTATTCCTTCGCGTGAACTTTCGATTCGCCACGACGCAGATCCATCAGAGATCGTTTCGGTTGGTGACACCGTAGAGGCCCTAGTTCTTCAAAAAGAAGACAAAGAAGGCCGCCTAATTCTTTCAAAGAAGCGCGCACAGTACGAGCGCGCTTGGGGCGATGTTGAGAAGGTTAAAGAAGCAGACGGCACCGTAACCGGTGTTGTTATCGAGGTTGTCAAGGGTGGACTAATCGTCGACATTGGCCTTCGTGGATTCTTGCCGGCTTCACTAATTGAACTTCGCCGCGTTCGCGACCTCGGCCCATACCTGGGTCAGAAGGTTGAAGCCAAGATTCTCGAACTCGACAAAAACCGCAACAACGTTGTGCTTTCACGTCGCGCATTGCTAGAGCAGAGCCAGTCAGCAAACCGCAGCACCTTCCTTGCAGACTTGGCTAAGGGCCAGATTCGTACCGGTGTTGTTTCATCTATCGTCAACTTTGGTGCGTTCATCGATCTTGGTGGCGTAGATGGTTTGGTACACGTATCAGAGCTTTCATGGAAGCACATTGAGCACGCTTCTGAGGTTGTTGAAATTGGCCAAGAGGTAACCGTTGAGGTTCTCGAGGTCGACCAAGACCGTGAGCGCGTATCGCTTTCACTCAAGGCAACCCAGGAAGACCCATGGGCCGTGTTTGCTCGCACCCACGCAATCGGTCAGTACGCACCTGGCAAGGTCACCAAGTTGGTTCCATTTGGCGCATTCGTTCGCGTTGCCGATGGCATCGAAGGACTAGTTCACATTTCTGAACTATCAGCGAAGCACATCGAGCTAGCCGAGCAGGTAGTTGCCGTGAACCAAGACGTATTCGTCAAGGTAATCGACATCGATCTAGACCGCCGCCGCATCTCACTATCGCTAAAGCAGGCAACTGTCGAGGTAGACCCAGACAGCACCGAGTTCAACCCTGCGCTCTATGGAATGGCCGCAGACTACGACGACGCCGGTCAGTACAAGTACCCTGAGGGCTTCGACTCGGCGACCAGCGAATGGAAGCCCGGCTACGAGGATGCACGCATCAAGTGGGAGAAGGAGTACGCAGAGGCTCACGCCCGTTGGGAAGAGCACAAGCGCCAGGTAAAGATCGCCAACGAGGCTGCCGCCAAGTTGCCAGACGCACCTGCCGTCGACCCTGCTGCTTCTAACTCAAGCTATTCAAGTGACTCGGCCGACGAGGGAACTCTTTCAGGAGACGAGTCGCTCGCAGCACTTCGTGACCAGCTAAAGAGCGCCGAATAGGCTTCACCTTTCAGAATGCGGGTCGCGCAATTGGCCCGCATTCTGCATTTAAGTTGCAACTGCTTAGGCTTAGAGCATGTATCTAATCGGCCTAACCGGAGGCATTGCTGCCGGCAAGAGCACGGTTGCAAGGCGTTGGGTTGAGAGCGGCGCTATTGAAATAGACGCAGATCAAGTTGCCCGGCAGGTGGTGGAACCTGGCACACCCGGCCTAAAGGCCATAGTCGAGAATTTCGGTTCAGACATCCTTACTGAATCAGGTGAACTAGACCGTAAAGCACTCGGCAAATTGATTTTCTCTGACCAGGACAAGCGCGAGCTCTTGAACTCGATTCTTCATCCGCTAATCAAAGAAAGAACCAGGCAGTTGCTCAGCGAGATGCCCGAGCAAGCAATCGTTGTTTACAACGTTCCGCTATTGGTCGAAGCCGCAGTCGACCACGCCTTCGACCTGGTAGTAACAGTTGAAGCTCCAGAAGAAGAGCAAATTCGACGCCTGGTTAGAAACCGTGGTTTGACCGAAGCCGATGCCCGCAACAGAATCGCGGCTCAGGCTAAACCGGTCGAGCGCGCTGCACGAGCCGATCGAATTTTGAATTCAAATCAAGACATTAACCTTCTGTTGCGCGACGCTGATGCTCTTTGGAGAGAAATAGAGCAGTTGTCGATGCAAGCCGGTGCCAACTAATGCAGCCAACGCGAGCGCTCAATCGCTTCGAGGTGATTAGCGAGTACAAACCGGCCGGCGACCAGCCGCAGGCGATCGCCGAGCTAACCAAGCGCCTGAACAACGGTGAACGCGATGTTGTGCTTCTTGGTGCCACTGGAACCGGAAAATCGGCGACTACCGCTTGGCTAGTTGAACAGGTGCAAAGACCAACGCTGGTTTTGGCCCATAACAAGACCCTCGCGGCACAGTTGGCTAATGAGTTCAAGCAGCTGTTGCCGAACAACGCGGTTGAATACTTCGTTAGCTACTACGACTACTACCAGCCAGAAGCATACGTTCCGCAAACCGACACCTTCATCGAGAAAGACAGTTCGATAAACGAGGAGGTCGAAAGACTTCGCTACAAGGCAACCATGAGCCTGCTGTCGCGCAGGGATGTAATCGTGGTGAGCACGGTCAGCTGCATATACGGTCTCGGCGCACCCGCTGAATATTTGAACCAGAGCGTTCCTCTGCAGGTTGGTCAGCGAATCGATCGCGACGCCTTGATTAGACGGTTCGTAGAACTTCAGTACAAGCGCAACGACATCGATTTCAGCCGTGGCAACTTTCGCGTCAAAGGCGACACAATCGAGATCATTCCGGTTTACGACGAACTGGCAACACGAATCGAACTTTTCGGAGACGAAATCGAGGCAATCTACTCACTTTCGCCACTAACAGGTGAGGTCATGGGTAACCCATCGACGGTAGCCATTTTCCCGGC
>JACCDL011360336.1_pt1 | contig 11685 bp, 8 predicted proteins | sample 7441931 | NCBI WGS metagenome assembly JACCDL01 (sample SAMN15323437, study PRJNA562643) | freshwater metagenome | isolation source: river surface water | place: USA:Blue River Watershed | collected 2017-08-16 | reverse complement strand
CAAGTACGAGAACAGCGGCATCGCCAAGGACGGCGCAAAAATGGTCACCGCCGTGGCGACGACCCAGGTACCGAAATTCACCATGATCATCGGCGGCAGCTTCGGCGCCGGCAACTACGGCATGTGCGGCCGCGCCTACAGCCCGCGCTTCCTGTGGATGTGGCCGAACGCACGCATCTCCGTGATGGGCGGCGAGCAGGCTGCCAGCGTGCTGGCCACCGTCAAGCGCGACGGCATCGAAGCCAAGGGTGGCAGCTGGAGCATGGAGGAAGAAGAAGCCTTCAAGGCCCCGATCAAGCAGCAATACGAAGACCAGGGCCACCCCTATTACGCGACCGCCCGCATCTGGGACGACGGCGTGATCGACCCCGCCGACACCCGCCGCGTGCTGGCGCTTGGCCTCTCGGCCTCGCTCAATGCGCCGATCCCCGAGACCAAGTTCGGCCTGTTCCGCATGTAAGGAGTTCATGATGTACCAGACCCTCGAAATCGAACGCCAAGGCCGTGTGGCCACCGTGTGGATGAACCGCCCCGACGTGCACAACGCCTTTGACGAAACCCTGATCGCCGAACTCACCGCCGCCTGCGAAGCGCTGGATGCAGATGCCAGCGTGCGCGTGGTGGTGCTGGCCGGACGCGGCAAAAGTTTTTCCGCCGGTGCCGACCTGAACTGGATGAAGCGCGCCGCACAAAACGGCGTGGAAGACAACCTGCGCGACGCGCGTGCACTGGCGCGCATGCTGCGCGTGCTGGCCGAAATGAAGAAGCCCACCATTGCCCGCGTGCAAGGTGCGGCGCTGGGTGGTGGCACGGGCCTCACGGCCGCTTGCGACATCGCGGTGGCGTCGACCAAGGCGGTGTTTGCGACGTCTGAAGTCAAGTTCGGCATCATTCCCGCGGCCATCAGCCCCTACGTGGTGCGGGCCATCGGCGCGCGCCAGAGCTACCGCTACTTCCAGTCGGCCGAGCGCATCGATGCCCAGCGCGCCCGCGAATTGGGCCTGGTGCATGAGGCCGTCGAGCCCGAGCGGCTGGATGCCAAGGTGCAGGAGATCGTGGATGCCCTGATCCAGGGCGGCCCGCTGTCGCAGGCCGCCGCCAAGGATCTGATCCGCGCGGTAGACAACAAACCCATCGACGACGCCGTGGTCGAAGACACGGCACAGCGCATCGCGCAGCTGCGCGCCACCCCCGAAGCCCAGGACGGCTTGTCGGCATTCCTCGACAAGCGTCAACCCGGCTGGCTGGCCTGAGGAGCACAGAACATGTTCAAGAAAATTCTGATTGCGAACCGTGGCGAAATCGCCTGCCGTGTCGCCGCCACGGCCCGCCGCATGGGCATCCAAACCGTGGCCGTGTATTCCGACGCCGACGCCCGCGCCAAGCATGTGCAGGCCTGCGACGAAGCCGTGCATGTGGGGGGCTCGGCGCCCAAGGACAGCTACCTGCAGTGGCAGCGCATCCTCGATGCGGCCAAGGCCACGGGCGCCGAAGCCATCCATCCGGGCTATGGCTTTCTGAGCGAGAACGAGGCTTTCGCCAAGGCCTGTGCCGAAGCAGGCCTGGTCTTCATCGGCCCGCCCGCCTCGGCCATCCTGGCCATGGGCCTGAAGGCCGAGTCCAAGCAGCTGATGGAAAAGGCCGGCGTGCCGCTGGTGCCCGGCTACCACGGCAGCAACCAGGACCCGGCCCTGCTGCAGGCCGAGGCGGATCGCATCGGCTATCCGGTGCTGATCAAGGCCAGTGCCGGGGGCGGTGGCAAGGGCATGCGCGCGGTCGAGAAGTCGGCCGACTTCATGGCCGCACTCGAATCCTGCAAGCGCGAAGCCATCAACAGTTTTGGCAGTGACGCGGTGCTGATCGAAAAATACGTGCAGCGCCCGCGCCACATCGAGATCCAGGTGTTTGGCGACACCCAGGGGCATTGCGTTTACCTGTTCGAGCGCGACTGTTCGGTACAGCGCCGCCACCAGAAGGTGCTCGAAGAAGCCCCGGCCCCGGGCATGACCGAGGCCTTGCGGGCGCAGATGGGGGCCGCCGCCGTGGCTGCCGCCAAGGCGGTGAACTATGTGGGCGCCGGCACGGTGGAGTTCATCGTCGAGCAGGCCGCCTACGACCAGCCCGAGTCCATGCGGTTTTATTTCATGGAGATGAACACGCGATTGCAGGTCGAGCACCCGGTGACCGAAGCCATCACCGGCCTGGACCTGGTGGAATGGCAGCTGCGCGTGGCCAGCGGCGAGCCGCTGCCGCTGCAGCAGGACCAGATCCGCATGCAGGGTCACGCGATCGAGGCGCGCATCTGCGCCGAAAATCCGGATAACAATTTCCTCCCCGCCACAGGCACGCTGGCCGTGTACCGCAAGCCGCAGGCCGTGAGCTCTGAACGGGGCAATGTGCGCTTTGACGACGGCGTGCGTGAAGGCGACACCATCAGCCCTTTCTACGACTCCATGGTGGCCAAGCTGATCGTGCACGGTGACACGCGCGAGCAGGCGCTGGCCCGGCTCGACGCCGCACTGGCGCAGACCCACATCGTGGGCCTGAACACCAATGTGCAGTTCCTGCGCCATGTGGTGCGCAGCGACGCGTTCGCCACCGCCAAGCTCGACACCGCGCTGATCCAGCGCGAGAGTGATGTCCTGTTCAGGCAGGATCCGGTGGGTGTGCAGGCCGCGGCAGCCGCCGTGGTGGCACACACCCTGGCGGCCGAGCAGGCACTGGCAGGCACCGACCCCTTCAGCCGCCGCGATGGCTGGCAGTCGCACGGCGTCACCCGCCGCCGCTTCGAACTGGACTACGCCGGCGATTCGTTGCAGGCTGTGCTGACCTATGGCCGCGACGGTATGACACTGCAGGTGGGCGAGGGCGCTGCGGCGCCGCTGAGCTTCACCGTCCAGGGCGATGGCCTGTGGGTGCAGCACGCCGAGCGCCTGCACAGCACGGTGCATTGGCAAGGCGAAGTGGCGCACGTCTTCACACCGCGTGGCGCCGCCCGCATCGGCCTGCTCGATCCGTTGGCTCATGCCGGTGAAGCGGCGATCGAAGGTGGACGTCTGACGGCCCCCATGCCCGGCAAGGTGGTGTCGTTTGCCGTCAAGGCCGGCGACAAGGTCAAGGCCGGTCAGCCACTGGCCGTGATGGAAGCCATGAAGATGGAGCACACCATTGCCGCGCCGCACGACGGCACCGTGGCCGAGCTGCTGTACGCCCCGGGCGATCAGGTCACCGAAGGGGCGGAACTGCTCAAGCTGCAGGCCGGTTGACAAACCAGACCCATGCTGGGCTTGACGATGGTGCCCTGCCTCCTGGGGGTGTCTCTTGCAAGTCTGCGGTGGTGGCAGGTGGTGTTGATAATGAAGCAGCATCTGCAGGAGGGGTGAGCATGTCTTTGGCCATGGGGTGGGACGAGTGGGCCGCGCAAGACGCGGTGGGCCTGGCAGCGCTGGTGCGCCAGGGCCAGGTGACGCCTGCCGAGCTGGCGGCACAGGCAGCTGCAGCCGTGGGCAAGGTCAACCCGACGCTGGCCGCCGTGGTCGAGGTGTTCGAGGATGTGGTGGCCGACCCGCTGCGCGATGGCATGAACCCGAATGGCCCCTTGGCAGGGGTGCCGTTTTTCATGAAAGACCTGGGCCCCACGGTCAAGGGCCGGCTGCAGGAGATGGGCTCGCAGTTCATGCGCGGCCACCGTCCGCAGGCCGATGCCTTTTTGACCGGGCAGATCCGCAAGGCAGGACTGAACATCATCGGTCGCACGACCACGCCCGAGTTTGGCGTGTGCAGCTCGGCTGAAAATCCGGCGGTCTACGTCACCCGCAATCCCTGGAATCTGGCCTACACCACCTGTGGCTCTTCGGCTGGCACGGCGGCCGCACTGGCTGCCGGCGTGCTGCCGCTGTCGCACGCCACCGACGGGGGGGGCTCGATCCGCATTCCGGCGGGCTTCAACGGCAACATCGGTCTCAAGCCCTCACGGGGCGTGTTCTCGATTGCGCCGGGGCTGTCGGACATCAGTGGTTTTGTTTCTACCCAGGGTTGCCAGAGCCGCACAGTGCGCGACACGGCCGCCTTTGTCGACCACTGCCGTGGCGGCGCACCTGGCGAGTTCATGCCCTACTGGATGCCGGCCGAGCCGTATTCGCAGCTGATCCAGCGCGACCCGGGCCGTCTGCGCATCGCGCTCTCGCACGAGTGGGGGGACTACCGCGCCACGCCGCACATCGTGGCCGAACTCGAGCGCGCAGGGCGCTTTCTGGAAGGCTTGGGCCACCATGTCGAGTGGGCCTTGCCGCAAGTGGATTACCGTGCAGCCTTTGCGGCGCAGACGCTGTGCTACATCAGCAATTTTTCGCAAACCATCTCCAATCTGCTGGCGCCGCGCGGTCTCGAAGCGCCTCCTGAAGGCCTGGTGGAGCCGATCAACATCAAGATCTGGCAGGAGGGCCTGCACACCACCTGGGCCGAACGTGCCCGCATGCAGGCGGTGTTCAACACCACGGCCAGGGGCTTCGGGGCCTTCTTCGAAGAGTGGGACATCATCCTCACCCCCATCACCGCGTTGTCCACGCCCAAGCTGGGCACCACCGAGTACCTGACCCTCAGTGACAACCCGTCGGTGCACGACTGGTTCGAGAACCTGTGGCGCTTTTTTGCCTACACACCGCTCACCAACCTCTGCGGCATTCCGGGCATTTCGCTGCCGATGGCAGTGCAGGAGAATGGCTTGCCCTTCGGCATCCATGCCCAGGCGCGCCAGGCCAATGACGGGCTGCTGCTGCAACTGGCCGCTCAGATTGAACGCGCACTGGACGGTCGGTGGAACCATGGGCGCCGGCCTGCCGTACACGTCTGCGCATGATGTATACTTCGCGCCTGATTTGAGATGAAGGCCCATCGCCCGATGGGCTTTTGTTTGTACCGATCATTCCCCGATAGCTCAGTCGGTAGAGCGCCGGACTGTTAATCCGTAGGTCCCTGGTTCGAGCCCAGGTCGGGGAGCCAAAGTTTTGCGGGATTAGCTCAGTTGGTAGAGCGATACCTTGCCAAGGTATAGGTCGAGAGTTCGAGCCTCTTATCCCGCTCCACGTTCAAAGGGCCTGCGTCAGCAGGCCCTTTGCCATTTCAGGCTCCTCTTCAGTCGCCCCTTGCTCAGGCAGACACATCCTCGAGCATCTGCCCATCGTCCGCCAGTGCGCCGCTGCGCGCCAGATCGGCGAGCAACTGCCGCACCCAGGTGTCCAGCGGCATGCCGCCGCCGTGGTGCTGGTGCAGGCTGCGCATGTAAGGAACGTCTTGGGCCCAGCGCATGAAGTCCTGGTGGCCGATGCGGCCGAACTCCTGCAGCTTGAACTTGAGCAGCACCTTGGCGCCATAGCGTGCGTGTTTTTCGGGCGTCTGCGCAAACGATTCGAGCCGCGTGCGGGCACGCTGCAGGGCGCCTGAGGTGTCGGCAAACACCCGGCCATGCCCCGGAATGATGGTGTGCGGGTCCAGTCGCTCGATCAGGTCGAGGCTGGCAGCCACATCGTCAAAGCCGGGCTCGCCTTCGAGCTCCGGAAACACCACGCCGAAGCCGTTTTCCCAGAGGGCATCGGCAGAGATCAACAGCCGGTGCTCGGGTGCGAACAGGATGACCGAGTGCGGGTCGTGGCCCGGGGCCGCATGCACTTGCCATTCGGTGTTTGCCCAGCGGTGGCTGCTGCCGGGGTGCAGCAGGCCTTGAACGGCAAACGGCGGACAGGTCTGGCCAGTGGGCTCGTAGCTCAGCTCGGCGTGATTCCAGGCCTGCACCGGCTTGGCCAGACCCGGCGGGATGCGGGTGTGCAGCGCGGGGTCGCGCGTCTGCAGCGCGGCATTGCCGCCGCAGTGATCACTGTGCAGGTGGGTGTTGACGAGCTGGTCCAGTGGCCGTCCAGCCAGGGCACGTTCGACCAGGGCCAGCGTCTGCGTGGCGTGGGTGGCGTAGCCGCTGTCCACCAGCGTGGCGCTGCCCTCGTCGGTCAGCAGGATGTTGTTGGAGGAAAGCCAGCCGCGCTCGAAGACCTGAACGCCGGTGGGCAGGAGAGGGTCTCGAAGCATGGGGCCAGTTTAGGCGCTGTCGGCGCGTTCTGTCCGGCAGGCAGTCCCCTGCCGGACAAAACCGGTCATTTGCCGCTGCGCAATTCGCGCCGCAGGATCTTGCCCACGTTCGATTTGGGCAGCTCGTCGCGGAACTCGATGTACTTCGGGCGCTTGTAGCCGGTGAGGTTCTCATGGCAAAAGCGCGCCACGGCGTCCTCGGTCAGCAAGGGGTCATTGCGCACCACGAAGACCTTGATGGCCTCGCCCTGCATGGCGTCGGAGACGCCCACAGCAGCGCATTCGACCACGCCGGGGCAGGTCGAGATGAGGTTTTCGAGCTCGCTGGGAAATACATTGAAGCCGCTGACGATGATCATGTCTTTCTTGCGGTCGACGATGCGGGTGAAGCCTTCGTGGTCCATGATGCCGATGTCGCCGGTGCGCATGAAGCCATCGGCCGTGAAGGTCTTCGCGTTTTCTTCGGGCTTGTTGTAGTAGCCGGGCATCACGTTGGGGCCCTTGATGCAGATTTCGCCCGACTCGCCTACCGGCAGGCTTTGACCATTGTCGTCCTTGATGGCGATCTCGATGCCGGGCAGGGGCAGGCCGATGTTGCCGCTGAAGTGTTTTTGCGTGACGGGGTTGTTGGTGCCGATCGCGCAGGTCTCGCTCATGCCCCAGCCTTCGATCATGGCGCTGCCGGTGGCTTGCTGCCAGCTGCGTGCCGTGCCTTCCGAGGCGGCCATGCCGCCCGCCTGGGTCAGACGCAGCGATGAAAAATCGATGGTTTTGAACATCGGATGGTTGAGCAGCGCGTTGAAGAGGGTGTTCACGCCGGGCAGGATGTGGAATGGCCGCTTTTTGAGCACCTCGATGAACTTGCCGAAGTCGCGCGGGTTGGGGATCAGTGTGAGGTGCGAGCCCTGGCGGATGGCCAGCAGGCAGAGCGTGAGTGCAAAGATGTGGTAGAGCGGCAGGGCAGCGATCGAGTTGACCTTGCGCAAGTCGCCAATGCCCGCCAGGGCCGGGGTGAACCAGGCTTCGGCCTGCAGCATCGCGGCCACCACATTGCGATGGGTGAGGATGGCACCTTTGGACAGGCCGGTGGTGCCGCCGGTGTATTGCAAAAAGGCGATGTCGTCCATGCCCTGCGGCGTGGGCTTGAGTGTGAGGCGATGGCCTGTGCCCAGCGCCTTGCGCCAGGGCGTGACGCTTCGCCCCTGGTCCAGGGGCAATTCGTATTCGGGCACCAGCTTGGCCAGATGGCGCACCGCAAAAGTCATCCAGCGGCCATACCAGGGGCCGAGCATGTCGCCCAGCGCGGTGATGACGATGTGCTTGACCTGCGTGCGCTCGATCACTTCCTGCAGGGTGTGTGCGAAGTTCTCCAGGATCACGATGGCCGTGGCGCCCGAGTCCTTGAGCTGGTGTTCGAGTTCGCGGGCGGTGTAGAGCGGGTTGACGTTGACGCAGGTGTAGCCGGCGCGGATCACGGCCGACATGGTGACCGCGAACTGTGGCAGGTTGGGCAGCATGATGGCCACGCGGCTGCCCGGCTCCAGCCCCTGGGCCTGCAGCCAGGCGCCCAGCGCGGCGGATTCACGGTCGAGGTCGCCATAAGTCATCCAGCGATCCATGCACACCGAAAACGGGTTGGGCGCATGCTCGCGGAAAGCGCGTTCCAGCACGTCGGTCAAAGAGCTGTACTGCTCGGGGTGGATGTCGTGTGGAACACCCTGTGGGTAGCTTTTGAGCCAGATTTTTTCCATGCCTATGTCTCCAGTGAGCAGCGATTGTGCGCAAAAAACGAACGACCGTGCTCCGGAGAAGTCCTCAATGCCTTTGGGGTTCGGTCCCTCACGCGACAAGGAGCTGGCGTTCAGCCAGCTTTTGATCTGGATCGCGCAGCGGCCCGGAAATCCGGGCAAAATCAGGGTAAACACTTATATTGCTGTCACGCCCCATGCCATCCAACCCTTCCAACCCGCCCGGTTTCTGGCGCCAGCTGTGGCAAAGGTGGTTTTCGGCGGCCGATCCGGGCGCCAGCGGCGGCACATCGCGCGAGCGGGGCTGGGTGCCGATCCGGGCCCTGTCGCCACGTCACAAGCCGCGCATCCTGGAGCATCTGCTGCAGCTGTCCGACAACGACCGCTACCTGCGCTTTGGCTACCCGGCGACCGATGAGCACATCCGCCGCTATGTGGACGGGCTCAATTTCGCTCGCGACGAAATCTTTGGCATCTTCAACCGACGCCTCAAACTGGTGGCGATGGCGCACCTGGCCTTCTCTGTCGACCCCAAGTGGTCCACCTGCGCCGAGTTTGGTGTGTCGGTGGCCGCCAGCCAGCGCGGGCGCGGCATGGGCGCCAAGTTGTTTGACCGCGCCGTGACCTTTGCGCGCAACAACGGGGTGCACATGTTCTTCATCCATGCCCTGAGCGAAAACGCGGCCATGCTCAGGATCGCGCGCAACGCGGGCGCCCGCGTCGAGCGCGATGGCAGCGAAAGCGAGGCCTACCTGACCCTGCCGGAAGCAACGCTCGACAGCCAGGTCTCGGGCCTGCTGCAGGATCAGATGGCCGAGCTGGACTACCAGTTCAAGCTGCAGGCGCAGCAGTTCCGGGGCTGGCTGGCCACCATGCAGGAAGTGCGCCGCGGCGTGCGTGAGGCGCGCCACCAACAGGACCCGCAGCCTTGACCGTTGGCCGGCGGACGGTCACATGAATCCGCTATCCTAGTGGGGTATCCACAACCGCACGTCCTGCACTGCACACTGTGTCAGACCCTCTTCCTGCGCGCGCGGGCACCCGCGAAGACAAGCGCAGCTTCCTGCAGAAACTGGCCGAATTCATCCACCCCGGACCCGATTCCGCGGATGAGCTGATCGAAACCCTGGCTGAGGCCGAAGACAACCAGATCATCAACGCCGAGAGCCGCCTGATGCTCGAAGGCGTGATCCGCATGGCCGACATGACCGCCGGTGATGTGATGGTGGCCGCCCCGCGCATGGACATGCTCGACATCGACGCGCCGTTCGATGAACTGCTGCACCAGGTGATCGAGACCGCCCACTCGCGCTTTCCGGTCTACGAGGGTGAGCGCGACAACGTGATTGGCATCCTCATGGCCAAGGACCTGCTCAAGCTGCAGCGCGCGCCCGAGCTGAACCTGCGCGCCTTGCTGCGACCGGCCGTGTTCGTGCCCGAGAGCAAGGGCCTGAATGACCTGCTGCGGCAGTTCCGCGACAACCGCAACCACCTGGCCATCGTGATCGACGAGTTCGGCCGCATGGCCGGGCTCATCACCATCGAGGACGTGCTCGAGCAGATCGTGGGCGAGATCGAGGACGAGTTCGACATCCAGGACGACGAGGGCGACATCTTCGGCCTGCCCGACCGCACCTTCCGCGTCAGCGGCGACACGGCGGTCGAGCGCGTGGCCGAAGCCTTTGGCGTCGACCTGCTGGCCGCCCAGGCCGGCGAGGACGCCCCCGACTTCGACACCATTGGCGGGCTGATCGCCCACGAGATGGGCCATGTGCCCCGCCGTGGCGAAGCCTTCATCCTGGCCGGTCTGCAGTTTGTGGTGCTGCACACCCGCGCCGGTGCGGTGCGCTGGTTCAAGGTCGCGCGCGCCGAGCCACCGGCCCGGCCATGAAGCGGCGGGCAGCGGCCGCCGTGTCGGCAGGCGGTCTGTGGGTGGCGGCCGTCGCCGGGGCCCTGCAGGCGCTGTCCATCGCCTGGCCCGGCACCGGTCAGGCGCATGGCTGGCTGCAAGTCCTGAGCCTGGCCTTGCTGTGCGGCGGTCTGGCCCGGCTGGCTTTTTCCCGCAGGAGCGGCGATCTCGCCGCGATGGATTCGCGCTCGTTGCTGACTGCTGCGGCAAAGCGTACGGCTGTCTTCGCCGTGTTCTGGCTGGCCGGCGTGTTCTGGTGGCTGCATGTGTCCATGCACCAGGTGGGCGGCATGCCGGCGCCCCTGTCGGTGGCGGCAGTGCTGTTGCTGGCTTCGGCACTGGGCCTGTATTACGTGGGTGCGGCCACGCTGTGGGTGCTGCTGGTGCGGCGGGCCGACTGGGGGCAGCGCCCCCTGGCGGCAAGCGCACTGTTTGCGGCCCTGTGGCTGCTGGCCGAGCTCATGCGCGGGCGCTGGTTCACCGGCTTTCCCTGGGGAGCTGGCGGTTACGCGCATCTGGATGGCTGGCTGTCCGCTGCGGCGCCCTGGGTGGGCGTGTACGGCATGGGGGCGCTGGCGGCCGCGCTGGCCATGCGCCTGGCCCTGCTGCACACCTGGCCCCAGCGGCGCATGCGCGCCTTGCTGGGCATGGCGCTGCTGCTGGCCGGTGTGGCGCACCTGCCCGATGCCGAACGCTGGACCCGGTCTGCCGGCACGGCCGAGGTGGAACTGCTGCAAGGCAACATTGCACAGACCGACAAGTTCGAGGCCGGGCGCGGCATCCGCGATGCGCTGGTCTGGTACGCCGAGCGGCTCACGGCCACCTCGGCCCCACTGGTCATCGCACCCGAAACGGCGGTGCCGCTGCTGACGCGCCACCTTCCGCCGGGCTATTGGGCAGCGCTGCAAAACCATTTTGCACAGCGCCAGCAACTGGCCCTGGTGGGCATGCCCTGGGGCGATGCGGCGCAGGGGTACTCGAATGCGCTGGTCGCGCTGGGGCCTCAAGGGCAGGCCCCATACCGCTACGACAAATTCCATCTGGTGCCGTTTGGGGAGTTCATCCCCAGTGGCTTTGGCTGGTTCGTGCGCCAGATGCAGATCCCGCTGGGCGACTTTGCGCGCGGCTCGGTGCACCAGCCCTCGATCGAGTGGCAAGGGCAGCGGCTGGCGCCCAACATCTGCTACGAAGACCTGTTTGGCGAAGAGCTGGCCGCGCGCTTCGGCCCCGGCGAACAGCCGCCGACCGCGCTGGTGAACGTGAGCAACATCGCCTGGTTCGGCAACACCGTGGCGGTGGACCAGCACCTGAACATCTCGCGCCTGCGCGCCATGGAGCTGGGGCGGCCCATGCTGCGCGCCACCAACACCGGCGCCACGGCCATCATCGACCACCGCGGCCAGGTACAAGGGTTGCTGCCGCGCTTCACCCGCGGCAGCCTGGTCGGCACCTTCGAAGGCCGCGAAGGCCTGACCCCCTACGCCCGCTGGGCCGCGGCCTTTGGCCTCTGGCCCTTGTGGGTGCTGGCGCTGCTGGTGGTGGCCTGGGCCGCCCTGGCCGCGCGCCGGCGCTGAAGCGCCGAGCCTGCGGGGGCGGGCGGTAAAATCAAAGGTTTACGCCTGCAGCTTGTTTGTGGGCGGTCTCACCCACTTTGAACCGGCTCGCGGCCGGTCCCGCAAGTCATGTTGACTTTCCAGCAGATCATCCTCAAGTTGCAGCAGTACTGGGACGCCCAGGGCTGCGCCTTGCTCCAGCCCTACGACATGGAAGTCGGTGCGGGCACCAGCCATACCGCCACCTTTTTGCGCGCCATCGGCCCCGAGCCCTGGAAGGCCGCCTACGTGCAGCCCAGCCGCCGCCCCAAGGACGGCCGCTATGGCGAGAACCCCAACCGCCTGCAGCACTACTACCAGTACCAGGTGGTTTTGAAGCCCGCGCCTGGCGCGGGCT
>JACCDL010173455.1_pt1 | contig 11686 bp, 13 predicted proteins | sample 7441931 | NCBI WGS metagenome assembly JACCDL01 (sample SAMN15323437, study PRJNA562643) | freshwater metagenome | isolation source: river surface water | place: USA:Blue River Watershed | collected 2017-08-16 | reverse complement strand
TGCCGCTACGCCGGCCCATGCGCCCGAGCCTTATGAGATTGCGGTGCGTGTCGCGGCCCGCACCCGCACCCGCGAGCAAGCCATCAAGGTGGGCCGCGAGGTGGATGGCATGGCCGTCTCTGGCATTGGCCACACCGGCAAACGCGTGCCGCATGCGGACCGCACACGCGAAGTCATTGGCGTCTGGTCTTCCTTGGTGCCGCGCGAGAAAGTGCCGGCGTCTGTACGTTACTTCGAAAGCTGATCATGAAAGTTCAACTTCAACACGTGGCCCATGCCCGTTCAGGTGACAAGAGCGACACCTCCAACATTGCGGTGTTTGCTTTCGAGCCCGAGTTTTACCCGATGCTCAAGGCTCAGCTGACCGCTGAGCGCTTCAAGGCGTTTTATGGCGAGGCCATCCGCGGCGAGGTCTTGCGCTACGAGGTCGACAACATCGAGGCCATGAACTTTGTCTGCCATGGCGCCTTGGGCGGTGGCGTGTCGCGCAGCCTGTGCCTGGACAACTATGGCAAGGCCTTGTCCGCAGCGATCCTGGGCTTCGAAATCGATGTGCCCGATGCCTTGGTGCCCAAACTGCACGGGCAACATTTGCTCAAAGCCCACGCTTGAGGAGATCTGAATGGCTGCCAAAAAACACACCATCCTCATCGCCGGAGCGAGTGGCGTGGTCGGCAAGGCTGCGACCGAGTACTTTGCCGCGTTGCCTGATTGGCAAGTGCTGGCCTTGTCGCGTCGGCCTTTTGATTTGCCCGAAGGCGTTCAGCATGTGCCGGTGGATTTGTGCGATGCGCAAGCCTGCCAGTCTGCAGCAGCCAATTTGGGGCACGTCACCCATGTCTTGTTTGCAGCGCTGTTTGAATTGCCGGAGTTGGTGGCCGGCTGGCGTGACCCACGGCAGATGCAAACCAACGAGGCCATGCTGCGCAATTTGCTCGATGCGCTGACGCCGCAAGCCAAAGGCCTGCGTCACATCACCATCCTGCAGGGCACCAAGGCCTATGGCGGTCACGTCGAGCCGGCGCCCGTGCCGGCCAAAGAGCGTTCGCCGCGGCACCAGCACGAGAACTTTTATTGGCTGCAAGAGGACATGTTGCGCGCACGCCAGCCACATGCCGGCTGGACATTTTCTGTGCTGCGCCCGCAACTGGTGTTCGGCTATGCGGTGTCCAGCCCGATGAACATCGTGGGGGCGGTTGGGGCTTACGCTGCTGTGCTGCGCGAGATGGGTCAACCCCTGCATTTCCCGGGCGGTGGGCGTTACATCAATGCCGCCAGCGACAGCCGACTGATTGCCCAGGCCGCCCACTTTGTGGCCACCCATGAAGTGGCGGCCAATGAAACCTACAACGTGGTCAATGGCGACATGCTGGTGTGGCATGACATTTGGGGCTCGGTGGCGCAGCGCTTTGGCATGGCGCGCGGGGACGATGTGCCGCTAGAAATGCGCACCGTCATGCCCCAGCGCGAAGAGGTGTGGCAGCGCATCGTGAAACGCCATGGCTTGCGGCCGTTGACGCTGGCGCAATTGGTTGGCAGCTCATGGGAGTTCACCGACCGCGCTTTCGGTTATGGCTTGACGCATCCGGCCAATTCGGTGCTGAGCCCCATCAAGCTGCATCAGCATGGGTTCCATGGGTGCATGGACACCGAAGATTCTTTGCATGATTGGTTGGAGCGCATGCAGAAAAATCAGTTGTTACCCCGTTAAAACAAGGAGATTGACATGTTGCCATCCATTCGACGTTGGGCTTTGGTGTTTTTGGCTGCAGGCTTCAGCCTGCTGGCGCATGCGCAGTACCCGGACAAGCCCATCAAGATCATCGTGCCTTACCCGCCTGGCGGCACCACCGATTTGCTGGCACGCTCGCTGGCCCCGCGTTTGTCGGAGCGGCTGAATCAACCGGTGCTGATTGACAACCGAGCCGGTGCGGGTGGCGTGATTGGCTCGCAGGTGGTGGCCAAGTCGGCGGCCGATGGCTACACCTTGGTGTTCGGCTCGATTGCCAGTCATGGCATCTTGCCGGCGGTGCAAAATCCGCCGCCTTATGACCCCTTGAAAGACTTTGCGCCGATCTCGCTGGCGGCCATGACGCCCAATGTTTTGCTGGCCAATGTGGCCTCGCCCTTCAAGTCACTGTCTGAGCTGATTCAAATGGCACGCAGCAAGCCGGGCGAGTTGAATTTTGGCTCGACCAGTCTGGGCGGCTCGCCGCACATGAGCGGTGAACTGCTCAAGAGCCTGGCCAAAATTGACATGGTGCATGTGCCCTACAAAGGTGGCGCACCCATGTTGGTGGACCTGATCGGTGGGCAGGTGCCGATTGCGTTTGACAACCTGCCTTCATCCATTCAGCACATCCGCAGCGGCAAGGTTCGCGCCTTGGCGGTGACCACCACCAAGCGCTGGCCGGGCGCGCCCGAGATTCCCACCATGGCCGAGGCGGGTTTGCCCAACTATGAGTCGTCTGCCTGGTTTGGTTTGTTTGCCCCAGGTGCCACGCCCAAGCCGGTGGTGGAGTTGTTGCAACGGCATGTGACGGCCATCTTGAAGCAGCCAGAGTTTGAAAAACTGTACCTGGAGCAGGGTGCCATGCCTGTGGGCAACACTTCCGAGGAGTTTGCCAAGTTCATTGCTGGCGAGATGGTCAAGTGGCGCACCGTGGTGAACGACACCGGGGTCAAGCTGAACTGAGAACCTTTATAGTGCGGGTCTTGAAAAAGAAAGTTCTTTGAAGGAAATACCGTGCAATTAGGAATGATTGGCTTGGGCCGCATGGGCGGCAACATCGTGCGGCGCCTGATGCGCCATGGCCATACCACCGTGGTGTACGACGCCAACCCCGAGAGCGTGGCGCAACTGGCCAGCGAGGGTGCCACGCCCAGCCAGGATTTGCAGAGCTTGGTGGCCCAACTGGCTGCACCGCGTGCGGTCTGGGTGATGTTGCCCGCAGGCGAGATCACCGCCTCCACGATTCATGCCTTGGCTGACTTGTTGTCGCCCGAAGACATCGTGATCGATGGGGGCAACTCGAATTTTCAGGACGATGTTCGCCATGCGCAGATGCTCAAAGCCAAAGGCATTCGCTACCTTGATGTGGGCACCAGCGGCGGTGTCTGGGGTCTGGAGCGTGGCTATTGCATGATGATGGGGGGCGACCGTTCAGCGGCGACCCACCTCGACCCGATTTTTCGCGCGCTGGCACCGGGGGAGGGCAGCATTCCCAAGACGCCAGGTCGCGAGGGCAAGGTGTCCACGGCCGAGCAAGGCTATTTGTACACCGGGCCTGCGGGCTCCGGCCATTTTGTGAAGATGATTCACAACGGCATCGAATATGGCCTGATGCAAGCCTTTGCCGAAGGCATGGATTTGCTGCGCGGTGCGGGACAAGATTGCATTCCGGAAGATCGCCGCTATCAACTCGATCTGGCCGACATCACCGAGTTGTGGCGACGTGGCAGCGTGGTGTCATCCTGGCTGCTCGACTTGACGGCCATTGCCTTGGCCGAAGACCCGCAACTCGAGGGCTATTCTGGCCATGTGCAAGATTCTGGTGAGGGTCGATGGACCTTGAACGCCGCGATTGAAGAAGCCGTGCCCGTGCCGGTGCTCTCAGCCGCCTTGTTTGCGCGCTTTCGTTCGCGCCAGGACAGCAGCTTTGCCGACAAGACGCTGTCGGCCATGCGCAAGCAGTTTGGTGGGCATCAGGAGCCCAAGAAGGGCTGAAGCTTCAAATCGCTTCTTGTGCCTTTTCTTTCACCTGCGCAATCCTGGGCCAGGTGTTTTCGATGTGCTGGCGCATGACGCTGGCCAAGCGTTGGCCATCGCGCGCTTGCAAGGCCTGCGCCATTTCTTCGTGCTCTTGCATGGCTTCGTCCCAGTTGGTGGGCAACGCATTGCCTGTGTAGCGAATGCGGCGCATGCGCTTGCTGAGGATGGCATGCAATGAGCTCAAAGTTTCGTTGCGCGCCATGCTCACAATGGCATTGTGAATTTGCTGATTGAGCGCAAAGTAATCATGACGGTTGCGCTTTTCAAACTGCAGCTTCATTTCTTCATGCAGTGACAGCACTGCGGCAATCTCCGCATCGCTGGCCTGACAAGCTTCGCTGCCCGCCAAGGCTTCGAGTTGCGCGATGACTTTCAGCATGTCCTGCGCATCCTTGGCCGTGAAGGCTTTGACGACGGCGCCACGCAGGGGCAGCATCTCTACCAAACCTTCCGATGCCAGGACCTTCAAGGCCTCGCGAATCGGCGTCCTGGAGACGCCGAGTTGGCCGGCGATTTCCAATTCCTGAATGCGCTCACCCGGCTTCAGAAGATCTTCCACGATCATGTCGCGCAGGCGAGTGGTCACTTCCTCGTGCAAAGGCACGCGGCTGATCGGCGAGGGCAGGTCGTTGGAAGGGTAAACCATGAATCGAAAATCTGGGAACACCCTTAGCATAATCTGTAATTAGGCATTACGGGAAAAGATTTTGACCAGCCTGGCTTCGTCAACGGTGTCCGTCAAGCGGCGGATCATCGACGCACACCACCACTTTTGGGACTTGTCCCAAAACTACCATCCGTGGTTGTGTGATGCCGAGCCCATTCCTTTTCGCTATGGCAACTACCAAGCCTTGCGCCGAAATTTTTTGCAGGCGGATTACCTGCAGCTCGCACTACGCTACGAAGTGCAAGGGTCTGTGTATGTCGAGACTGAGTGGGACCCACAAGACACTGAAGGCGAGATGCGCTACGTTCAGTCACTCAAGGCGAGCCAGTCTTTGCCAACGGTCGCTGTAGCGCATGTGCGCCTGGACCATCCCGCAGTTGAACAGAAGCTGAGGTTTCAAAAAAACTTCGACTTTGTTCGCAGTGTTCGCCACAAGCCCCTTGCCCATGCCAAGCCCGGGCAAGCCAGTCCAGGGGGGATGATGGACGCGCAATGGCGACGTGGCTTCCAAGTGTTGCAGGCCTTGGGCTTGCGGTTTGATTTGCAAACGCCGTGGTGGCACATGCATGAAGCTTGCGATCTCGCCAAGGCATTTCCAGACACAACCATCATCATCAACCATGCGGGATTGCCAGCGGACCGCTCGCCTGAAGGGCTTGCAGCTTGGCAAGCCGCCATGCGCCAAGTCAGTGTGTGCCCGAATGTGTTCGTCAAAATCTCTGGCATCGGCGTGCCAGGGCAGGCCTGGACGGTTGCGGCCAATCAAGCCATCGTGCTCAGCCTGCTGAACACTTTTGGCGTGGCGCGCTGCATGTTCGCGAGCAACTTTCCTGTCGACAGTCTGTGTGGCAGTTGGGACGACATCTGGGGTGGCTTTGAAGAGATGGTGAAAGATCTGTCGGCTTCCGAGCAAGACGCGTTGTTCCGATCGAATGCCAACAGAATTTATGACATGGGGTTGCCCAATGACTAAGCCCACTTTGGCCTACATTGGGCTGGGTTTGATGGGCCAGCCGATGACGCGCCATCTGGTGCAGCGCGGCTACACCGTTCATGGCTATGACATTCTTGAAGCGCAAAGGGTTCGTGCTGAAGCTCATGGCGTGCGGGTGCACAGTTCGGTCGCAGAAACAGTGGGGCATGGCGATCTCGTCTTGCTGAATTTGCCGACCACACAGGCTGTGGAAGAGGTGGTGTTTGGCCCGCAAGGCGTGGCGTCAGTCTTGCGTTCGCCGCAAAAGATTGTGGATTTTTCAACGGTCAAAGTGGCGGCAGGTCGGAGCTTCATCGAACGACTTTGGCAATCGACGGGGTGTGCCTGGATTGACGCGCCCGTGTCCGGTGGCCCCATGGCTGCCGGGGAGGGCTCGCTCACCGTGATGGCGGGCGCGCGCGAGGAAGATCTGCCCGCCATCAAGGACTTGATGGCCGACGTGTCCGCCAGGTTCACAGTGGTTGGACCGCCTGGCAGCGGCTTGGTGGCCAAAACCATCAACCAGCTGATGGTCGGCTGCCTGAATGCGGTCATTGCCGAGTCGGTGGCCATGGCCGAGCAAGCTGGCATTCAAGCCGATTGCATTCCGCAGGCCTTGACTGGCGGCCACGCCGACGGTGTCCTTTTTCAGTTGTTGTATCCACGCATGCGACAACGAGATTTCGCGCCGCGAGGCTACGCCAGACAGTTGTTGAAAGACCTCGACATGGTGCAAGAACTGGCGGCCGATCTGAAGCTGCCTACCCCCATGACCGCACAGGCACAAAGCCTGTTTCGCATGCTGATTCACCAAGGCCATTCGGAATTAGACACCTCGGCCATTTTCAAACTCTATGAACATTAACCCCCCGTTTTCTCTCACCCAGCACAGGAGATATTCATGAAGCGCATTTTCAAAAAAACACTGGTTGCAAGTCTTGCCTTATGGGCCGCCGCCGCTGCGCCTTGGGCTCAGGCGCAGGTCAAGTTGCGGTATGCCCACGTGGGCGTTGCCAATGCGCCGCAAACCCTGTATGCCGATGAGGTCGCCAAGCTGGTGAAAGAGCGAACGGCGGGTCGAATTGAAATTCAGGTCTATCCCAACTCACAGTTGGGCGGCGTGGGCGAGATGGTCGATGGCATCAAGTCAGGCGCCATTGCCATGGGGCACCATGACTTTGCCTCCCTGGGCAAAATCCTGCCGGCCACTGCGGTGTTCAACACGCCATTTGTCTACCGAGATGCAGCGCACAGCTTGCGCGCAACGGACTCCAGGACTTCAGCAGCCTTGCAAGAGGTCAACAAGCAACTGGTAGAAAAGGGCGGCATGCGCATCGTAGGCAGCTTCTTTCAGGGCACGCGCCATCTGACTTCGAAAGAAAAAGTTCTGTCGCCCAAAGACATGGCCGGCAAAAAGTACCGCGGCGTGCCGGTGAAGCTGTGGTCGTCCATGCTGACCGGCATGGGGGCAGTGGCCACCCCGGTGGAGGTGTCTGAGTTGGCGACGGCTCTGGCCACCGGCTTGGTGGTGGGCCAGGAAAACCCATTGCCCAACATCTTCAACCTCAAGCTCTATGAAGTTCAAAAGTACGTGATGATGACCGGTCACATGCAGTCGGTGCTGTCGGTCTTCATCAACGAAAAAATATGGGCAGGCATTCCTGCCGCCGATCGCAAGATCCTGGAAGACACCATGGCCGAGGTCGGCAAGAAAACCTTGGACTGGGACCGCGAGACCAGCGACAAATATCGCAAAGACCTGGAGGCCAAAGGCATGGTGTTTGTGGAAGCCAAGGACGGCTTGGACCTGGAGGCCTTCCGCAAGGCGGTGCTGGCCCAAGTCGGCAAAGACTTTCCGGAATGGTCTCGCTTGATTGAAGACATTCGTGCGGTGAAGTGACATCGTCAATGGCGTCCTTCATTGCCTCTGTGCGCAAGCTGATCCGAGGGGTCAGCTTGCTGCTGCTGTTTTTATTGATCGTCACGCCCCTGGTCCAGGTGATCATGCGTGGCGTTTTCACCTTGCCATTCAGTGGCGCCGAAGAACTGGCGCGCTACTTTTTGATTTGCCTGTGCTTCATGGCGGCTTCCTATGTCACTTTGGAAGGTGGGCAAATTCGGATGGAAGAGGTGCAAGCCTTTATGCCGGCGCGGTTGCGCTGGGCCATGCAAATGACCATTGAGGCCATGGGCGTGGTGTTCTTTGGCTTCATCAGCGCCTGCGCGGTGATCACCATCTCACGCAACCTAGAGAACCAGACAGCCACGCTTGAAATGCCTTTCCCGCTGTTCATGGCGCCCTTGGCACTGGGGGCGCTGTTGCTCATGTTGGAAACTCTGGCCGTCTTGGTGCGCCTGATCCGCACAGGCCACGCCATCGATAAAACGACCAATCTCACCTGAAGGATTCCCAGTGGCTGGCTATTTGGTGATCGCTGCATTTTTGGCGCTGTTTCTGCTGGGCTTCCCTGTGGTTTTGGCGATTGGTATTCCATGCCTTGTCTATCTGGTGGCCAACGGCTTGCCCGCGGACATGGTGGCGCAGCGCATGCTGTATGCCCTGGACTCCTTCCCCCTGATTGCAGTACCAGTGTTTCTTTTTGTGGGCAGCGTGATGAATTGCTCGGGCATTTCCCATTACATCTACCGCTTTGCCGACACGGCGGTGGGCCGATTGCCGGGGGGGTTGGCACAGGTCAATATTTTTGGCAGCTTGGTGTTCTCGGGCATTTCAGGCTCGGCGCTGGCAGACATTGGGGGCTTGGGCCGCATTGAGATCGATGCCATGAAAGAAAAGGGCTTCAATGTGCCCTTTGCCTGTGCTGTCACATGTTCATCGGCCATCATTGGCCCGATCTTCCCGCCCAGCATTCCTTTGATCATTTACGGCACCGTTACCGGTGCATCTGTGTTGCAACTGCTGTTGGGCGGCATTCTTCCGGGCTTGATATGCACGGCGATGCTCATGGGCATGGCCGCCTGGCTGGCCAAGCGTCGCAACTATCCGCGCGCGCCCCGCTGGCCCAATGCCAAGGAATTCTGGTCCGACATGTGGCCTGCGTTTCCGGCGTTGGCCGCACCTGTGCTGCTGACAGTAGGGATGCTGGTGGGCTTTTTCACGCCCACAGAAATCGCCTCGGTGACCGTGGCCTACACTGTTTTCATTGGCATCTTTTATTACAAGAAACTCACCTTGTCGGGTTTGACGGCCGCTGCGTTTGAGACCATACGTGCAACTGCTGGCATCTTGTTGATTGTGTCCATTGCCGCCCTGTTTGGCTGGATTTTGTCGGTGGAGCAAATTCCCCAGCAAATCACGGCAGGCATGCTGTCCATTTCCAACAACCCTTATGTCCTGTTGATGATCGTGAACGTCATGCTGCTGGTGGTGGGCATGTTCCTGGACAGCACCACGGCCATCTTGGTGATTGCGCCCATCATTGCCAAACCCTTGATCGCTGCGGGCGTCGACCCTGTGCATCTGGGCATGGTGGTGGTGTTCAACCTGATGATTGGCTTGGTGACCCCGCCCATGGGCCTGTCGTTGTATTTGGTGGCCGACATTGCCAAAGTCAAAATGAAGGAAGTGTTGCGTGAGATGCTGCCTTTCTACATTCCCTTGGTGATCACGCTGCTGCTGATCACCTATGTGCCCTGGATTACCACCTCCGTTCCTCAATACTTTGTTGGCCGCTGAAACGAGACTGTCATGAAGAAACCCCATATCGCACTTTTCGCCGGTGACCCTGCGGGCATCGGCCCCGAACTCATTCAAAAGCTGTTGCAAGATGCGCAACACGCCGGCAAAGCGCAGATCTCACTGATTGGCCAACGGGGCACGATGACAGTACCCGCGGACGTGAAATGGGTCGATTGGTCTGGACTGAACGCGCCAGCATTCGAGCGCGGCGTGGCGGGCGCCAACAACGGTCGCTACATGCTCGAGGGTTTGGCTCTGGGCGCTTCGATGGTCCATTCGGGGGCAGCCGATGCCTTGTGCTTTGCACCTTTGAACAAGAGCGCCTTGCGTGCAGGCGGCATGACGCAAGAAGATGAGTTGCGTTGGTTTGCCGAACTGCTGGCTTACGATGGTTACTGTGGCGAGCTGAATGTTCTGGAAAACTTGTGGACTGCACGCGTCACCTCCCACGTGGCATTGAAAGAAGTCAGTGAGTTGCTGTCCCCTGACAAAGTGGCGCAAGCCATCGGCATGATTCATCGTGCATTGCAAGAGTCTGGCAAAGCCAACCCGCGCTTGGCAGTGTGCGGCTTGAACCCTCACAATGGGGACAATGGCAACTACGGCGACGAAGAGGGGCGTGTGATTGCACCAGGGGTGGCCTTGGCGGCGACTCAGGGCCATGTGGCCGATGGGCCCTTTCCGGCAGACACCGCTTTTGTGCGCGCCATTCGACCTCACGATGGCTACGATGGCGTGGTCACGATGTACCACGACCAGGGCCAAATTGCGATGAAGCTCATGGGGTTTGAGCGCGGCGTCACGGTCCATGGCGGATTGCCCATTCCCATCACCACGCCGGCGCACGGTACAGCCTATGACATTGCAGGTCAAAACAAAGCCAATGTGGGGGCGATGGTCAATGCCTTTGACCTGGCCTGCCGCATGGGGCAGCACCACGCGGCTCAACGCCATTCATGAGGCATTGATCAGCATGGCTTACCTCAAGCATTGGCTGCTGGCACTGTGCGCGCTCTGTAGTGTGCCCGCGCAGGCACAAACCTACCCTCAAAAACCCGTTCGCATCATGGTCGGGGCCAACGCGGGCGGTGGCACCGACATCATTGCGCGCATGCTCGCTGAAAAATTAGGGGAGTCTTTCAAAGGCACCTTTGTGGTGGAGAACAAGCCCGGTGCCTCCAACACCATTGCGGCCGACTTGACCGCCAAGGCAGCCCCAGACGGCCACACTTTGCTGGTGGCCACCAACACAGGCCAAGCGATTGCGCCGCACCTGATGAAGCTGAGTTTCGATCCCATCAAGGATTTGACCCCCATTGGCTTGATTGTCACGGTACCCAATGTGCTGGTGGTCGGTCCCTCCGTGCCGGCCAGCAATGTCAAAGACTTGGTGGCCCTGATGAAGGCCAAGCCCAATGACTTCAAATACGCCTCTTCTGGCGTGGGCAGCACGCAGCACATTGCCGGCGAGGGCTTCAACCTTGCCGCTGGCGTCAAGAGCATTCACATTCCCTACAAAGGCAGCAGTCAGGCGCACCTGGATTTGATCGCAGGCTCGGTGCAAATCATGTTTGACACCACGTCCTCGGCCATGGCGCAAATCAAGGCTGGCAAGCTCAAGCCGCTGGCATTGACCAGTGCCCAACGCAGCCCCGAATTGCCGCAAGTCCCCACCTTGGCAGAAGCCGGTGTGCAGGGTTTCGAGATGAACACCTGGTACGGCATGTTCGTGACCACGGGCACGCCCCCCGATGTCACGGCCAAATTACAGGTGGAGCTGGCCAAAGTTCTTCGGATGCCGGAGGTGCTGGCCAAATTGAAAGGGCTGGGTGGCGAAGCAGGCAGCCTGACGCCAGAGCAGTTTTCTCAATTGAACCGGCAAGAATATGAGCGCTTGGGGGCACTGATCAAGCAGGCCAACATCAAACTGGAATGAATGTGCGCGCAGCGATGAAGACGGTTCTCAGCGCTCAACCCATCACGGCGGAAGCCTTTGCGCCTTTTGGCGAAATGTTGTCATTGGAAACTGCACAGAAGTTCCCCTGCAATCAGGGCCGTGCTGTTCGCTATCATGACCTGGCAACGCAGATCGATTGTGACGACCAGCAAGGCCGCATGGGCATGAGCGTGTACCAATGCAAGGCCTCCCACCTTCCCTTTCATGCCAGCGTCATGGAGTGCCATCCCTTAGGCTCGCAAACTTTTTACCCCTTGACCATGGACCCCAGCCAGCGTTATCTCGTGGCGGTCGCTGCTGCAGGCGAGTGGCGTTTGGATGCGGTCTCGGCCTTCGTGGTTCAGGGCCATCAAGGCATCCATTACCGCAAAGGGGTCTGGCATTTGCCCATTGTGGCTTTGGACCAGCCGCTCAATTTCATGAGCTTGGATCGCATCGGACCCGGTACCAATTTACAGGAAGTTACTGTGGATTTTTGGATTCAGCCTCACGCCGACCAAACATCCCCCAGTTCTCCATGCTGACCACCACCTCGTCGCGCTGATTCAAGCCTTCCCAGCGCACTTTCACCATGCCCAGGTCGGGCTTGCTGGCCATGGGCCGTGTTTCCAGGATTT
>JACCDL010074933.1_pt1 | contig 11691 bp, 16 predicted proteins | sample 7441931 | NCBI WGS metagenome assembly JACCDL01 (sample SAMN15323437, study PRJNA562643) | freshwater metagenome | isolation source: river surface water | place: USA:Blue River Watershed | collected 2017-08-16 | reverse complement strand
AACTTCAAACATATCAGGTTCAATAAAAAATGGAAAATAAACCTATTATTTGAACTTTGGTATATTTATATTAGAATAAAAGGAAAGATATTATACAATGAAAGGAACATTATTTTCTGCAGATTTTGTAAAAGATTCTAATGATAATTTACGATTATTAGAACTTAATACTGATACAACTGTACCAGATTACAATTATAAATTTTTTGATTATACTGATTTTATTAGTTTGTTGAATACAAACGATATTAGTAAAATTACCGTAATTTATAAACCATCAATTCAGAAAGATTTTGTAAATCACATATCAGAATCACTTAATGTTAGTGCATCATTTATTACATCATTTACACACATTGAAGAAGGTGCTAATGTAATATATCCAACATCGGTTGATGATGCTGCAGATACTTTTATATTAAGAATGGCATACGATGAATCTGCAATATTTGATAGTGAGTACGCAAAAGATACTTTGAATGTTTTGAAATTATATTCAGATTATAATGAACCACAAATGGTTTGTGAATTTTATCATTCCTCATCTAATGAAGGTGTTTATAACACATTTACATCATCCAGTTTAAATGCAGTAAATTTACCAGATGTAGTTTATAAAAATATTTCTGAAAATCATAAATCAGCTAAATTTTATAAAATTGGAAGTGAGGTTGAAAATGAATCAATAGAAGAAAGATATAATCAATTTATAAATACTACCAATGATTCAAATATAATTATTGAAAAATACCATGTTGATACTGAAATCGTTACTGAAAACAAAGTATCGAGTATAAGAACTTTTTCAATAATTTATGGTCCAAATTTAGATTTAGTACATCTTGCTAATTATAAAGCTTTTTCGCCACTTGAAGTTCCAACAACTATAAATTACAATAGTAATTCTTATGTAAATGAATTAGATTCAAAACACTACTATGAATTTGCAACAAATATCGTAAAATATCAAGGAACATTTGATGGTATATTAAATAGACATTTGATTATTAAATCAGATGATACACAAGTAGAAGCAGGAAATATTCAAGTTGGTGATTCTTTAAAATCATATTATATAGCAAGTTCATCTTTAAATGAAAATGAATTTAATTATTTGAATTGGGAAATAAATGGTAACTCATTTCCAACCGGTTCATATTTAACTTCATCACTTGTTGTTTATAAAAATACAAAAGATTTAGAAAACAAAACTTTAATAAATTTACAAGTTAATAACAACGAAGATACTATATTTGTTGCACATAATAAATCTTTCTTAGTTTACGATAGTGATTTAAATAAAATTACTTGGAAAACTGCATTAAATGTAAAAGTTGAAACTGATTATTTAATAGATTATGATGGTTCAACAGCCCAAGTAACTGCTAATGAATTATTCATTACATCCGAAGATAATCTAAGTTTAGTTGAAATCGATGTTGAAGATACCGATACATATATTATTGGAGGAACAACTCCTATTAACTCATTTGTAACACACAATGCTCCATGTTTTGTTAAAGGTACAAAGATAACATTAGCAGATGGTTCATTAAAAAATATCGAAGATATTGTACCGGGAGATATCGTAAGTACATTTGATTTAATAAACAATGAAATTAAACACAACATCGTAAACGCTGTATATAGTAAAAAGGTCAATCAAATTGTTGAATACATATTTGATAATGGTGAAAATATAAAATGTACAATAGACCACCCAATTTATGTTGAAACAAAAGGTTGGTGTTCACACGTTCCTTATATATCTAACAACTCTTATAGTTTGGAATCATCTGTAACTCAAATTGAAGTTGGTGATACTATAAAATTGTTTAATGGTACTACTAAATTAGTCAATATTATTTTAAGTGATGAGGAAGTTGTAGTTTATAATTTACAAGATATTGAAGGTAATCACAACTTTTTTGCAAATAATATATTAGTACATAATAGATTTTGTTTTGTAGAAGGTACTGAAATTACACTTGAAAACGGTGAAATTAAAAAAATTGAAGATATTGAAGTTGGTGATATTGTGTTATCGTTTAATGAAGAAAAAAACATAAACGAATATAATAAAGTAACAAATATTTATAAACCAAATCATGATGATTTAGTAGAATATAAATTATCAAATGGTAAAAGTATTATTTCAACTTTTGACCATCCATATTATGTAAATGGTCTAAATTTAGCATCATATTCTCCGGAACTTACCATTCAAAGATATGAAAATTTAAATAATGTAATTGGAATAAAAGTTGGTGATGAATTGAATTTAGAAAACTATGAAAAGGTTACAATTCTATCAATTATAGAAAAAGATAAAATTATGACACAAACATACATATTCACAGTTGAAAATGCACATAACTTTTATGCAAATGGTGTATTAGTACATAATAAAGGTTGTTTTATTGCTGGAACACAAATTAAATTACCAAACGATGAAACAAAAAACATCGAAGATGTAGTAATTGGTGATAGTATTCTTACTTTTAATGAAACTACACAAACTACCGAACCAGGAATCGTTGGTGATTTAAAACAACATGAAGTTGAAAATGTAATTAGAATTACATTTACAGATAATACCAATATTACAACCACATCTGAACATCCATTTTATATAAAAGATAAAGGGTGGGTTGAAGCTGGAAATCTTGTAAATTCTGATGTATGTAAAAAATCAGATGGAAGTGAGTTAGAGATATTGTGGATAGAAGGAATAGTTGGAAAAACAATGGTTTACAATTTATTAGATGTTTCCGAAAATCATAACTTTTTTGCAAACGAAGTATTAGTACACAATAAATTATAATAAAAATGAATAAACCAGAAAAATATAAATCAATATCGGTATCGGATATAAAATTAAGAAAAGTTGTTTTACTTACACCAAGTGAAAAAACACAAGCATTGACAATTTTACAAAAATTGACAGAATTGATTAAAATAAAACATACTTAATTTTAATTTTAAAATGTTATGTCTCCTTATGAATATCTACACGCGCATGTAGTTAGTATTTTAAAACCCAGCCATATAAGTGGAGTTGGGTTTTTTGCTGTACGAGATATTAAAAAAGGTGAACCGATTTTTCAACCTTGGTTAGGTGAAAGCGGCATATATTCAATAACACATCAGGAATTATTTTTACTGCCCGAACCTTTACAAAAAAACCTATATGAAACATTTGATAACAAAATGTATTATATAGATAAAAAAAATAAAACTCAACTAATAGAAAAAGATTACGGTAAAATTTTTTTCCCATTAGAAGATGGGTTTCATTGGATTTATATATATCCAAAAATGTTTATAAATAGTGGTTTATCAAAAGCTAATGTTGATACTATAAATTATATAATACCCATAGCTTTACGCGATATTAAAGTTGGTGAAGAACTTCTAGCAAACTATGGAAGTGAACAAAAATTTATTCCAAAAAATTTTATATAATGACGGCGTTTGAATATATTTCAAAATTTGTGAATTGTAAATTACAACCAAGTAAAATTCATGGAGTTGGCGTGTTTGCTATGACTGATATAGACGAAGGACAACGATTATTTGTTCCATGGAATCATAGTAGCGGTATATATTCTATTACAGAAGAACAACTAAATACTTTTGATGATACATTAAAATATCATTTATTAGATATGGGTAGTTTAGATAATATCGATAATAAAACCAATTTAGTATTTTATCTTAATAATGGATGTCATTGGATTTTTAAAACACCATTACATTGGGTAAATAGTTGTGCATATAATGAGATACCAAATATAGATGGTTCTAATTTATTAACTTTAAAAAAAATAAAAAAAGGTGAAGAATTACTTTCAAAGTATGGTAAATTTGAAAATCATATATTTGATAGAATCATATAATAATGTTTAATGTAGTTAAAAATATTATAACATCCGATGATTGTAACGAAATTTATAAAATGTTTACAACATCTAATCTTAAAAAAGATAATCAAGTCAGACAATCAGATATTTTATACGATTCTGAACTTGGATTATATTATTTAAACAAATTAAAATCATTTGCTGAAACTTTTTTTGAAAAAAAATTAAAAGGTGTACGAGTTTACATAAGAAAATCATACAAAGGAAACGTACTACAAAAACATAAAGATACAACACAATATGTAATAAGTGTACTTATTAAACAAGAAGGAAATGAAATAAACCCATTATATATTTATTCGGATACAAAAAAGAATAGTATTATACTAAACGAGGGGGATGGTGTAATATTTTGCGGCAGTAAATATGAACACGAACGACCACCAATTATTTCTGATTTTATAATTGGTATGTATCTTGGATATGAAGATGATACTATTACAAAAAATTTTTTATGATGGAAAAAATTAAATTGTCAGATAAATATGACATTTTTAAGTTACGATATGATGGATATTATTCTAAAAATAATTTTTTAGAACGAGTTTATCAAAATAAATCTTTGTTTGCAAATCAAATAGAAGCGCAAAGTAATTCACTTTTAATTCAATTTGAATGCGATGAATTTAATTCTTTAAATAAATTTATAATCAACAAAATTTCAGAATTATTTTCAATAGATACAACCTATGTTGCAAAATCAAATTGGATTTATACACAAACAAAAAATTTTAAAATGAATTGGATGCATACTCATGAATACTTGCATTCATCAAATCAAACAAATTTAAAAACTCAATATACATTTGTATTTTATATTCAGATTCCATCCGATATCAAAAACGATGATGGTAATATAGTATTCAAGACCGAAGATGGAATACTGCATTCATTTACACCGAATGAATTTGATATTTTTATATTTACTGGTGATTTACCCCACATGGCCGTACCAACACAAAATTCAAATGAAGATAGAATTGTTTATGCGTGCAATTTATGTTTTGATTTTAGTAATGTTATTACAAACAAACGTATTCAATTTAAAAATATGATTTATAAAAATCAAAATTCAGCCAAAAATGGAAACTAAGATAAATATAGAAAATATTGTTGATTTAGAAAAATTAAAATTAGATACCAATTTAAATGTAGATATTACAATAAATTCTATACAAAATAAATATGATTTATTATTTGATAGTATTACATTTGATAATTTAAATACACTTGTACATAATATTATTTTTAAAAACAAGATACAAGACCTATACATAAAAAAAATACAAGTATTTAAACATAATGAAAAAATAAAATTTGAAAAAAATTTAAATAATACTACAAAGTTATTATCTGAATTTTCATTTATATTATTATTAGAAGGAAATGAATTAAACATAAAAACCAATAACGGTGCGCAAAACTTACAAATTGGAGATTTATTTATTTTTAAAACATTAGATTTTTTAATTGATGATTCAACAATAGAAGATAGAATTATTTTATTAGGTTCTTATGCATTTAATTTATTTAATCAAAATAATGTAAAAAAAGTAATTATTTAAAATGGAAAACTTTGAATTTTTTACAAAATCTGAATGTGATAAAATACTAAATTTATCAAACATTTTAGAGAAACACGTTCGAGATGAATCACCTCGTTCTATTAGTTATGATTTTTATTCAATTGGTTGGAATGAAAATACAAAGTGGATATTTGATAAATTAGACTTGTATTTTACTAAAAAAACTGGAATTAAAGTTGTAAAACAATTAGATGCAATTCATTTATTTGATTATTCAGTTGGTGATAAATTTACAAGACATCGAGATGTTTATTATCCCGGTCAAGTTTGGAATATTGGTGTATGTTTAAATGATGATTATGATGGCGGTGATTTCGTATTATATAATCCAAACAAAATTATTCCAAAAAAAACAGGCCAAATTTATACATTTGAATGTAAACAAGAACATGAAGTGTTAGAAGTTAAAAAAGGAAATCGTTGGAGTTTAATTGGATTTTATTTTTATGAACATTTAGATTTAAAACCTTCTTTATTATGATAATGGAAACCACCGTACATAGCCAATTTATATCACATGAGTTGTGTGATGAAATTTTAAATTTCTCGCTTAATAATTTTGAAATTGATTATAGAACAAATTATGGTTGGCATGCTAGAACAAATAGAGATAATAGATTCAATCTTAAAATTAAAGAACTTATATCTAAAATAGCACCCTTTAATCCATTTCATATTGTTTGGATAAATCTTACTGAATATGAAAATGGAAGGTCTTTACATTTACATAATGATGAACGAAGTAATTTTACATTTACGATTTGTTTAACTGATAATTATATCGGAGGTAATTTTATAGTTGAAGACCGTGAATATGATTTAAAAAAAGGTGATTGTATTATGTTTAATGGTAATAAACATTTACACGGAGTAAAGCCAGTTACACACGGTTATCGTGCTGCATTAAATATTTGGATTGTTAAAGGAAACCCTTCACTAATATGAATAATGGATTTTTAACAAATAAAGAGTTTGAACATTTGTATTCATTGTTATTAAGTGCTAAACTTATGGATGAAAATGAACTTATGAGTTTACAAAAAAGGCATCCCTATGCCGTTATAATAGAGGGTAGTGCCTTAAAAGTTTCAAATAAAAAATATTACAGTTTAGATAATAAAAATCTTAATAACTTTATCCTTGAAAAATTTGGAAAACCGGAGTACAATATAGATTTTTTTTATGAATTAGTTTATGAGGTGGGAGATTCTACAACTGCACATTTAGATAAAAAAATATCAGCTCAAACAACATTAGTATTATTATCAGAAACTTTTTTGGGGGGTGAGCTTTTAATTGATAAAAAAAATATGAATTTTAATAAAATAGGACAATTTGTAAATTTTGAAGGTTATAGACAGTTACACGAAGTAACAAAAATAGAATCAGGAAAAAGGAATGTTTTAGTTATTATGTTTAATAAAAAACAAATCGTATTATAAGATAAATTCACTAAATATGAAAATACTAATAATAGCAATACCAAGAACGGGTTCATCTAATCTACTTTATGATTTAGCTATAAAACATAATTTGAAACCAATATATGAACCATTTGATGGAAGTGGTAGAGCAAAATATATAAAAAATGAAGATAATATTGTATTAAAGACTATGATATTTCAAACAAGTGCACCAAAAGATTTAATTAGTGAGTTTGATGAAATAATTTTATTATCAAGAAAAAATTTAATTGAATGTGCACAAAGTTATGCGTATTTTAGTAAAAATAAAAAAAATGGATTTAAATCGTATTATTCATATTTTTATGAGAATGTAGAAGATGATGAATTTAAACAAATTTACGATAGAATTCAAATTCTTGATTCTTCATTAAAAAAATTAAGTAAAGAAGTAAATATTCCAATTACATATTATGAAGATATTTACGATTTAAATAACAAAGAAAGATTAAGAAAATTTGATAAAAAACAATTACAAAATAAAATGATATGAAAATTCTTATATCTGGAAATTATGGTTTAAGTAAAAATATTAAAGAATTATTTTTACTAAATGGATATGAGGTTAGTACAATAAGTTCAAGTGAATTAAGTTCATTCTTTTTAAAAAATAACATATATGAATTTGATGTTTTTATAAATAGTGAATACAAAGATAGATTACAAACTGAATTGTTTGAATTTGTATATGATAAATGGAAGTATGAAAAAAAAACTATTATAAACATTCTTACATCTGCTTTAATATTTGATGGGCCAAATAAAAAATATATTGATGATAAAAAAGATTTAGAGAACAAGACAATAGAAATGCGTACGAGCGATAAAGAAGTACGAATAATAAATGTTTATCCCAACACCTTAGAAAGTACAATAACAGCAACAAATCAAAAACTAAATTATTCGGATGTATCAAATATTATTAAATATGCAATTGAATTACCACATGATATTGAATTATTTGAAATAGGTATTTCTAAAACTAAATTAAAAATAGAACAAAGTTTAATATGAAAACTCTTTGGATATTTGGTGATTCATTAAGTGATTATTTTAATCCTCCACCCACTTTTATAAGACATTGGAGACATGATTATATTGAATGGAAGGGATATGCACCCAAAGTTTATGGTGAAATTATTTCAGAAAAACTAAACATGGAACTTATAAATACAGCAGTTGGTGGTTATAGCAATAATCAAATTTTTGAAGAATTTTGTAAAGTTTCTGATTTAATAAAAAAGGATGATATTTTAATTTTCGGTTGGTCTAATCAAGAAAGATTTAGATTAGCAAACAAAAATAATAATTGGACTAACTTTTATATAAATTTTAGAAAAAAAAATAAAAAACAATTACAAGATGTTTATTTTGATTTATTATTAAATGAAACCGATTCAATATCAAAAGAAACTATTCAACAAATTATGTTTAATAGAATGAATATAAATTATTTGAATGAACTTGAAAATTGGATTAAACTCATAAATTTAACATTTCAGAACAATAAAATAATTCATTGGAGTTGGGATACAAGAATGAGAAAATCTTCTATAATTTTAGAATTGAATAAATTTGAAAATATAGCAACTGAAACAAATAATCAGATAGATGATATGCATTGGTCAGAACAAGGACAATTAGCTGTAGCAGATTATTTACTTAATTTAATAAAGAATAATAATAACACTAAAAATATATTATAATGAATAAAGATAGATTATTTGTCTTTGGGGATAGTTGGTGTTATAATTATTTTTCAAAAACCAATAAAATATATCCAAGTATAAAACCATTTTTTAATTTAAATCAAATTGAAACATTTGCAAAATACTACAATTATTATGGCCATTGGTTAGATTATATTGAAGAGTATTTTGATGTGTATTCATACGGTATTGGTGGTATTTCAAATGACCAAATAATTTGGAGTGTTAGTAATTTACCAAGTTTTCAAAAAGGTGATAGAATTATAATGATGTTTACAAGTGTTGAACGATACACTTGGATTCATGAAAAAAAAAGATATACTTTTGCATTTGGAAGTCCGTATCCCGATAAAATTTTAGAAAAAAAATATCGTGATTTTTTTAAAAATCAACATTTAGAACAATATGAACTTTGGATGGATGATGAAATAACTAATCACCAAAAACAATTTTTAAATATATTTCCTTCATATTTTAAAATATATAATCCTATTTGTGTAACATGGAGAAAAGAAGTTGCAGATAAAATAGATTCGATAGATTTGTTAGATTTTGAAAATTTTAAACTAACATCAATTACTGATGAAACAAATGAAATATTAAATGATGGTCATTTAGGTGCATTTGGAAATTATGAATTATTTAGATATTTTGCAAAAAGATTAAATTTAGATATAACTAATCATTTTGTTGATATTAAAAAATTTGAAAAACAATTATTATAGTGGATAAAGTTGATTTAAATAATTATGTTTGTATAAAACCATTTACAAATCTTGAAGTTCATCATAACTCCCATTTTTTATGTTGCGGTTCATGGTTATTAAAACATTTACCAAAACACACTTCATCAAAAAATGCATGGGAATCTATTGAAGCTGATAAAATACGAAACACAATGTTGGATGGTTCTTACAAATATTGTGATAAAACAGAATGTCCTTATTTAAAACAGCTTATAAATCATGGTGAGGTTGGTAACACTGCACCTTTTTATCATAAAAATAATTTACCAAAAGATATTGATGATACAATAAATTTGTTTTTAACTAAAAAAAGTTTTAAACCAAGTATGATTCATTTTTCATTCGACCATACTTGTAATCTAAAATGTCCTTCATGCAGGGTTGATTTAATAATTGAAAATTCAAGTGGAATTGAAAGAGTTAAAAAAACTATACAAGAAATTGAAATTGAGTTTGGTAGTACAACAAAAACATTACTAATCACTGGTTCGGGTGACCCATTTATTTCTGTTGGGTTTAGAGATTTTCTTAGAACGTTTGATAAAAGCAAATGGCCAATTTTAAATAAAATTCATTTACATACCAATGCCACAAAATGGAATAAAAAAATGTGGGAATCGATGTCAAATGTACATAAGTATGTTAAGAGTTGTGAAATCTCAATTGATGCTGCTACAAAGGATACCTACGAAACGAAAGTAAGATTAGGTGGTAAGTGGGATGAACTAATCGAAAACTTAAAATTTATTAACACAATCCCATCATTAAAAAACATTAAAACATCATTTGTAGTTCAGAAAAAAAACTATAAAGAAATGAAAATGTTTTATGATTTAATGTTATCAATTTTTGGAAAAAAAGTAAGTGTTTATTTTGGCAGAATAAATAATTGGGGTACATTTTCAAATGAACAATACTTAGATGAAAAAGTATGGGATACTACTCACCCCAATTACATGGAATTCGTAAATGAAGTTAAATCATTTTTACCATCAGAACAAGTCTGGCATAACTTACATGAATTTATAAGTGATAAAAAAACTCTAATATGATTGATAATATTAAATTTTGGTATCACCCACTTATAGGTGGAACTGGAATACAAGGACTTATCGAAACTTGTTATGGTATTGAATTTGAAAAATTTGATATTTCAAAAGTAGATAGTTCGAAAAAAAATATTATTACTTTTTTTTGGGAAACACTTGCATCAATAAATTTAGATTTTAAAACAAATAATTCAGATTTTTTTAACTTATTAAAAGAATTAAATAAACTAAATTTTTATTTCCTAGCAGATTATAGTACAGAATCTAACAATCATGTAGAGTACGAACGTGTAGTTTTTTTAAATAAATTAAAAATAAATAATATTCAGAATTTTTTTCTTGTTACAAATAATTCTGATAAAAATTTAAAAACTATTAAATACGGTGACCATAATATAAATCATTTACACTTACCACATTTTCTTTTAGCAACCCCATCGAAAATGAACAGTTATATTGATAATTTCTCAATTCACAAAATGAGAAATCCTTCAAAAGATTTTTTATGTTTAAACAGAAGAATGCAAGGACATAAGTTTCATTTTTTAAATAGATTATCAGAACGAAAATTATTATCAAAAACAAATTTTACTTGGGTATGTAATAAATTTAATTTAAAATCTGTCAAAGATTCATCTTTAATAAAAGAACTTAACATCGATGTTAATAATTTTAAATCAATCCAACTTGAAGATGATATTTTATATGGTGAAGCCCTTGATAAAGCAGATGAATTTTTATACACAATAAATCCTAAGTGGTATTTTGATTCAAAAATTAACTTTGTTATAGAAACAAACGGGCCAGGATGTACATTACACTTGACCGAAAAAACTTGGAAACCGATATTTTTAGAAACACCCTTTGTTTGTTATGCAGTCAAAGAACATTTAGAAAAACTTAAAGAATTTGGATTTGATACGTTTGAATCTATTATTGGTAAATATGATTGTTCAGACATTGATTCGGTTATAAATGCGGGTATAAGATTAGCACAAAACTATGATAATCAATCAGTTATAGAAATTTGTAAAAAAAATAAATCGGTACTATTAGATAAATCTAATCAACAACGAATTATTAACGAATATTTCTTAGATAAAATTGAATAAAAGTTTGGTAAATCCAAACTTTTTTTGTATATTTGTAATACATGATTAAACTATAAAACAATGAAAAAAAGTATTTTTATTATTTTAGGGATGATGATGTTTT
>JACCDL010469073.1_pt1 | contig 11692 bp, 11 predicted proteins | sample 7441931 | NCBI WGS metagenome assembly JACCDL01 (sample SAMN15323437, study PRJNA562643) | freshwater metagenome | isolation source: river surface water | place: USA:Blue River Watershed | collected 2017-08-16 | reverse complement strand
TTTTCTTAGCGGTTAAGTCTGCGAATTACTCCGCAGCCACGCCTGCTGTTGCAAACATATCAGCTTCGGCGACCACTTCGGCTGCGGCGTCATTGGCGGCGTTGGCGGATTTGCGGCGGTCGAAGCTGTCCCAGACTTGGCCCCAATCGCCGCGTGTCGACGCCTTGATATATTCGGTCGCGCGGGTTTCGAAGAAGTTGGCGTGCTCGACGCCGTTCAACAACGGCGCGAGCCATGGCAGCGGGTGGTCTTCGACCATGTAAATGGGCTGGAAGCCAAGCTGACCCAAGCGCCAATCGGCGATGTAGCGGATGTAGCGTTTGATTTCCTTGGCGGTCATGCCGGGGACGGGGCCCATTTCGAAGGCGAGGTCGATGAACGCGTCTTCCAGACGGACAACCTTCTGACAGCAATCGATAATGTCTTCCCGCACCGATTTGGTGAGGCAGCCACGCTCGGCGCAGAAGGCGTGGAACAGCTTGGTGATGCCTTCGCAATGCAAGGATTCGTCGCGCACGGACCAGGATACGATCTGCCCCATGCCCTTCATCTTGTTGAAGCGTGGGAAGTTCATCAGCATCGCGAACGATGCGAATAATTGCAGCCCTTCGGTAAAGCCGCCGAACATCGCCAATGTACGGGCAATATCTTCGTCGCTGTTGACGCCGAATTGGTGAATATAATCGACCTTCGCCGCCATTTCTTCATATTCGAGGAACGCCGAATATTCGCTCTCGGGCATGCCGATGGTGTCGAGCAAATGGCTGTAGGCCGCGACATGGACGGTTTCCATGTTGGAAAAGGCGGTGAGCATCATTTTGACTTCGGTCGGCTTGAACACGCGGCCATAATGTTCGTGGTAGCAATTCTGCACCTCGATATCGGCTTGCGTGAAGAAACGGAAAATCTGCGTCAGCAAATTGCGTTCATGGTCCGAAAGCTTTTGCGCCCAATCGCGGCAATCTTCGCCCAAGGGCACTTCTTCGGGCAACCAATGGATCTGCTGCTGGCGTTTCCAAAAGTCATAAGCCCAAGGATATTCAAAGGGTTTGTAGCTATTACGCGCTTCTAACAATGACATCTTCGGTGCTCCAATTTTTCTCCCAGAAGGGAGATATGCGGGGATTTCCCCCTGTTGTATCTATCGTCGCTCCAGCGGAGGCTGGAGCCTATCTCGCCTATCGGTTTCGACTGCGAGACGTGATGGGCCCCAGCCTACGCTGGGGCGACGTCACTGGCAGGCCAAGCATTCTTCATAATCGGTTTGCGCCGCAAGCTCGATAACCGGGGCTTCAGCGGTGTTATCCGCCTCCACACCGCCCGCAAAACCAGCGCGCTGGATCGACTTCGAACGCAGATAATATAGCGACTTCACGCCCAATTCCCATGCGCGGAAGTGGAGCATGAGAAGATCCCATTTTTCCACATCCGCAGGAATATAGAGGTTCAGCGACGTTGCCTGGTCGATATAAGGCGTGCGGTCCGCGGCCAGTTCGATCAACCAACGCTGGTCGATTTCGAAGCTGGTTTTGAACGTGTCCTTTTCCTCTTGCGTCAGGAAATCGAGATGCTGGACCGAACCGCCCTTTTCCAAAATGCTGTTCCAGACATTGGTCGAATCCTTCGACTTTTCCTGCAACAATTTCTCGAGATAAGGGTTCTTAACGATGAAGCTGCCCGACAAGGTTTTGTGCGTGTAGATATTGGCCGGAATCGGCTCAATGCACGCGCTGGTGCCGCCGCAGATGATCGAAATCGACGCAGTCGGCGCAATCGCCATCTTGCAGGAAAAGCGCTCCATCACGCCCATTTCCTCAGCATCAGGGCAGGCGCCCCGTTCATTGGCGAGCATCATCGATGCCTCATCCACTTGGGCGCGGATATGTTTGAAGAACTTCATATTCCACGATTTGGCAAGTGCGCTTTCAAAGCCCACGCCGCGTGACTGCAGGAAGCTGTGATAGCCCATAACGCCAAGGCCGATCGACCGTTCACGGCTCGCCGAATATTTCGCACGCGCCATTTCGGGCGGCGCACGATCAATGAAGTCCTGCAACACATTATCAAGCATGCGCATCACGTCTTCGATGAAGACCTTGTCGCCGTTCCATTCGTCCCATTTTTCTAGATTCAGCGACGACAAGCAGCATACGGCCGTCCGGTCATTGCCCAAATGGTCACGTCCGGTTGGCAAGGTGATTTCCGAACATAGATTCGATGTCGAAACCTTCAGACCCAAATCGCGGTGATGCTTTGGCATCGCGTTGTTCACGGTATCGCTGAAGATGATGTAAGGCTCACCCGTTGCAAGGCGGGTTTCCACCAGTTTCTGGAACAAGGAACGTGCATCCACCGTGCTGCGCACTTCGCCTGTCTTGGGGCTGCGAAGGTTGAATTCTTCACCCGCGCGGACGGCCTCCATAAACTCGTCGGACAGCAATACGCCATGGTGCAGGTTCAACGCCTTACGGTTGAAATCGCCCGAAGGTTTGCGGATTTCGAGGAATTCTTCGATTTCGGGGTGGCTGACGTCCAGATAGCAAGCCGCCGATCCGCGACGCAGCGAGCCTTGCGAAATCGCAAGTGTCAGGCTGTCCATGACGCGGACAAATGGAATGATGCCGCTGGTCTTGCCGTTGAGGCCAACAGGCTCACCGATGCCACGTACCGAACCCCAATACGTACCAATGCCGCCGCCGCGTGACGCGCGCCAGACATTTTCGTTCCACGTGTTGACGATGCCTTCAAGGCTGTCGTCGACGCTGTTTAAATAGCAGCTAATGGGGAGGCCGCGGCCCGTGCCGCCATTGGACAATACAGGTGTCGCCGGCATGAACCACAGACGCGAGATATAATCATAAAGACGTTGGGCATGTGCCTCATCATCGGCATAAGCCGACGCAACACGCGCAAACAGGTCCTGAAAGCTTTCATCGGGGAGCAAATAACGGTCTTGCAACGTATCCTTGCCGAATTCGGTCAACAAGGCATCGCGCGCGGAATCGGTGACGACATTGAAACGACGCGCGTCGACAGACTTGCTTGACGCGGGTGTTTTGGCGTCCAGGATCTCCGCCTTTGCCGCTTCAGTTACTTTTTCAAGCATATCTGTCATCATTCCTGCGGTCATGTCATCCGCCCCTTGGCCTGTATCCCTGAAATCCATTTTAACCTGTAGCTCCATTCATTGCGGCGCCCCGAAACTGGCTGCCGGCTTTCCGACATCCAGCGACCAGCTGTATTTTTGGCGGGAACAGAATGTTCCCATATTGTTCGACTCAGGGCACGAAACTCCCTGCTAGCATTTTTTGGCCTTATCAGGGGGAGTATTTTGACTTGTCCCCAGCTTATCGACGGGAAACATGCTCCCGCCGACATATTTGCCAACTGAAGCTTAAAGCACAATTTGTGGTAACGCCCCCTGTGGCCAACCGCTACCTATAGTGCCGCATTCATTTTTTGACGCAAGGGGGTAATTACAAAATCTTGCCCTCCATTCGTCGCTAATGTGATTCCATTCGTCGCACCCCGGCAGGTGACCAATACGAGCGACGCGCGGACCTTCTAGGTGAAATTCAGCGCGCAAGGTATAAAATGGCGCAAGGCATATTTTTTTATGCCAAAATGAATCTATAGGTTGAAGGGGGCGTATTCGACCTACTTGCCGTTCTTACAATGTATGATTTGCCGTCCCCGATTATGAGCCCAAAATGCTTTTGTGGCCCGCACCAGATGACGCTTGAATAGGCTGCCCAGAGCGTTATGGGGCGTGGCATACTTAAAGCATAAGGGCCGATATGACTGTAATCATCCGCAATGCCGACTTGATCGAGAGTGTAGCCGACGCACTGCAATATATCAGCTACTTTCACCCGATGGATTATATTCGTGCCTTAGGTGACGCTTATGCAACGGAGCAATCGCCGGCCGCCAAGGATGCCATCGCGCAGATCCTTACCAACAGCCGCATGTGCGCCGAGGGGCATCGACCGATTTGCCAAGATACTGGTATCGTTAACGTCTTCGTCAAATGGGGTATGGATTGCCGTTTGGAGAATACCTCTGCATCCTTACAAGACGTCATCGATGAAGGTGTCCGCCGCGCCTATCTACACCCCGAAAACAAATTGCGCGCTTCGGTGCTTGCAGACCCAGCCTTCACGCGGCGCAATACTAAGGACAATACGCCGTGCGTCCTGCATGTCGACCTTGTCCCCGGTTCCAAAGTGTCCGTCGACGTTGCCGCCAAGGGTGGTGGCAGCGAGAATAAGTCGAAGTTCAAGATGATGAACCCGTCAGACAATATCGTGGATTGGGTCGTGGAGATGCTGCCACAAATGGGCGCTGGTTGGTGCCCGCCCGGCATGTTGGGTATCGGCATTGGCGGCACTGCGGAGCATTGCGTGTTGCTGGCCAAACAAGCGCTGATGGAGCCCATCGACATGGGGCCTTTGAAGGCACGCGGGCCGCAGAACGATATTGAAGCCATGCGCATTGAGATTTTTGACAAGGTCAATGCGCTTGGTATTGGCGCGCAAGGGCTTGGCGGACTTTCCACTATTCTGGATGTGAAAATCATGGATGCGCCATGCCATGCGGCAGGTAAGCCCGTTGCCATGATCCCCAATTGCGCTGCCACGCGCCATGCGCATTTCACGCTGGATGGCACTGGCCCGACCTATCTTGAGGCACCAAAGTTGGACGAATGGCCGAAAGTAGATTGGAAACCTGACGCAGCGGCCATCCGCGTCAATCTTGATACTTTGACGCCTGAGATTGTGGCAGGTTGGAAACAGGGCGACCGCTTGCTTCTTAACGGCAAGATGCTGACTGGTCGCGACGCCGCCCATAAACGCATCGCCGATATGCTGGCCAAAGGCGAAGAATTGCCCGTCAGCTTCAAGGGCCGCATGATTTATTATGTTGGGCCTGTCGATCCTGTTGGCGAAGAGATTGTAGGACCAGCAGGGCCAACTACCGCTACCCGCATGGACAAATTTATGGATATGATGCTTGAGCAGGGCCTACTTGCTTGCGTTGGCAAGGCCGAACGCGGCCCGGCCGCAACGCAAGCTATCGCCAAGCATAAGAGCGCCTATCTCATGGCCGTTGGCGGTGCGGCTTTTCTCGTCGCCCGCGCCATTAAGGGCAGTAGAGTCGTCGGCTTTGCAGATTTAGGCATGGAGGCGATTTACGAGTTTGATGTGCAAGATTTCCCCGTAACCGTTGCCGTCGATAGTGACGGCAACAATGTCCACCAACTAGCGCCCGCTTATTGGCAAAAGCGTATTCAGGATGAAGGTCTTTAAAACGGATAGATAAGTTGTCAGTTTATGGCTTTGGTGGTGCGGCTGATTTGACTGACGGTTCTGCCGGCAAAGAATCCATAAACTCTAGATCGCCAAGATTGATATCGGCATTGCATCTTTTGTTCCGCAATACATCAATTTCTGCCTGCCGCTTCTTAAGATAATATTCGCGCATCGCGGCATAGGGGTTCCCGCTTTGCTGGATTCGCGTCAGGATTTCATCATTCCTGACCCGGTCGTCGATGGACGAAAGAATGCCTTTCGATGCGGATACGATTGGATTGGTAAAGGGCTTCCCAACTGTGGCTGGTAGCAGCGATAGGTCAACGACCCGTCCAAGCACGTCGCGAATGTTGGTCGATCCTATTATAGGCAGAAAAAGATACGGTCCCGGCCCAACACCATAAAAGCCCAAAGTATCCGCCAAACCATTCGAACGGCGCGGCAAATTGAAAGGCTTCTTTTTCGCGACATCCAAAAGTCCGGCGACACCCACCGTCGAGTTGATGGCAAAACGACCAGCCGTTTCCAAGGCTTTACCGATTTTAAACTGCAGCAGGAAATTCACAAAGACGATAGGTTCATCAAGGTTGTTGATGCTATTATGAATTCCGTCGCGGAAGGGATTGGGTACCGCCGCTTCATATCCTTGGGCAATAGGCGCGACGATTGCCTCATCAACGGCTTGGACCGCGACGAATGACACTTCATTGACAGCTTCAACAGGATCGCCCGGCGGTGGCCCAGTTCTTGCGGTAACGACGATGATATTTTTGTCTGTTGCAAGGGGGGTAGTCGGATTGGCATTCAAAGCTATGTTCGAAGGCAATGGGTCTTCGGCAATAGTCCCGCCATCGGGCGCGGCCATAACGGTCGGCGCCATGCCCTGTGCCGCCGTCGTCGCGGAGGATATCGGCAATGCCTTTACGTCTACACTGGCAACAGGCGCACTGATGGAGCCGACTTTATCGGAGGTCTCCACCGATACTGGAATCTGAAGTGTAACGGGTGCAGCTGCATTCGCAGCTTGAACTGCGCTCGGCGTTTCGTTGATGGGCGGGCAATGCAGTGATCCGGAGAGCATCGCCATTGCCACTATATTGGTAATGCTCAACTACAGCTCCTCTTGCTGGTTCCTGCTTAGCCCCTATTGGTCCAAGCATTGCTGTCTAGGTGGTGACTATTGGTCAATTAATCAATGCACGCAGCCTGTGCCTTACAAAGCCTCATTTATATGCTGGCTTTACGGTAGCCGTTGTTTGTGCGTCTCGCATCATAACTGATTTTATCATGTACAAACAAGTGACTACCGAAGGGATGCCACAAAATCTCGAAACTAGAAAAAATCAATATTGCCCGAATCTGGCCTTATTGACCGCGCATTTGGGCGTCAATTTGCGCTTGAATTTCGGGTGGTAAGCCTTGTGGCGTCCCGCCAGCCTGACCGCCTGCGTCGCCTTGTTGCTGCTGCATTTCCTGCATTTGCTTTTGCATGGCTTCAATTTCGGCGCGCGACTTGAATTCAAGCAACTCGACATCGAAAGTCAGTTCGCTTCCGCAAGGTATGGCAACTTCTCCCGGTTGCGGGTTACGTTGATCCTCTGGGCCATAGCCAAGATCAGCGGGAATCCAAAGGCGGTACTTGCCGCCCCGCTGCATGATCTTCAGGCCTTCGGAAAAGCCGGGGACGACGCCAGTAACAGGAAAACCAGCTTGCGGATTTTGGTCAAAAACGGTGCCGTCCTTCAACATGCCCTTATAGCTTACGAGGACAACGTCATTGTCGGTAGGGTTAGGGCCTTCGCCAGCTTCGATGATTTTGTAGCGCAGACCGGATGCTGTCGTCACAACATCACCAAATTCCTGCCGCACATCGTTGGTGCCCCAGTAAGCAAGGCCGCCACCCACTGCGAGAACCAACGCGATCGCAGCCCAATATTTGGTGAGCGAGCCTTTTTTAAGCGGCTGAATGGGAACGGCAGTGACGGACATAGAAATTTCCTATTGGGTGTGTTGCGCGCTGACTAGCAGAATGCAGCGCGGATTCTAGACACAAAAAAAGCGCCAATGAAAGGCGCTTTCCTTGTTGCAGAGTGCAGACGCTTACTTCGCGCCGTCACGCTCCTGTTGCTTACGCTCCATTTTGCGTGCGCGACGGACCGCAGCAGCCTTTTCACGCGCGCGCTTTTCCGATGGTTTTTCAAAATGACGACGGAGCTTCATTTCGCGATAAACGCCCTCACGCTGCAGCTTCTTTTTCAGCGCGCGTAGGGCTTGATCAACATTATTGTCGCGAACCATGATTTGCATAAAAAACTCAACTCCGCATCGAATCGGCAAAATGGCTTAAAACGGCCATTTTGAAAGGCTAAAAACGAAAATCGCCGCGGTCATAGGCGGCGTGTTGATGAGGCCCCTACCCATGTCGCCTCCAAATATCAAGCGGAAATGGCGCTTTTTCTGGGTTGGGCTGCCGTATGATAACGTGGCTATCGGCGAAATATCGGCATTCGCCCTATCGCCTAATACTTGCCCTTGCGTCCCGTTCGTTTCATAATCCAACGCAACTGAGACGCAGGAGAGAGCATATGGCCACCCAATTGAAATCGAACAGCAAGTATAGCGAAGCGGAATGGGCCGCGCGGCAAGAGCTTGCGGCCTGTTACCGGATTTTTTCGATGTTTGGTTGGGATGAGCTTGTGTTCAACCATATCACGGTCAAAGTGCCGGACGAGGAGGGAGCGTTTTTGATCAACCCTTATGGCATGCATTTTGGCGAAGTTACCGCGTCGAGCCTGATCAAAATCGATATTGATGGCAATAAGATCGACGTCGATAACCCGTGGCATGTGAATAAAGCAGGCTTTGTCCAACACAGCCTGTTCCATCGCACTTTGCCCGATGCGCACGCGATTATTCACACGCATACCACGGCAACTGTGGCTGTGTGCAGCCTTGAGGGCGGCTTGCAACCTGTTAACTTCTACGCCTGCAACTTCATGGGGCAATTGGCCTATCATGACTTTGAAGGCGTCACGGTGCGCGAGGAAGAGGGCGCGCGGCTGGTCGAGCATCTCGGTGACAAAAGGATATTGATGCTGCGCAACCATGGACCCGTCGTTATGGGCAAGACGCTCCCGGATGCTTTTATCAAATATTGGGCGCTCCAGCGTGCGTGCGAACATCAGATGGCCACGCTGCAAATGGGTAAGCCGATTACGGTATCGCCCGACGTTATCGCCGTGCATCAGCGTGATTTATATATGGCATCGCCTCCCGGCGGATCGGGCCGGGTGGAATTTGATGCAATGGTGCGTAAGGTCGACCAGATCGATAAAAGCTGGCGGGATTAATTGCTGCCTAGCCCGACCGCATTAAGAATGGCGCGATGACCAAATTCACTCTCAACGACCGACCAGTCCAGTATAAAATGGACCCGCAAACGCCCTTATTGTGGGCGTTGCGCGATGCGTCCAACTTGACGGGGACCAAATATGGCTGTGGCATTGGCGATTGCGGTGCATGCATTGTCGAAATTGACGGTGAGGCTATCCGCTCCTGTCTTGTGACCATCGCCGAGGCGGAAGGTCGTTTTGTTACAACGATTGAGGGGCTTAGCCGTGACCGAAGCCATCCGTTGCAACAGGCGTTTGTCGCCAACAATGTCCCGCAATGTGGATTTTGTATCTCAGGCGTTATCATGGCGGCGTCGATGTTGCTGAAGAAAAACAACAATCCCACCGATGCTGAAATTGACGCAGCTATCACCAATCTGTGCCGCTGCGGCATTTACCCAAGGTTACGCGGCGCGATCAAACGCGCAGGCCGTGTCATGCGCGGCGAAGAACGGATCGCCGCCGCGCCGCCGCCTGGTATTACGCCAGAGGATGCAGCTAGGGCAGTGCCAGCTTTGACGGTGACGAAATAAGGATTTAGCCCTCTAGCTCAATATCCCAGTACAACCAGTCGTGCCAGGTTTCATGTAGATGGTTCGGCGGAAATGCGCGACCTCTGTCTTGCAATTGCCAGCTTGTCGGCCGGATCGCGGCCATATTCAGTTGCATATGTGCCTGCTTTGGCGTGCGACCACCCTTTTTCAAATTGCAGTGCAAACAAGCGGTGGTGACATTCTCCCAACTCGTAATGCCGCCCAAGCGACGTGGGACGATGTGGTCGAAGGTCAGATTGTCGCCCGACCCGCAATATTGGCATTCGAACTTGTCGCGCAGGAACAAGTTGAAACGCGTGAAGGCGGGATATTCCGAAGGCTTCACATATTGGCGCAGTGCAATGACCGACGGAATCTTCATGTCCAAATTTGGACTATGCACATGCCGGTCATAGTTGGAAACAATGTCGACCTTATCAAGAAAAACCGCCTTGATTGCGGTTTGCCACGGCCAAAGGCTCAGCGGATAATAGCTTAATGGCGTGTAATCCGCGTTCAGCACCAGCGCGGGGCAATTTTCTGGGTGCCTTGCACGCCCAGCTGCTTCGAAAGTTCCGGTATGCAACATCAGTCGAACTCTACTCCCCTTTTGTCATACACGCTTTAAGCTTATTAGCATTACAGCAATCTGACAGTGGCCAACCTATTTACACATATTGTGACGTCAATAGGGTAAAGCCACCGAATGTGGTATAGTTGGGGATAAATTTTGACGGCCTTAGAATTCATTTTTTCCTACTTGGGTGAGCTCGTGGAACCTAAGGGCAAGGTGGTCACCAGATTTGCCCCGAGTCCCAACGGGCAGTTGCATTTGGGGCACGCCTTCTCGGCGCTTTGCGCCCATGAATTTGCGCGCGCATTTGGTGGTCAGTTTCGTCTTCGGATCGAGGATATTGACGGAACGCGCAATCGGCCCGAGCATGTCCAAACGATCATTGCCGATATGCAATGGCTTGGGCTTATGCATGACGGTGACGTGCAGTTTCAATCGCAACATACCGCCCGTTATGTAGCTGCGCTTGACCGGCTGAATTCCACTGGTCTGCTATATCGCTGCGGTTGCACCAGAGGTGATATCGCCGAGTCGTTGAAGCAGAAACCTGTGCCGCATGGACCCGACGGCCCGCATTATCCGGGCACTTGTCGAAAGCGGGCTTTTGCGGGAGATGGCCCCTATAGCTGGCGCCTCGACATGCAAAAGGCCGTGAAACTAGCAGGCCCACTCATGTGGACGGATATGGCGGCAGGGCAGCAGTTTGCAGACCCAATGGCCTTTGGTGACGTCGTGCTCTGGCGCAAGGACGCGCCTGCATCCTATCATCTTGCGGCGACCGTTGATGATGCCGCGGATGGCATCACACACGTCGTGCGCGGCAAGGACCTGTTCGCCTATACGGCCATTCATCGGTTGCTGCAGGCGCTGCTCGACTTGCCGGAGCCAGCCTATTGGCATCATCCACTCTTGTTAGACAGCGCGGCCGAAAAGCTGGCTAAGAGCAGATCCTCACCCGCTTTATCAGCCCGCCGCTTGGCGGGTGAGAGCGGAACCGAACTAATTGATAATTTGCATCACGGAACGCTTCCACTTGGAATTTCCCTAACTGACGCCTAGATATGGGCAACGGGGTATTGGCCCTGCATAAGGACTCTCCCGATGACTATATTGTTGGTTCTCCTCATCATTGGTGCCGCTGGTGCGGTTGCTTTCGCGTTAATCCGCGGGTTGCATGCATTTGCCAATTTGCGTCCGGCTGACGTGGATGAGGCTGGCCTGCCAAAATCGTTGGCGGTGCAGAATAAGATGATGTTTGCCCGTGTAAAATGGCAGGCGATCACAATTGCGCTCCTGGCCATATTGGTGGTCGTTGCCGGATCGCAATAAGCTTAGCTATCGTGGTTAAGCTCAACAAAATTTATACGCGGACGGGCGACGACGGCACTACAGGCTTAGTTGACGGTTCACGTGTCTCCAAAACGGCTTCCCGATTGCACGCGATTGGCGAAATTGACGAAACCAATTCTGCCTTGGGCGTTGCGATCCAGTCCTTGGTCGCAGAGGAAGGCGAAACGTTATTGGTGCGAGAACTGCGTCGGATCCAAAACGACCTGTTTGACTTAGGCGCAGATGTTGCCACGCCGGGAGAAAGCTTTGAACCTTCGGCGATGGAATTGCGGATCGTCGCATCACAGGTTGAATGGCTTGAGGCTGCGATTGATAATGCGAATGCCCAGCTTCCGCCGCTGACCAGTTTCATTCTGCCCGGCGGCAGCTGGCCCGCCGCACAGATGCATATGGCGCGGGCGATCTCGCGTCGGGCCGAGCGCGCACTTGTGGCTGCTTCGCTTGATGTGGCAATCAACCCGCAAGCCTTGCACTATCTGAATCGACTGTCGGACTATCTGTTCACTTTGAGCCGTTTGATTAACGCAACAC
>JACCDL010801365.1_pt1 | contig 11693 bp, 12 predicted proteins | sample 7441931 | NCBI WGS metagenome assembly JACCDL01 (sample SAMN15323437, study PRJNA562643) | freshwater metagenome | isolation source: river surface water | place: USA:Blue River Watershed | collected 2017-08-16 | reverse complement strand
TCAGCGACAAACCCGCTTGCGAATCAGAGGGGGGAAACAGGCGGTCCGCGAGAAGGCAGCGGCGGCGCTGTCAGGGACGCAATGTGGGCCGCTGCAATGGGTTGCAGGGCATGAGAAAGAGGCGAGATTTTGAAAAAGGCCGAGGGGACCACCGGTACAGGTGCCATGCCCGAAGCGCACAGCGGGCAGTCCATGCCAGTGGTGGCGCTGACCTCGTTGCCACCCTCGTCGGAAACCACCATTTTCATGCCGCCGGCGGCAGAACACACCATTTGCAAGTCTGTCGGCTTGACCAGCGGCGAAGCCACAGCCACACCGATGAAAAGCGCAAACCACACCAGCACCAGGCGGGTGATGAATTTGGCGCTGCGCAGAGCTTGCATGAGGGAAATTATATGGGGTTGGGGTCAGGTCTTGAGTTTTGCCTTTTTTCTGTGGATAACTACAAAAGCTTGAGAACCAACTAAGTTATCCACAGAAAAAAGGCAAAACTCAAGACGTGACCCCATGACCTGACCCCATGACTTTCACAGCAACTCGCGCCTGACCATGGCGTGGATGCCTTTGTTGCCGTCCACCAATTGTGTGACATGAAGATCGCAAGCCAGGCTGCAGAAGACATAGGCTTCTTCGGCCGTCCAGGGCTTGAGGGTCTGTAACCACGCCAGCATGTTTCTCAACGCTTGCCTGGCCGCATCATCCAGGTCAGGGTCCATGCCCATGGTGATGTAATGCCTGGGCGTGATCGCACGGGGAAAGGCCAGTGGCGCTTTGTGCAGAATGAACTCAAAGCGGCCCTTCATGCATGTTTCCAACGCCGTCAGACACACCTCGCCATCGCCCTGAACCGCATGGCCATCGACGACGGAAAAGTGCGCACCCGGCACAAACACCGGCAAGAAAAGGGATGACCCAGGCGTCAACTCTTTGTTGTCGATGTTGCCACCGTATTCCCGCGGCTCGATCGAAGAAACACGGCCATAAGACGGTGGCGGCGCAACGCCCATGATGCCGAAGAAGGGCTGCAGCGGGATATCGGCACCCCAGGCCAATCTTGCGACCTGGGCTTGGCGGTCAATCGGAATCACGCGACGGCTCAGATGGGGAAAATCTTCCGGCAGCGTCCCTTTGAGCGGACGGATGACGTTCCAGCCCCAATCTTCGGTCAATTCAATGTCCAGGATGCGCACCTCCAGGGTGTCCCCAGGCATGGCGCCCTTCACCGCTATCGGGCCGGTGAGAATGTGCGGCCCCATGATTTGCGTGACCTGCTCGGCAATGAGCCTGTGCGCGGGACGCATGTGGCTGGGATCGGCCACGTCGTTGAAGCCGCCCGAGACCGTATCGATTTCCACCGTGTCGCCAGATTCAATCTCCAGCACAGCGGAGATGGCCGCATCCAAATGTCCCCAGTGCACCGTCTGGGGGGTTGGCAGAAGGGTGTGGGATTTGCCCATGTCAAAAAGCCGCAACGGCGCCATCGCTTCGGGGATCTGCGGCCCCCTCGATCACGCCATTGGCATGCCGAACCAAAGCCCCTGCGTGGCCCATGGTGTCACTGAAAGCCTCGGGGAACACCTCGGTCACATGGCCAGCATTGCGCAGCTCCTGCACCAGTGCCTCTGGGAAGCGACTCTCCAGTTTCAAACTGGTGGTCTCGTCGCCCCAGGTGCGCCCCAACAGCCAGCGTGGCGCTGTGACCGCCTGTTGCAGGCTTTGTCCAAACCTTGCGTAACGCGTGAACACGGCCGCCTGGGTTTGCGGCTGCCCTTCCCCGCCCATGGTGCCAAAGGGCATGACACGCCCATCGTCGAACACCGCCAGCGAAGGGTTGAGGGTGTGAAAAGGTTTGTAACCCGGCTTCAGATGGTTCAAGGCCTTGGGGTCCAAAGAGAAACTGGTGCCACGGTTTTGCCAGCACACACCCGTGTCTTTCAAAACAGTGCCCGAGCCAAATTCCCAGTAAACGCTTTGAATGAAACTGACCGCACGGCCCTGCGCATCGATGGCCCCCATCCAGATCGTGTCGCCTTGCTTCGCAGGGTCTGGCCACGGCAAGGCCTTTTGCGGGTCGATCTCCGAAGCCAACTTGGCCAAGGCATCGGCAGCCAAAAAGTCTTGCGGGTTCGAGGGCACACGTCGAGGATCGGTGACGATGCGGTCACGCACGCGGAAGGCACGCTTGGTGGCTTCCACCAAACCATGCACATGGGCAAAACCTTCACCTTCGGTGACACCCAACGCATCAAACAGCCCGATGATCATCAATGCAGACAGGCCTTGCGTGGGCGGTGGCAGGTTGTACACCGAACTGTCAGACAGACGAACCGACAAGGGTTGCACCACACTGGCGTGATAGTTTTGCAAGTCACTCAAACGCAAGGGGCTGCCCACACGGGTCAAGTCAGCGGCCATGCGCTCGGCCAAAGCGCCTCGGTAAAAATCGTCCAACCCGTGTTGCGCCAGATGCGCAAGGGTTCGCGCCAATGCAGGCTGCTTGAGCACGTGGCCTGGCTCAGGTGGCTGGCCATCGACCAGGTAAGTGTCTGAAAAGCCTGGGGCGTTTTTCAAACCCTCCAGCTTTTGACGCGTGAGCGATGATTGGCTGACCGACACCGCCACACCGTTCTGCGCATGGCGAATGGCCTCGGCAAGCAAGTCGGGCAAAGCCACCTTGCCGCCCCATGCATCGGATATTTTCAAGGCTTCCATCCATCCACCGATCGTGCCAGCGACCGTGAGCGCGGCTTGTGGTCCGCGTGCAGGAATGGCTTTGTGCCCTGCATAAAAATCCATCGTGGCCAAAGCAGCAGCCTGTCCGCAGGCATCAATGGCCACCGGTGGTTTGCCGGGCTCGTGAATCACCCAGAACCCATCGCCGCCAATGGCGTTCATGTGGGGGTACACCACGGCAATGGTGGCCGCTGCAGCCACCATGGCTTCAATGGCATTGCCACCGTTGCGCAAGATGTCACGCCCTGCCTGTGCGGCCAAATGATGCGGCGCCACCAGCATGCCGCCGAGAGATTTCAATGTGTGAATCATGTTTTAGTTTCCTTGTTTGGCCATGTGCAATTGATGAAGTGTGATCTTTCTCACCTCCGATTGACTGGTCCCAATGTGCGAGCGCAGCAGCATGCAAGCTTGATCGGATCGGTGTGCGAAGATGGCTTTCAGGATCTCTGCATGCTCATCGTAGGTCGCCGACAGGCGCTGCGATTGCGTGAAATCCATGCGCCGAATGATGCGAATTTTCTCAGTGATGTCGCGGTGCACACGCGCCATTTCATGGTTGCCCGCAGCGGCCACCAGCGCACAATGAAAGGCTTCATCCCACACGCCCACCTGCTTGCCATCCTGGCTGCGATCGGCAACAGGCGCGAGCCAAATCAACGCCAATCCCTGCAGCGCATTGCGCATACCCTCGGTACGCTGCTCACACAAACGCTGCACGGCGGCCGATTCCAGCACCATCCGAAGGTCGTAGAGCTGCTCGTATTTTTCAAAGTCAAAGGGCAAGACGCGCCAGCCGCTGCGGAAAAACACCTCCACATAGCCTTCTTGCTGCAGTCGGTAAAGCGCTTGGCGAATGGGGGTTCGGGACACGCCGATGCGGTCGCACAACTCCATTTCTGTAAAGCGGTCGCCAGGCACCAGCTTGAAGTCGGCAATATCCTGCTTGAGTTGGGCATAGACATCCTCGGAGCGTGACCGCCCCAGGGTGTCGTGGTGCGCACTGCGACTGAGCAAAGAGGACGTCATGCGCCAGGGTCCAGTTGCCGCAACAAGCTGTCGCTGTGCGCGGTCCAGCCCACAATGGCGCCTTGCGCACGAACCATGTCCAAGGTGGCTTGCTTGTATTCAGCAAAATAACTTTCGGTGCAGTCCTCCAGCAACAAGCATTCATAGCCCCGGTCGTTGGCCTCGCGCATCGAGGTCTGCACACACACCTCGGTGGTGACGCCCATGAAAATCAGATGGCTGATGCCCGCAGCCTGCAAGCGCTCATGCAATCTTGTGTTGTAGAACATGCCCTTGCCAGGCTTGTCGATCACCCATTCCTGAGATTGCGGTGCCAAGGCCGGCACGATGTCACTGCCAGGATGACCCGCCACCAGAATGCGGCCCATGGGCCCCACATCGCCAATTCGCAGCGAGGGGTTACCGCGGTTGCGTTTGGCCGGCGGGCAATTCGACAAATCTTCCAAGTGGGCTTCGCGGGTGTGAAGCACCTGGCCCTCCATGGCGCGCCAAGCTTTCAGAACCGCTTGGCAGGCTGGCACGATGGCCGACAGGCGGGACACATCGTTACCCAGACTCTCGCCAAACCCGCCAGGCTCAATGAAGTCGCGCTGCATGTCGATGATCACCAACAGGGTGGACCTGGGGTCGTAGTCATAAGGGAATGGGCGTGCGTCTAGGCGATTCATTGCAGGTTTTCCTCGGTTCAGGTGCAAGCCATGACCCCACCGATCGCTAGGATCTTGTCCACCCAAAAGGCTCTGTCCATCAAGTGGGTACAGCCTGCAGACTGACGTGGGCGCAGACAACGCGCCACCCCGCTGCAGTCCGCATCCAGGTTTGACTTTGCCGACCCACGCGCGCCACGCCAGCGCGCATGAACTCGGTGTTGGCTGTGGCCATGTCGTGACCGTAGGTCGTGATGACGGTTCTTGCCAAGGTCCGCGCCAAGCCTTGCGCAGAACGGCCCGCACGGAAGGATTGAATTTCTTCGTAGCCGTAGAGGTTTTCCGTTGCACCGTAACGAATGGTCAGGGGGCTGATCCAGAACAATTCGTCCAGCACTTGCACATCGTTGCTGACCAAGGCTTGTTCGTAACGGTCGAAAGCGGCCTGTACCTCTGCCACCACATCGGGCTTGTTGATGTCCATCATTTGAATCTCTCCTTGGAATGCGCCACACCAAATGATGCCAAAACTTGGGCAGCCCGCAATGCCAGGTCCTCGCGCCATGGCGCTGCAATCAGTTGAACGCCCAAGGGCAAGCCGTCGCTGCCATCGGGCCAAACCGGCGCCGTCACCACGGGGCAACCGGCAAAGGAAATGGGTTGTGTAAGCAAGCCCATGGCCGCACGACAGGGCAGCCGCTGGCCTTGAATGTCCAGCCACTCGGTGCCGATGGGCTGCGCAGGCACCGGGGTTGCGGGCGCCAACAACAAGTCCCAGTGCTGGAACAAGGCGTTCACCTTGTCACGGTACAAGCGGCGAAAGCGCTGAGCCCGCACATACCAGGCCGCAGGCTGCAAAGCGCCCGCGATGAAGCGATCGACCGACAAGGGCTCAAAGTCGTCTGGGCAGCGGCGCAGGTTTTCCAGGTGCAAGGCACCGCCCTCGCTCGCGGTGATGATGAAAGCGGCTGCGCGCGCCTGCGCGGCATCGGGCCAAAGCACTTCGGTGCGAGCACCCAGGGCCTGCGCGACGCGCTTCACGCTGTCTTGTGCAGCCACACCGGCATGGTCGGCGAAGTAACCCGACAACACGCCAATGCGAAGCCCCTCCAGGCCCTGCCCCAGAGAAGCATGCACTGGTTGAACATGGGTGGCATGGCAGCCGGGATCGAGTGCATCGGCTCCTTGCAGGGCGTCATAAGCTGCGGCCAGCAGATCCACAGAATCGGCGATCGGCCCCAGATGGTCCAGGCTGTTCACAAACGGGTAGGTGCCACGGCGCGACAAGCGCCCGAAAGTGGGCTTCAAACCCCAGACACCGCACAAGGATGCGGGCACGCGAATCGACCCGTTGGTATCCGACCCCAGCGTCAGGGGCACCATGCCAGCCGCCACAGCAGCGCCTGAGCCACCAGAGGAACCGCCAGCCACGCAGCGCAAATCATGGGGATTGTGGGCAGGGCCATAGTGCGTGTTTTCGGTGGTGAAGCCGTAGGCGTATTCGTCCATGTTCAAACCGCCCAGCAACACCGCGCCAGCGGCTTTCAAGCGCGACACCAAGACCGCGTCCTGCTGTGCGGGTGGGTTGTCCTTGTTCACAATGGAACCGGCCACCGTGGTCAGGCCTTCAATGTCGAACAAGTTCTTGACGGCATAAGGAACACCCGCCAAAGGCCCCAAAGACTCGCCTTGCGCTCTGCGGCGGTCGACAGCTTTCGCCTCGGACAGCGCACGCTCATAAGTGAAATGCGTGAAGGCATTGACCTGCGGGTTCAGCTTTTCTATGCGCGCAATGGCTTGCTCTGTGCGTTCAACGGCAGATGCGTGTGGCATGGGGGTGACCATCATCAGCCTGCCTCGGCAGTGGGGAACGGCGCGGGCACATAGAGTTGCACCAACTCTTCATCGGCTGCCAGGGGCAGTGCCTCCAGCAAGCGCGCCATTTGCACCGTTCTGCCCAGGTGCTCTGCCACGCGCGCCGCGCGGTCTGCGGTCATGGGCAAGTCCACCGCCTCGGCCGCGGCATGGACATAGTTCAGAACAGCCTGTGCGTTCATCGGCGCACCTCGCGCTGGAACACTTCGAGGCTGCGCTTTTTAACGCTGACAAAGTGCGCCTCGGACAAGGTCTCCACCGTGCGGGGACGTGGATCGTTGTAATCCAGAATTTCTGCCACGCGGGTGGGTCGCTTGGTGAGCAGCAGCACCTGATCGGCCAGGTAGACAGCCTCTTCCAGGTCATGCGACACCAAGAGCATGGTGGTGCCAGTTTGCATGAAGACTTCCTGCAATTTTTCGCGAATGAACAAAGTCATTTCGTAATCCAGCGCAGAGAAAGGCTCGTCCAGGAACAGCACCTCGGGGCGAGGCGCCAGCGCCCGCATGATGGAAGCGGTTTGCTGCTGACCACCCGACAACTCATAGGGGTAGCGATTAAGGTCAAACTTCACGTCAAACGAAGCCACCAACTCGGCCATGCGGCGGTCCACTTCGGCCTTGGATTTCCCTTCCAGCTTCAGCGGGTAGGCAATGTTGTCAATGGTGCGCATCCAGGGGAACATGGCTTCGCGGTAGTTCTGGAAGACGTAGCCAATCTTGGTGTCTTTCAGCGACTTGCCATCGAACAAAATTTCGCCACCATCGATGGGGATCAAGCCGGCGATCATGTTGATCAGCGTGCTCTTGCCACAACCGTTCGGACCAAACACCGACACAATTTTGCTTTTGGGAATGTCCAAATCAAAATTTTCATAGAGCGGCCATCCCGCGAAGTACTTGGTCAAGCCACGGATGGTGATGTGCGTGCCGGCGGGCCCAGGCACAAAAGGCGGCTTGGGCACATCCACGAACAAAGGGGCATTGAGGACGCTGCTCATCGACCACTCCAGTGCACCACACGGCGCTGAATCGGCAGAAACAAAATTTTCAGCACATAGCCCAGGGCGCCGGCGGAAAGAATCGAGGCATACATGTCGCGCACGTTCATCACCTGTTGCGAGTTGATGATGCGGTGCCCCAAGCCACTGTCGGACCCAATGAACATTTCAGCAACGATGACGATCACCAAGGCCATGGAGACCGCCGAGCGCAGCCCCACAAAACTCGGCTGCAAGCTTTCCCACACCAGCACGTCCCGAAAAATTTGCCAGCGGGAGGCCCCCATGACGCGCGCGGCCATCACACGTTGCTTTCTGGCGTTGATCACGCCATAGGCACTGTTGAAGACCACGATGAGAAATGCGCCGAAGGCCGCAATCGCCACCTTGTTGATGTCCGACACGCCGAAGATCATCAGGAACAAGGGAATCAAGGCCGATGACGGCGTCGAGCGAAAGAAGTCAATCAGGAACTCAACGCTGCGGTAAGCCTTTTCATTGCTGCCCAGCACAATGCCCAAGGGCATGCCCACGCAGGCTGCGATCAAAAAGGCCTCGACCGTGCGCAGCACGGTGACGCCAAAGTCCAGCAGCAGCGTGCCATTCGAGAAACCTTGGATCAGGGTGATCAAGGTGTTCGCAGGCGATGGCAACAAAATGGGCTTGACCAGGCCAAAGCGCACGACCAAATCCCAAACGATGAACAAAGCCAAAGGCCCCAGCGCGGGGAGCATGCGCTCGCCCCAGCTCACTTTGGGCCCCGGTGCGGCCCCAGCCGCAGCCGTTGCCGCAGGGGGCGCCCAGGGTGTTTTCGATGTGACAGCGTCAGCCATGCATCAGCCCCGGTAAATCATGGTGTCCACCATCAGGCGCGAGGAGAAGATGCCTTTTTCGGAGAACAGGTCAAAGAACTTCTGGAAGTGCGCAATGTCAGCGGGGGTGAATTCACTGGCCATGGTGTAGGCCGCCAAGGGCACCTCGCCCGTCAGCGGGCCTTCAATCGCGGTGTAGCCCTTGAGGTATTGACGCGCCTCGTTGGGCTTGCTGCGCACATAGGCCACCCCTTTGGCGTAAGCCGCTATGTATTTTTTGGCTTCTTCGGGGTGTTTTTTGATGAAGGCCGCCGTCAAGGTGGCGGAGCCACCAAACCAAGGGGCATTGGGATCGCCGAGCACATATTTGGAGATGACGCCGGCTTCCAGCACCTTGGTGCTGCCATTCAAGCGACCGATGGTGCCCGTGGGCTCCAAGGTGTAGCAACCATCGATTTGGCCAGCCGCCAGCGCCGCCACGTGCTGGCTGATGGGCAACTCAACCACGGTGGCCCCGGTGGCACCACCGCGCTCCAGAATGGTCTTGGCCAGGGTCACGTTTTGAATGCCAGGACCCGAGCCCACGCGCTTGCCTTTGAGGTCAGCCATGGTCTTGGCCGTGCTGTTGGCGGGCACCAGCATCTCATCGAGCACGTTTTTGACATTGCTGGGGTTGGAACAAATGATCTTGAAAGTGCCGGGGGCGGCCAACTCGCCAATGGCAATGTTGGCAGAGCCCGTGCCGTTGGCACTGCCATCGGTTCTTTCAGACAGCATGCCTTCCATGATTTGCTGCGCGCCAGCAAAGCGTTGCGCTTCCACGTTGACGCCCGCCTCTTTGAAATACCCTAACTCCAAGGCAGCGTAAAAAGGCAAGCCAGCGGCAATGGGCCAGTAGCCAATGCGAATCTTCGGGCCCGATTGCGCATGCACCCATCCTGAGAGACCGAGGGCACTGGACGCCACACCGGCTTTGAGCAAACGACGGCGAGCCGTCTGTTGGGTTGTGAGGGAACGAGAAGAGTTGGTCATGGTGAGCTCCAGTCAAATGAAAAAATCAAACAGCAACTTTGGAAAGAGATTGGATGTAGGCGCGCCAGCCGCCCAGGTGTGTGATATCTTGGGCACCTTCCAGCGCCAAGGGCTCGCACAAGAAGCCCTGCACTTGGCGACCCTCGGCCAGCGTGAGCGTGCCAATGCCAAGGGGCGCGGGGATCAGGGCCACAAACGAGCCGTAATGCGTGACGGGCATTTCCCAGATCTCGATGGCAATGGCCGCACCCTCGCCTGCGGCGACACGCAGCAAACCGGGTTTGGGGGGCACCGTGCCGGGCAAGGCATACAGCTTGTATTCAGGGGCGGTGTGCGTGGCCTCCAGCAACTTGGCGCCCCGCTCGGTCAACTGCGAATTCAAAGGCATGCCGCTCAGGTGCGCCCCTACCACGGCCACACGCGTGGTGGGCACAGGCGGCGTTGACAATATCAACGAGAGCGCTGGCAATGGCATGCCTGTTGCGCCTTGCGTCATGCCAGAGGCCAAGTGGTAACGCTGACCCAGCTCTGCCAACTGCAGGTCCGACCCTGCGATGCCAATCAAGGTGATGCCAAAGGGCAGGCCATCGCTTCGCATGCTGCTGGGCACGGACAAGGCGGCGTAGTCCAGCAGGTTCACAAAGTTGGTGTACGCCCCGAGGTTGCGATTGAGCGCAATCGGATCGGCTTGCATGGCTTCGATGGTGTAGTGCGTGGGCGCGGTGGGCACCAGCAACACATCCATGTCGCGCCAAGCTTCTTTTGCTTTTTTCTCCAAGGCCTTGAGTTGCGTCTGGGCACGGTACAAATCTGCCGCACTGTATTGGCGCCCTTTCCCAACGATGGTGCGCACCGGCTCCACAATGTCGTGCGCATGGGCATCGAAGAAATCATGAATGGCTTCGTAGCGCTCGGCCACCATGGCACTTTCATAGAGCAAGCTCGCGGCTTGGGCGAAAGGCGTGAAATCCACCAACACCGGAGTGCCACCCAGCGCTTGCATGCTTTGAATGGCTGTGGCAAAGGCTTTTTCTGCATGGGTGTCGCCAAAGAATTCCAGCTTGGCGGGCACACCAAATCTGAACTTGGCAGGCAGCGGCTCGTTTGTCAGCGTCAATGGGCGCGAGTAAGGGTCGTGCGGGTCTTCTCCCATCGCAGCCTTGAGAACGTCCACCGCCAAGCCCACGCTTCTTGCGAAGATGGACACGCAATCCACGCTTTGTGCAGCGGGCACCACGCCGCGTGAACTGATCAAGCCTTTGGAGGGCTTGAGCCCCACAATGTTGTTCAAGCCTGCGGGCACACGGCCTGAACCCGCGGTGTCGGTGCCTAAGGAAAAATCTACCTGGCCTGTGGCCACGACATAGGCAGAACCCGAACTGGAACCACCGCTGACATAACGTGCATCAAATGCATTGGGCACAGCGCCCCAAGGCGAACGGGTGCCATTCAAGCCGCACGCAAACTGATCCAGATTGGTTTTACCCTGCAAGCATGCACCAGCAGCGAGCAACTTGCGCACCACTTCGGCATGTGCCGTGGGTTGATAGGCAAAGGCTTCGCACCCTGCGGTGGTGCGAACACCCAGCACATCGATGTTGTCTTTCGCCGCAAACGTCAGCCCCTTTAAAGGGCCTTCACCTGTGCCCAGCACAGGTGAAGCCAGGCGCGTGATCCATTCGGGTGAATTATTTTCAGAAGACTGCACCACTTTTGAGCATCCCATCTTGTATTCAAGACGAGGTGCAAGAGGTGTGCCAGCGTGTCCGGGGGTCAGGTCTTAAAGACCTGACCCCATGTTCCATGTTTCAAAAGGCGGCGACCTCTCCAGGCTTGAGCGGGTGCACTTTGTACTTGGCGCTGTTCATGAAACCCATGAACTGCGCCAAGGTCCCCTTGGCCAAGGGGTTGGCGCCATAGTGCATAGCGATGATGTGGGGAATTTTGAGCAACTCGTTGGCCGCATAGGCAGCTTCTTGCGGCCCCATGGTGAAGTTGCCACCGATGGGCATCAGCACCAAATCGGGCTTGTAATAGTCGGCAATCATCTTCATGTCACCGAACAGACCGGTGTCCCCCATGTGGTAAATCTTGAAGCCATTTTCCAGTTCGATGATGAAGCCCACCGGCTCTCCGCCTGGATGAATCTCGTCCTTTTGGGTCTCCGGATTTTTCCAATTGATGACCGACGAGTGCTCGGCCCGCACCGCCGTCACCTTGATGCCGGGGCTGGGCTCCACCATGCCAGATTTGTTGAACCTGGGTGCCAACTGTGGCGGAAGAATGCCCAAAGCCACCACCGAGGCATTCATGTCGCCAGGCGCGTACATGGGCACATTGTTCAGCTTGGCAATCGCGGGGGCGTCGGCAACATGGTCCAAATGACCGTGGGTGACCAAGAGCACATCCACCTTGCCCAGGTTTTCAATCGACTTGAACTCTGCAGGCGTCAAGGGGTTGGCCTTCAGCCAAGGGTCGGTGATGATCACCTTGCCCTGTGGGCTTGTGATTTTGAAGGCGGCTTGGCCAAGCCACTGCACTTTCACCTGCGGCGCTTGGGCTAGT
>JACCDL010166361.1_pt1 | contig 11697 bp, 7 predicted proteins | sample 7441931 | NCBI WGS metagenome assembly JACCDL01 (sample SAMN15323437, study PRJNA562643) | freshwater metagenome | isolation source: river surface water | place: USA:Blue River Watershed | collected 2017-08-16 | reverse complement strand
GGAAGTTATTCCCTCATGAGAGGCCAACAATGAAGGCGCTAGTTATAGGCGCGGGCGGAGTTGGCAGAGCTATTGTCAATATCGCATCACGTAAATCATTTATTACTGAGATGGTTGTCGCTGATCGCACTCTGTCACGCGCGGAAGAAGCAGTTACCCGAGTCAAGGATTCACGATTTTCAGCAGCGGAGGTGAATGCTGCCGAACTGGAGGATATCCGTGCGTTGATTCGCAAGGTAAAGCCTGATGTTGTTATCAACGCTGTTGATCCACGTTTTGTTATGCCAATTTTCTTGTCGTGCGAAATTGAAAATACAAATTACATCGATATGGCGATGTCACTTTCTCGCCCGCATCCTCACTACCCAAACTCTGAAACCGGTGTAAAGCTTGGAGATGAGCAGTTTGCCCGTGACTGGAACTGGGGAGAGCGACAGATTTACGCTCTCGTTGGAATGGGTATCGAGCCAGGTATGAGTGATGTCTTTGCCCGTTACGCCGAAGATCATCTCTTCAGCAGAATTGATTCATTCACAATCTTTGATGGCTCCAACTTAACTGTTGAGGGCTATGACTTTGCTCCATCATTTTCAATTTGGACAACAATTGAAGAGTGCTTGAATCCCCCGTTGGTTTGGGAGGATGGACGCGGTTGGTACACAACTGAACCATTTAGCGAGATTGAAGTATTTGATTTTCCTGAAGGCATCGGACCTGTTGAGTGCGTCAATGTTGAGCATGAAGAGGTAGTACTAATTCCACAGAAAGTTGATGCAAAGAAGGTTAACTTCAAGTACGGACTCGGTGCACAGTTCATTACAACCTTGAAGACAATTCATATGTTGGGAATGGATCGCAAAGACCATGTAGATGTTCAAGGCATTCAGGTTTCACCTCGTGATCTACTTGCTGCAGCCTTGCCGGATCCAGCAACACTTGGTTCGCGCATGAAGGGCAAAACTTGCGCGGGAGCCCTTGTTAAAGGCCTCAATAAAGAGGGTAAGCCTTACGCTTGCTACATGTATAACGTGGTTGATAACGAGTGGTCGATGGCCGAGTACGGCGATCAAGCTGTTGTGTGGCAGACCGCGGTGAACCCAGTTATCGCAATGGAGCTGATTCATAAGGGTATTTGGAAGCCTGAAGGTGTTGTTGGACCAGAATGGTTTGATGCAAAACCTTTCTTGGATCTACTTCCTTCATATGGAACAGAGTGGAAGATTCGTGATGAAGACCCTTCAGGAATCATTGTTTGATTAAATGAATAATTCATTCGATGTCGTAGTGATCGGATCAGGTTTTGGTGGTTCGGTCTCTGCGCTTCGATTGCGCGAAAAGGGTTATTCAGTTGCAGTTCTTGAAGCTGGGCGTCGTTTTGAGGACAAGGATTTTCCTAAGACTTCCTGGCGACTAAACAAATTTCTCTTCGCTCCAAAACTTGGGCTGTACGGAATTCAACGAATTCATGTTCTACCCGATGTATTGATTCTTAGTGGTGCAGGTGTTGGCGGTGGATCCTTGGTCTATGCCAACACTCTGTATCAACCGGGTGATGATTACTTCAATGACAAACAGTGGGCAGCAATTACCAATTGGAAGAAAGAGCTTGAGCCCTGGTTTGATCAAGCTCGACGTATGTTAGGTGTGACTGAGAACCCTTACTTTTCTAATAGTGATCAAGCTATGAAGGATGTGGCCAATGAAATGGGGGTTGGACATACCTTTCAAATGGCACCGCTTGGCGTTTTCTTTGGTGAAGGAAAGGGAGTTGCCGCTAAAGATCCATTCTTTGGCGGTGTTGGCCCAGATCGAAATGGTTGTCAGCAATGTGGCTCTTGCATGACCGGCTGTCAATTTAACGCAAAAAATACCTTGCCGAAGAACTACTTAGGGCTGGCAGAGTCTGCTGGTGCCCAGGTATTTCCTTTGACAACTGTGACAAAAGTTCAGCAGCTTGAGGATGGGCGTTGGAAGATCACAACAACCAAAACAAATGATCCATTTGGTTCACGCGGCAAAACATTTTTCGCCAATGAGGTAATAGTTGCTGCCGGTACCTACAACACTCAAAAACTCCTCCATAAAATGAAGGATTCTGGAGTTTTGCCTTTGATTTCAGATCGATTGGGCGATCTTTCACGAACAAATAGTGAAGCGCTCACTGGAGCGATGATGAAAAATACCGATATTGATTTTAGTCAAGGAAGTGCAATTACATCCTCATTCTTCCCGGATGAGCACACCCATATCGAACCGGTGCGTTATGGCAAGGGTAGTAATTTGATGGGGTTGCTCCAAACCATTATGACTGATGGCAGTTCATCAAAGTTACGCCGGAAGCAATGGTGGAGAGCGTTCCTGGCAAATCCCAATCTCTTGAAGAAAATTCTTGATGTTCGCAAATGGAGTGAGCGCACAGTAATTGCGTTAACGATGCAAAATGTGGATTCATCCATTTCAGTTAAGCCAAAACGAAGCTGGTTTGGTTGGCATTTAACATCGACTAATGACTCAGAACATCCCAATGCAACCTATATTCCCGCCGCAAATGAAGTAGTTCGCCGGATTGCAGAAAAACATGGCGGAATCGCAGGTGGGCACATTGGCGATTTAATCGATGCGCCATTTACCGCCCACTTTGTTGGCGGCTGTGTAATCGGCCAGGATGCAAAGCTTGGTGTTGTAGATCCGTACCATCGAGTGTGGAACTACACAACGCTTCATGTTGTTGATGGGTCCACAATTACCGCAAACCTTGGCGTTAACCCCTCTTTAACAATCACAGCTCAAGCCGAACGCGCACTGTCGCTATGGCCGAATAAGGGCGAAAAAGATCATCGCCCGACACAAGATCAAGGTTATGTAATGCTCTCACCTATTGCGCCACACTCACCATTTGTACCCAAAGGTGCAGTTGGTGAACTCACAGTTCGTTAGGAGAACACATGTCTTCATGGGCTTTGGTAACAGGTGCGACAGCGGGAATTGGTGAGAGCTTTTCTCGACTCTTAGCATCCAATAAATACAACCTGGTACTGGTGGCTCGTGATCTACCACGACTGCAAGAACGTGCTCAAGCTCTTGAAAGTAAGTTTGGAATCAAAACCCATGTAATTCAAGCAGATCTTGCTACCGATGAGGGTTGCTTCGCAGTTGAAAAGTACATCGCTGAGAATCAGATTGAGGTACTCATTAATAATGCAGGTTTTGGCACTAGCAAAGCCTTCACAATGTCGACACTAGAGGTTGAACAACAGTTGCTCGATGTACTAGTGCGCACACCAATGCGTCTGATGCATGTGGCTCTGCCATTAATGAAGCAGAGAAACCAAGGAGTCATCATTAATGTTTCATCGGTAGCCGGTTACATCGCCGGCGGCTCGTACAGCGCTTCTAAGTCCTACTTAACCGTTCTCACTGAATCTCTCCACACAGAGCTTGCTGCAACAAATGTGAAGGTGAGTGCACTGTGCCCAGGCTTCACACGCACCGAATTCCATCAGCGAGGCAAGATGTCGATGAAGGGGCTACCTAACTTCATGTGGCTGAATTCCGATCGGTTGGTTGAGCAATCATGGAAAGATGCCATGAAGGGCAAGGCGGTAAGTGTTCCGGGCTGGCAGTACAAGCTGCTTGTCTTTGTCGTGCAGACCTTGGTTCCGCGTTTCCTTGTTAGAAAGGTTGGCATGAATTTGAGGAACAAGCAGAGAAAGTAGTGGTCATACCTACCGGACTCACGGCGGGTTTTCAGCCTTCTTTAAGTGCTTAATCGATAGTATTGCCTCATTACTACGAAAGGCACATACATGTTCCGCAAGATCGCATCACTTTCTGTAGCGCTCGTTGTCGCCGGTGGCGTCATGATCGCAGTACCTGCAGATGCAGCTGTAAAGATTTCTAATGGAGTTGCATGCAAGAAGTCAGGTCAAACTACTAAGACAAGTGGCGGAACCTACCGTTGCGCAAAGAATCCACTAGTTTCCAGCACCAAGTTGACCTGGCTATCTCTGGATTGCTTAACAGCGGCAAATGATGCGGTGAAGGCGCAACGTGCTGCGGTAAAAACCAACGCTGATTTCAAGGCCCAGTTGCCTGTAATTGAACTTGGGATCACAACTGAAACTGCAAATAAGGCAGAGATTCAAGCCAAACTAGATGAAGCGACAAAGCGTCAGGTTGCAGCCCAAGCTAAGTTAGCTGCTGCCACAACCGATGCTGATAAAAAGATTTTGACAACCGCAGTTGGCTCATGGACATCAGCGGTTCGTGCCTACGGAAGCAAGATTCGTAACATCGACATCACACTTCGTAAGTTAGAGGCAGCTAAGCTTGCAGCCACCAATAAGCCAGCAGAGCTTGCAGCAAATATTGCAGACACTCGCGCAAGTGCACAATTAATCTGTACTAAGGGCTTCTAACTCAAACCGCATTAGTAAAAACCCCGCTGCCTTTCAGGTGGCGGGGTTTTTTATCTATGGGAACCCCTATCCCTAAACTCTGAATATGTTCCTACTCTTAAAGCATGCGTGCTGTGCGGTTCATAGCCCCTATTCTCTTTGCGGTGCAGCTTGCTCTGCATAAAAGTTTTGCAGGAATCTGGAGCGACCTCTTCCTCTTTAACAGCATCGCTATTGCAACACTTGCCTCCGTTCTAGCTGCACCAAGAATCAACACCAAGTGGGCGCAACCTATGACCGCACTTGCGATCGGAAGTTGGAGCCTCGGCTCCATCATGGCCACCGCTAGTTCTTACATTGATTCCTGGCCCGCATTGGGCCAAGTATCTGATGCCATGTACCTGCTCTTCTATCCCCTAGCTCTACTTGGATTTCAACTACTCATCTCGATTCAACAAAGGCTCACTGTTCTTGAGGTTGTAGATGCATCAATTGTTGGCTTGGGTTTGAGCACCTTGGGGGCTGCCTTTGCCCTTCACCCGGTACTTCCCCACTTTGATGGTGATCTCCAGCAATCATTTTTAGCCATCATTTACCCAGTTGCTGACTTAGTGTTGTTTTGTTCCATTATTGCCACAGCGGTGATGCAGGGCTTCTCTCTACGAGGATTACTTCTATCTCTTGGAGTTTTCTTGTATGCAGCAACCGATCTTTTCTTTCTCTGGCAAAATCTCAATTTGAGTTACGAATTTGGCTCACTAGTTGATCATGGCTGGCTCTTAGCTTTCATTGTTATCGCAGAAAGTTGCTGGCACCCTGCGACAGATAACAAGAACAGGGGTGGGGTAAGTCCGGTGCTGATAACAATCTCTGTTTTCTTAAGCGCTACCTTGTTAGCACTCCTTGCTATCGCTCCAGATAGCTTTCCACTTTTTATTGTGCTCCCAGCAATTGGCACCTTGGCTTTAGCTTTTGTGAGAATGAGTATCGCGCTCCATCAGGCCCGCAGTATTGGGCATGAAAGAATCTTGGCCAGAACCGATGAGTTAACGATGCTGCCAAATCGCAGAAGATTCATCTCAGAGATTCCAAACTTTGCTTCACGAAAAGGCTCATTGATGCTCTTGGATCTCGATGGATTTAAGCCGGTTAATGACTCTTACGGACATGAGGTAGGAGACAAGGTTTTACAGCAGGTAGCACAGAGATTTTCCAGAGTCTTGCCCAGCAACGCACTGCTTGCTCGTCTAGGTGGAGATGAGTTTGGAATTCTGATCGATGGTTCACAAGAGGCGGTGATGGAGATCGCCTTAGCAATTCGCGGCACTCTGTCTTATCCATTTGTTATCGATGGCCACCAAATAAGTATCGGAGTAAGTATTGGAATTGCAGATAATGATGGTGGCGATGATTTATTACTACGTGCTGATAATGCGATGTATAACGCTAAGCGCCAGGCATTGGGGGTTTGTCAGCTTTGATTTCTTGTAGTCGAGCTAAGGCTTCATTTCGTTCTACAGCATGATCAACAATTCTTTCCGGGTAACCCTTACTATAACCATCGAGGAATAACCATGGCTCATGAATCTCTGCTGCAGATAAGTGGGCAAGCTCTGGCACGTACTTTCGAATGTAATCGCCATTTTCATCAAAGCGACGGCCTTGCTCAATGGGGTTGAAAACACGGTAATACGGAGAGGCATCTGTTCCTGTTCCAGCTGTCCACTGCCACCCGTGTGCATTGGAGGCGACATCGTAATCAACTAGGTGTTCTGCAAAGAAGCGTTCTCCAATTTGCCATTCTAAATGTAGATCTTTAACTAAGAATGAGGCAACAACCATTCGTGTTCGGTTGTGCATCCATCCTTCAAGTACAAGTTGTCGCATCGCAGCATCCACAAATGGGTAACCCGTCTTGCCCTCACACCATGCTTTAAATTGCGCACCAGGTTTGTCATAACGCATCTGTGCAAACTTTGGCGAGTAATACTCAACATCGGTCATTGGGTTGTTAAACAAGACATCGGCGTAAAATTCACGCCATGCGATCTCTTTTCTAAAGGTGTCATGTGCTTTACTTTCACCTAAGCCTGCGAGCAAAGTGCGTGGATGAATCTCTCCAAACTTTAAATATGAACTCATCTTCGATGTGCCATCAATTCCGGCAAAGTTTCGATTTTCATCATAGGAATCAAGGCCGTTCTTGGTGAACTCTTTAAATCGCTTTAGTGCCGCAGCTTCTCCTGCTTGAATAACGTTCACGCCCTCTGGCATTGGAAAATCAGGGAATGCTCTGTATTCGGCTGTCGGTTCAACACAGGTGAATTTCTTGGGAGTAACTGCTGGTGCCCGCCAGCCATGTGCTCGCCACCCCTTATAGAAAGGGGTGTACACCTTGTATGGAGTTGCATCTGAGGGCTTTAGCACTCGACCAGGTGCAACCGCGTATGGGCTGCCTGTTCTGACAAGAGTGATTCCTGCCGCTTCAACACGTGCATCGCGAGCTGCACCGTATCTTTCATACTCAGCCGATATGTGAACCTGCTCAACCCCATACTTTTTTATCAAAGTTGAGAGAACCTCAACTTGATCTCCTTCAATAATGTGAAGTTTGTTTCCAAGAGACTCATCTAATGCACGAAGTGACTGGCCCATGTAAGCCAGAAGTTTTGAACCAGCCTCTTTGATCTGTTGCTTATCGAGAATAAAAAGTGGAATTACTTGATCAGATGATTCGATCGCGGCCAACAAGGCTGGATGATCATTGATGCGAAGGTCGCGACGAAACCAGATAATTGATGTTTTCGGCGTTGACATGGGATGATTAAATCATCATGCAGGAGATTAAGCGCTTCCAAATCCGTGGAGTTCCCGGCGAGGTTGTGCGCACCCGTTTTGCTGACCGAATCGTGGATTACTGGACGCCTCGCGGCGGAAGTGAGCACCTGTTAATCGCACATGATGGCCAAAATGTCTTTGATGGAACAACAAGCACCCATAGACGTCAGACATGGAAGATGGCTCAAGCTGCCATCGATGTCGCACATGAGAAAGGCGTTAAGCCCCCAACAATTATTGGCGTTTGGCATAGCGCTACCAAAGAGAATCCGTGGGGTCGAGCCAAGGATCTAGCACCTGAAAAATTCTTTACCTCGGGTTCTTATGTTGATCCTCGCTGGGCGATCAAGGATTCATCAATTGTTCTGCACTCAGATGCCTACTTACAGAAGATTTTTGAAGAGATCGTGCCTGCGATTCAAGGCCCACACTCCCCTGAGAAAACCGCTGTTATCGGCTCAAGTATGGGTGGTTTGGCAACTCTCTATGCGGCAATCCAGCATCCAGATAAGTTCACAACAGCTTTAGCATTATCGCCTCACTGGGTTATTAGTGATGAAAATTTCGCACGGGCGATGGTTGAGGCACTACCGCTAACCCACAAAATCTGGATGAGTCGTGGAGATAAGGGTTTAGATAAAGAGTATGTGCCGCTGCAAAACTTTGTTGATTCATTAATGCGCAAACGTGGTTTTACCAACAACTTCGAATCAAAGGTTTATAAGCGAAGCGGTCATAATGAAAGATCATGGGCTAAGTACTTACAAGAACCACTACGTTTTTGGCTTAGCGCGTAACTTCCCAAATTGCTTGGGTTGCTTCCTTTGATTTAACAGCAAATTTGGAACCCGAAGCCTTCGCACCATAAAGAACCTTACTTACCTTCAAACCTAAAGCTGAAAGATCAATCTTTGCATTAACGCCTCTGCGCGAGACAAAGACCAGCACCGATTGTTTCTTTGATTCGCGCAGGTAGAGAATGAAATCCTTCTCAGTTGCAATCCACCGAAGGCCACCATTGATGAGGGCATCATTGCTCTTACGAATTGAGATAAGTTTTTTTACCTCAGCCATAAAAGAGTGATCCCACTGTGAGCGATCCTCCCAATTTATTGTGCGGCGACCATCCTCACCCCATGAACCCTCGAGGCCTATTTCATCTCCGGCAAAGATTGATGGCACACCTGGATAGGTAAGGACCATACTCATTGCTGATAGATGAGAGGCGACATCACCTTTAACTACCGTGCGAAAGCGCGCAGTGTCATGGCTATCTAAGAGCACCATGCTTGCGGTAACACTTCTCCACGGAACAGATGCGTTGAACTGCTTCATGCTGTTTGCAAGCTGCTGCCCTGAAATCTGTGGCATTGCAAAGGGCAGACCTTGAAAACCGCCGCCAATTTCAGAATTGCGATTCAGCCAGTTCCATACAGGGCGCATAAAACCTTGATAATTCATCGCTCCATGCCAGCCAAGGCCGTTGAGATCGCTGGCAACAAAATCACCATTCTCTGCGACTAACCATGCATCTGGATTACTCTCATCCATCGCCTGACGGATTCCCTGCATGACCTCATCATGGAGATCATCGGCACCTAACCGACCTGTCATGTTGCCAACATCAATACGCCAACCCGACATTCCATACTGGGGGGAAATCCATTTGCGAACAATGGAGTTCTTTCCTTTGTACATCTCATTTTTGAGAGCAACAGAGTTAAAGTTGAGTTTTGGCAGTGAGGCTAAACCCCACCAGCCAACGTAACCATGCTTGACAGATTTATCCCAGTAAAAATAAGAGCGTTCCTTTGCGGTTTTGCTCTTCTTTGCCTTTGCTAACCATGGATGCCCTGCTCCGCAGTGATTGGAGGTGAGATCTCCCATGATTCGGATCCCTAATTTGTTTGCCTTCTTAACCAAAGAGAAGAGAGCTTTGTTTCCACCAAGAATTGGATCAACCTCGGTGAAGCTACTTGCGTCATATCGATGGTTTGATCGAGAAGGAAAGAATGGTGTGAAGTAAATTCCGGTTACACCTAAATCATGAATGTGGTCTAAATGCTCTTCTACTCCAGGAATATCGCCGCCATACAGTTCGCTACTTGTGAACTCTCCACGGCCGCGAGGAAGTTCATTCCAATCACGTGGATGTGCCCAGTCTGGAACAGGATAGGTATTGCCTGACTTTGCAAAGCGATCTGGGAAGATTTGATAAAAGACTGAGGATTTAATCCATTCAGGATTTGCCGGTACTGCCACTATTTGAAAATCATTGTTTGTGTGGACATCATGATCAGCTAATCCAAAGGCGTTGAGCCAGTCATACCTTTCGCGAGATACAAATACAAAGCGGTACAAGGTATGGGTATTGATAATTGGAACTTCGACCTGATACCAATCTTCGGAGCCGCCTTTTGCTCCCAAAACCAACTCATAACTGCGTGGTTCGCCATCTTCGTAGATCCGGATAAAGCTCTTTTCAAAGGTATAGGAGTGGGGCACCCGAACCTTGAGAACTACCGTGTCACCGATGTGCGGAGCACTATTGCTTACATACAGTTCACTGCCATCATGGTGCGGGAATAACAATGGTTGTACTTGGTAGCTCATACTTTGCTCCCTTCGAATTAATTACCTCAGCCTTGAGCTGTACAGATTTGCCTTCATACTCAAGCGGGTCGACATAAACGATATAAGGGAAGTTTGTATCTGTTCCTAAGGAGTTCCATGGTTGATCAGAAGAGGTACGGCTATAGAAGGTGACCTTTGCTAAATCCTTTGTTGTAACTGAAGCTTTAGTTTCATAGTAGCCAGTTAAGAAATCTAACTTGGATGAAATCTTTCCAACCTTTACCTCGGTTTTATCAATCTTTTGATTTGCTTTTAACACAACGGTAGATAACGCAGGAACGGTAATCGTTACCTTTTCACCTACTGCTTTAAAGGAACTCTTGCCCATTATTAACTTCCAGCCACCCTTTGCTGTTGCAGTATTGATGGTGGCCTTGATGGCTTTATTGGAGTTATTAAAAGCAACAACATATTCGCGATTTTCAACATCATCTTTCTTAGAAATAGCCAGCAGGTAATCTTTGGCATAGCGGATCTGCATTGAAGCGTTTGCAAGACCGGGGTTGGTGGCACGCAAGTTAGCTAAAGCCTTCAGGTGGGTTGCGATTGGATGCTTATCTGTAATGTCAAAGGCGTTACCCGTCCCAATTGGTGAGGATCCGATTCTTTTTTCAGTTTTCCAGATATTGACCTTGGTTGAAAACATATCTTGGCGTGCTAATTGATCGCTACCAGAGCCGGTACCGGTCATTCCGACCTCATCGCCGTAGTACACAGATGGAATGCCACGGGTTAAATACATGAGCGAGTGGCCCAGCAAGGTTCGAGGCAAAAGCTCAGCGGCCGGGTTTATTCGCTTGGATTCAATGATTTTGCCGGCACGGCCCATGTCATGGTTGCCCAAGAAGGTGACCATATTTGAAGCGCTAGTAGTAGCTGTTGTATAGAGATCATCGTAAGCAAAGAGATTCTCAATAGTTGTTGCATCTGAATACCCTGAAGCAAACTCAGCTGCAGATCGCTGGAAAGGAAAATCCAAAACGGTTTGAATCTTGTTACGGCGGATGTAGTTCATTAGGTTGATGGGATTAACATCCCAGACCTCACCAAAGATAGTGAAATCATTGATGCCCACAGATTGTGCTGCTGCATTTATCTGTGGGGACCAATTCTTAAAGAAGTTATCATCTACATGGCGGGCGGTATCAACTCGAAAACCTGAGATTCCATAATCTTTAATCCATTTACCGTAAACATCAGCCCAGCCGTTGTAGACCACAGCCTTTTCAGTAGCGATGTCATCGAGACCATAAAAGTCACCTAGCTGCATACAGGAACCTTCACCCCAGCAACTATTCATATCTCCTACATTGTGATAATTACTTAGATCATTGAGCCAGGCAGGGTTCTTGGCATTGACCATATCTGAAGGAATAAAAGCTTCTTTTTCTTTGTATTGAATAACATCACCGGTGTGATTAGTTACAACATCCAAAATAAGTTTGAGGCCCAGTTTTTTCGCACACTCAGAGAAAGCAACCATGTCCTCTTTGGTGCCCAGATGTGGATCAACATTTAAGAAATCAACACCCCAATAACCATGATACCCAGCGCCATATGGTGTTGGCTTTTGTTGAACAACTAATGGTGTAACCCAGACAGCTGTAAAACCTAACTTCTTAATTCGAGCTAATCCATTATCACCGGCAGCACATGTACCTGTTAAACCCTTGAGATCTCCACCGTGAAAGAAAGCTGTATCGCGAGGGTCGTAGCCAGCAAATTTGTCATTGCTGGTATCGCCATTGAGATAACGATCGGGAAAAACAAAGTAAATCAGCTCTTTTGATAGACCTACCTGGTCTGATGGTGTCGATGGAGATGCTGC
>JACCDL010199425.1_pt1 | contig 11705 bp, 5 predicted proteins | sample 7441931 | NCBI WGS metagenome assembly JACCDL01 (sample SAMN15323437, study PRJNA562643) | freshwater metagenome | isolation source: river surface water | place: USA:Blue River Watershed | collected 2017-08-16 | reverse complement strand
GCTTAGCTCTGAGGTGGTATCGACCTGCCGCATGCTGGTCGGGACCTCGAAACCTGAGTTCTTCTGGCCGTTCGAGTAATACTGACCTGGCCATCTCATGAAATAGGAGATGTCGGGCCTAGGCGGGAAATTCTCCCACATCTGGGGGTTCGAAGAGATCTTACGCTCAAATTCCTCAAAAATCTGTTCCAGCTGAGCCTTGGAGCGTTCCATGTCCTCAACGCTTTCGGAGAGAACATACTCGCACCTTGAAATCAATATATCACATGCAGCTCGGGCTTCGTCTATGATTTGGTGGTGTTTATCAATACCTTCAACTTGCTGCCGCACCCATGAAAGGAATACGCCCGCGGCGGCCCTTCTAATGGCGGACAAAGCAAAGGGGGTCGCCGTAGTCGGCTCGACGCGCTCATAGAGCCTACGATGATAAGAATGGAACTGCTCGAAGTGGGAACGGTCCCTGCTCTTGCCCGGGTTGTAAGTCATGAGAACAAGACCAGGGCGGTCCCACCATCTACGGCCGACACGGCCGGTGATCTGAATGTAGGACGAGGTGGTCTTGGGCTGACCGACGACCGCCATGACGGAGAGTCGGTCAATATCGACGCCTACTTCGATGATATTGGAAGCCAGACAGGCATCGAAACACGATCCAGCATCCCGCTCCAGCGTGACGTTGAGTTTCTCGAGCATCGCCACGATTTCAGGCTGACTTAGACGACTGGTAAGCTCCTCCACGATACGAAGGTGACGTCGGTTCTCGGCAGGTGCGCCGGCACGGTTGAAAAGGAATTTCAGGCGAGAACGGATATCTGCGTCGAAAAGCGTCTTTGCACCCCCGAGTTCGCGAATACTGTTATAAAAGGCGAGCAGCGTCCACCAAGGGTCCTTCTGAGCCGGAGTCTCAAAATGATGAGGGGCATAAAGAGCTGCAGCAAACGCCCTCGTCTGTGTTGTCAGAATAGAGCCATAATCAGAACCGAAGATGCCAAGGTAAAGTCGACCTTCAGAAAGCGAACCGGAAGAATCCGTAGCGTAACGTCCAAAGAACGAATCAGACATGTCCAGACCAGGAGACGGGAAAAGCTGGACGTTATCACGCGCGTAGAGCGACTTAACCTGATGATCTGCAGCCCGGATCGTAGCCGTGGATGCAACTATCTTTGGCTTGATGATGCTATTTCCATGACGGATCTCACATAGCTTCTCAAAGACGCCCTCATACAGCGCATACATGGTGCCAAGCGGCCCAGAAATGAGATGGAGTTCATCTTGGATGATTAGGGATGGCGGAGACGAAACCCTGACCTGAACCCCATCACGTTGCCTGAATCCGAAAAGCGCGCCGGCGGCGGGTCTGTACGCAATCATCGCAAGCTTATCTGCCGTAGCGATGACTAGCGAAGGAGGGCTCTGATAAATGACTTCGTCGATGACTTCAACAGGCAGCCAATTCTCTTCATCCTCTTGACCGAAGGAGCATGCGGCGTCGGGGCATAAAAGCCGCGGACAGTCATCGGTAGCCCTTTTTGCGATACCGACGACCCTGAGTTGAGTCCATTGAGCGGCAGGAATAACTCCAGGTCTTTGACCATCGTACCGCCCAATGGCAGCGCGACACCACGGGCACTCGGTAAGTACCATTGGATTGCCATCTGTCCGACCGCTTCTGAACTGAGAGACTTCCTGAGATGCGCCCACTATGTTATTTGGCGAAGCTTCCCCTCCTAGCCACAGACCAATTGAAAAAGGGCCGCCATTGATGATGAAACCACACTCTTCCTGATTACGACGCATGTATTCCATCGCGCAGATAAGGCTAGAGGCTCGCTGGAACTGCTGAGTCGTAAGCATTCTCAGCGTATAGCGCATGATCGCAACCGTACCGTCAGAGGGCAGCGCATCTCCACCGAGAGACTTAGATCGACCCAAGAACATGGCATAAGCCATTACCCCCAAATAAGCCTCGGTCTTGCCGCCACCGGTCGGAAACCAGATCAAATCTACTGTTTCACGATCAAACGACAAAGGATCGGTAACCCCTTCCAAGGACATGACTAAAAACGCTATCTGGAAAGCGCGCCACTTGCCGAAAGACTTACCAGCCTGCTGCTCTATGCGAGTATCGTACAAAGCCCATGGCGAAACATGATCACCAGCAGGAACGACGCGCTTCTTGGCAGCCCTGTACTCGAGTTCGCGCTTCTTAATCTCCTTCATTGATATCTGTTGAAGCAGCATCGAAACATTCGTTAGTTTGAACGCAGCCAAAACAGCAGGGTCCGACTTCAGGAGTCCGATTCCTCGGTCGATTCTTTCCGCGCACATTTCGCAGCGGTCGAGATGCGTTGCCGCTATGGTCCTATACTTTTCGGGAAGAGCATTAGCCTTCGCACGTTCGGAGGTAATCCAATCACGATAGCCAGAGGAGAGACTTGAAAGCATATCCCAACCTGGTCCCGCCCCATTGGTGGAAAGATCGGCCATATCGCGGATCGGGATTTCAAGCTTAACACCCGCCACCTTGATGTCAGGTGTCATGCTAGGCAGCTGAACAGCCGGCATTACGTCGGCATAGATGCGTTCAGGGGCTTGCCCCGGGCGCGAATCCCAGGCGGCAGAGCAGTTATGTCCTATAGCGAAAGTCCCGCAATCGCGGTACAGCAGAGCCAATGATTGTTCATCTTGATCCAAGCTTCCGAACGGCCTCTGGCTTTCTGGATAGGTGATGAGCTCACCATTATCAATCGCCACTTCATAATAGGTTTGGAAAAGGATTCTCTGCTTCTTGTCCGACTCAAAATGATCAGAAGTAAATTGCGTAACGTTACGCAGGACGACGGTAATCAGCCAGCACCCTTCTCCGTCGGCATGCTTTCGGGGAAGGACCTCTAACCTAAGCCTGACAGGACATCCCGGAGCCATGGGTACATCTCGCTTGATGACACCACGGTCTATTAGTTCATCCAACCTGAGGTTAACTAAGCTATTCTCGTCCACGGCGGACCGACGACGCCACGCATCACGCCTATTCTGTGTTACCGCTGAAACTAGTTTGCACGCTTCGTACCATCCATTCACCTCGAAAGCGGACGAGGCAGGTGCCTGCCACTTGAACTTAACAGTTCTCGGCAGAGAAACGCGAATGACGCCATCAGCCCGGAGTCTGACACGGAAAGACATACCCATTGTTGAGTTACGTCGCTGGTCTGGACTGGTAACTTCGAAATCGTCCTGACCATCGGACTCGAGAATGACAGCCCCGCCGGTGTCCTTAGAGTCATCACCGTCATCTTCATCCTCTTCTTTTTCATTGCTGGCCGAAGCCGCTCGGGTTGCCGCGTCGATGGTATTCTCACCCGGAGGGTGCAGCTGACCTGCCCCATAATTACGGTGCGGAGACTCACGGTTGAAAAATAACACCTCTTGGACGGCATCAGCGCCGGCCGGCCTCCATATCTTAGGACCATTCATGAATTCGCCTTCGTGATGATGAGTATCACCCTCGAAGGAGATCAGAGAGCGGTCTACCTCAGACCTGGATGGACCGACGAGTTCGGCTCTGATAGCCTCAACCAGCTTCGCACGTTCGATATTCATGAAAAGGGGGTTGTTCAGATAATCCACTTGCCGACAAGGGTACGGGAGGAGTCGCTAAACAATACGTGTACCGACTCCGTAGCTCTGGTGAGGGAAGTGTAGAGCTGATTACGCTTGAACTCATTCTCCTCAGCTTCGACGTCGGTTACTATGATCACCTTGGCCTCGAGTCCCTTGAACGAGTTGACCGTGCAATACCTGATAGTGTTAGGCAAGGGCTGTCTTGCGGGAGAAACCTTGTAAGATAGTTTCGTCAGGTCGCGTGCGATACATAGATCGTCGTTCACCAATGAAAGGATCACGATGTCCTTGTCATCATAGCCTGAGTTTTTGAATTTCTTGATGGCTTCCGCCAACATGTTGAGCTGTGTAGCGCGATCAGCATAGAATCCTAGGTTAAAATTGGACATGCTACCACCCGAACGCATGAAGCCCTCATATACCCTGTCCTTGATTCCCGATAATTTAACGGCCGATCCGCCTACTATGCTATAGTTTCTGCAATTTTCATAAAGAGGATAGGTAGGAATTCCCCTGGCCGTACCTCGTACTTCCGCGAGTAATCCTTCAAGGTCATCGCGATTCCCGAAGAGCTGGTACTTAAAGTCACCTACGAGACAATAGCTTCCATCCTTGATGCTTCCGGGCACCAGCTGCATCAGCGCGGCGAAAAGTCGTGGCTTAGATAACACATCCTGTGCTTCATCAATTATTAGATAATCAAATGCTAATTCATCATTATGTTCGGGATCGGTCAGTTTCTCCTCGATGGCGTCATAAAAATCAGAGTCCCAGAACTTTTCACCAGGAGAAACAGGAACCGTGACTCCAGTCATGTCCATCAGCAACTTTATCGCAGGCCCAGCGATGAGGTTCGGTCGGTTGATATCTTTTGAGACATTGGAGGCGACCCACTCGCCCACAAGTTTGTTGTAACAAACAAGGGCAGTCCTCTTTCCTGAGTCGGCCATCCGACGAGCGATTTCCATCGCTATCCAAGATTTCCCTGTGCCAGCCGCTCCATCGATTATCATCCTCGGGTTATGCAGCTTACCATCAGAAGAACCGGACTCAGCGAACTTGACGATCGGCTTCTGCTGTTCCCTGAGAAGGTTGAAAGCATCTTGCTCTCGCACCCTGATCTGCTCGCGTAAACCAGGCCTGTGCTTCTGAATTGGTGCGAGGTAACCTTTCAGCCGTGAAATCTGGCTCAGGGACAAAGAATCCGACAACCGGCCGCCATGCTCCACTTCGATAGACTTACGGAGTGAATCTTCCAAAGCGGCACAAAACGCCGTTGAGTCCTTAAAACTACGGAAAGCTCGTATGTCGAAAAGCTCCCACTGATTAACACCGAAGTTCTTGTCCAACGAGAAAGAGGAACGAGGAAATATACAGCAGCGTCCTAGCGGAATCGAAGCCATATCGGTGCCTTCTTGTTTCAAGAGACGTTCAAGGGTCTTAGTTGCATCGAGGTTCTGCCTGAAGGGACTGCGCTTTATCGTGGCAGGATACCAGAACTTCCCATCGAAATGGATGTCATCATGCGATTTAACTTCGATGCACATTATTCCAATCTTTGGCATAACGATCACGAAATCTATTTCGCGACGGCATCGAGACGATCCGGCGACCGCTGAGGTAAGGTCTACTTGGTGAAAAATAGCCCAGTCGTCAGGACCTCGTGCGAGCATATTGTATACATCGACCTCGCCGGGAGCGGTTTCAGGATCGATGAAGGAGGGGATCATCATTGCCATTGTTGTATGAATTCTAGTTGGAGAATCTTTCGAAGTTCGGCGTCAGGCGCGCGGTAACCGGATTCGACTTCGGCGACCTTATGAAGGGCTAGCGGGATGTGTCCACCTTCGTCGCCAAACGGTATTTTAACGTCAAATTTCTTGGATTGACCGATCTCAGACATAATATGTCCGTTCAGCTGACGTAATGCGGCCAACATGGAAGACTCGAGCTTATCGGCGTTCTGCATGCCCTCCAAGATGGCCTCGCCGCGTGAAACGGATATCTCAGCCCATGCGGCACGCCAGAAAGGCATCGAGACGCCTCGGTGGTTCACAGTGTAAGTTAGATCAAGCACGCGGCAGAGAATCTCAAAATGCCGGCGCTGCTGGGGAGCGTGAATGACAGTAGATGTCGGCTGCATCCAGTGCTTAACCGCAGACCTAAGATCGACCAGATCTAAGCCTGCCTGCTCAAGTTTCTGAAAGAACCCAAGCGGGGCTGATTCCGCCGCTTCGCTTAGTTTCTTCTTCCAGACCTCAGAGTAGTTATCGGCTCCGACCTGTCCATCAGGGAGAGTATCGTTGGCATAGGTGCCAGCTACTGCAATGTATGTCCCTGGCTCGATTGCGGCGGCAGATCTGACATCTGCGCATAATTCACCCTCTTGGCCAAGGTGGTAGACCACCATCTTGGTCGCAGGAGCGCAAAGCATGCCATATTCCGAGTCCAAGGTGAGAAGAACGGCCGACCTGAACTCCTTGGACGCGCCTGAGAGCAAAGACAAATCATCGGACAATTGCAACCCCGAGGCCTCGGGGGTCGGAGCTGCGATGAGATGAGGCCACTCGATCACGACAGGTTCCAAATTGACCTGCCAATCGACAAGCGGCGACTTGATACGACCGGCATGATCTCGCGAGACAGGAACAATGGGATCATATCCATGGGATGGTTCATCGGGGGACTTCTCCCAAGTAAGCTGGATGATCGAATTGCACTTAGGAGAAGTCAGCAGACTGTCCGTAGTACGTGCCCTTCCCTGCGTCCTCATGGGACCAATCTTGATGATGGTGTCCACGACACCTAGTTCACGATAGTCGACAACAGTAGAAACAACCTTAACTCCTGCTGGATCCAACCCCGCTTCAGCTAAGCTTCGTTGCAATTCGGGAATTTCCACCTTCGGACAATAAATCGCGAATGACCGATATTCTTTGATCAATTCTTGAACGCTCTCGGTCATCTTTTGAGCCAGTGGATTGGCGACTCCGACAAGAGAATAGGCGATTGAAACCGCTCGGTCGTAGTTAGCCCAGATTTCGTGGCCCCAGTTCTCCTTGACAGTCTTAGGTGAGATAAAGATGCATTCGGTCGCATCGGGAAGCATCCTATCGAATGCCGTCGTCGAAGTCATAAGCCTCGAGATGATCGACCAGATACGAACCGCGATGTCACCTTGGCGCTCATCGGCTCTATCCAGCTGCTGAAATATACCGATGAGAGATTTGCGGAATTCCGCCACGGGCGCAAATTCCAGCTCGCGACGGACGATGATACGCCGGGCCGCTAGATAAGCATCGAATAACGAAGTGGCATCCCTATTCATGAGGCGACCCTCTTTCTAAGTTCGATCTCAAAACAGCCAGGCACAACGGAAGACCCGAGCTCATGGCGGTCGTACCACTGCGATTGCGCTTCGAGGAGAGCGCCAAACTCCTCCATCTTGTCACGCTCATGGATTCGGGAGACAAGCGCGATGACATCCGCACTTTTAAGCTTTTTCTCCGAAAGCACGGAGGCGAAGGCGTCCATGCCATCCGCGATGACCAAATTCGGGGTGTTGATTGGTTGACCGAATGCACCCTTCCCGCGGGTGTTGAAATAGACCAGCCTGCTCAGTTCGGTGGCACCGTCATCCCAACCGTTGATAGGCAACAAAGACGCCAAAGACTTACGATCGTGTGTACCGAACTGGAATGTCGCCAGTTCACCCTGCATGGCAGTCTGACCGGCGGCACCACCGGCGAGACAAAGCGACGAATAAGAGGCTGTGAGGTTGTCGTTACAGATATCATCATCAGGGAACAGACCTCTAATAATATCGACGGGCATACTCCCTGAGGATTGGCCAAGCAGCAAAGGCACGCCTTCGTCTTCAAAGTAATTATGAGTCCATTCTGCCGCTTCAATCGTTGTAAGAGCGCCCGAGCCATCGGATTTAGATGCTAGTCGAAGAACCTTAGCCGCAAAATCGGTTTGTGAAGAAACATAGAGCTTGGACCTAGGCCTATCCTTGTGGCGAAGGATTCCCGTAGACTCGTAGGCATAGCCACATTTCCTCAAATCAGGCCGACAACGGATCTTGCAAGTCTTGCAGGCATGAAGGTACTGCCGAGCATAGGCCAGCAGCGAGTCATAATGCCTCTCCTTGTCGTTTGCCGAAGGATTTTTTAGGTCTGCCGCTACTGCGCCCAGAGCAATCAAGCCTGCCGCAGGTGTCTTGATGGGCAATGAAATGATGCGGATAGTACGACCAGGCCCGGAAACCCGCCGTGGCCACTTATGCCCCAAATCCAGAAAATAGCGCATCCAAGGCGACATTTTGCGCCAAGTCTGCCCTGCGTCTTCAGAAATCTCCATGGGGTATGGAAAGGAAGATGGGTTATCCAGGAGACCCATTACGCAAGCAACAGGAATCCTATATCAAAGATATATATTTGATTATATTACTACCCTTTCAACGCCGACCAGACCCGCTGGCCGATCTGATAAGCCAGGTAGGGGGGGACGGCGTTACCTACCTGATGATACTGCTGGGTCCGGTTGCCCATGAAGAAATAGTCGTCCGGGAAGGTCTGGATCCGGGCGGCCTCGCGAACTGAGAAGCTACGAGCCTGCTTGCGATCATAGTGAATGTAGTAGTGGCCGTCCTTAGATATGTGGGAGGTTATCGTCCCGGATGGCCGGTCCTTCACTTGGACTTTAAAGCGGTCTGAAAAAGCAGTAGCACCACTAGCAGAAGAATTAGAGTGCTTCGGGAGGAATCGCTTAGGTATCTTGCCGTTCAACTTCGGACTAGATAGATTGGTTGCATTATCAGCCCACCACTGATAGCGCCTAAGATCCCCTGGCATATGAGACCTGGCCTCATGATTAAGAAGAACCCCCGACAGCGGTGAGCTCGTAGATGAAATGAAGTTCCGCAGCGTCTCCGACTTAAAGCGACACGAGAAGCTACACTCACGAAAAGCCGCACCCTTTTCGGCGATTTTATAGATGTCGCGAGGCTGATTAGAATTCAGCGCGCTGAGCCGAGGAAGTCCATTCAACGCATCATAAACAGTCTCAAAATCAGGAATCTGGGAAATTGGAAGTAATTTTCCCTTCAACCCTTTCGCTGTTTTCATTACACCAATGATGATCATTCGGTGTCGTGTCTGAGGTACGCCAAACAACTCAGATTTCACCATAAAATCGTCCCCTTTAGGGTCTACAATCGAACGCAAATCATATCCCGCAGCCTCAAGATCTCGCTTAATCATGGGCAAGATCGGCTTCCCTTCAACCTTTGCGGTATTCAGTCCCTTAACGTTCTCCATCACAAAAATCGTAGGCTTAAACTCTTTAATTACACCAAGATACTCACGGTAAAGGAAGTGACGTGGATCATGCTTGCTGCCATCATGATTACGCATGCGCGACCTACCGACCAGTGAATACGCCTGGCATGGCGGGCCGCCGATTAGCACCCATTTTTCAGCGCCACGCAGACGCTCCCTGATTGCAGCGTAAATGTGATCGTTATCCTGACCAAGCTCACAGCTAGGCTTCCCGTTTTTCGTCCATTCAGGAACTTCAAGACAAACTTCCTTCCAGAGCGGATCTTGAGAAAGCAACTTAAACGCAGAGGATTTATCCGGAGAATTACTTGAGCGAATGAGACTCAAAAAGAAATCCGGCAGTTTCTTGCCACAATCCTTTAAATGCCTGTAATAAGCCCTGAGTCGTAATGTCTGCCGCGCATACGGATCTTTCTCGACGGAAACAACGGTCTTAAAAACTTTCTTACCTTCAGGATTCTCCACGCGCGAGAACCCCTCCCCCAGCCCGCCAGGACCGGCAAAGAGGTCTACCACAGGGATTGGAAATGAAGGCATATGATTAGAGCAACGATCCGAGGTCAGCAGACAAGAAATGCAAAGATACGCCAGGCAAAAGTTACTAACAAACGGACGCATGAGCGCCCCTAGGGTTAAAGGTCAAACAACTCACAATGCTAAGACGACCCAGATAGCCAAGAAGTAAGTCACAAAATCGAGATTGGCGAGGTAGTCGAGGGAATCCAGAAGTTGTCATCAATGCCTCAATTGGCCGACCTTAAGTTCTGTACGAGGGATGCAGGGCTCACTTCGTCATTCATAAGCAAGTGATGATCTTGCCACCTCGGACCATGCATCGAGGGCTAAAGACACATAAAAATGCTCATATTCAAATCCTATATGCGCATTCTATATTTTAAATATAAACAAGGGTTGTATCAAAGAAACACACCAATAGCCAATAGGCATGGCTACCCCAAATTCCAAACTACTGAACGGCGACAATCTGCTTTATCGACTCTTCCAAAAACTACTCGCAAGCGAAGATCATAAGGTCCGAGCCGCACTTGCAGGCGAAATGATACAGGGGATGTCCATCTGGCTCCCACTCGATCTCTATCAAAAATGCCCGGTAATTCTCCCGTGGGTCGTTAGAAACAATAAGTGTAGACCTTACACCCTAAAGGGGATCAAGCATCCGGACAGGTGGGGAGCACCAGATGAAATGGGTTATCAAATGGATGACAACACCCTAATCAAAGGAGTACCTAAAAGTCTCCCTATCAATGGACCAAAGGACTCTCCGCTCGTCGGCATGAAAATGGGGAACGACTTCGTGGCTTCTCATATTTGGAGAAAAATTGATGGCATCGAATTAGTCGCCAATCGCCATCCAGAACTTAATTCGTTTGTGCCTAATCTTGTTTGGCTACCAAGCCAGATCTCAAAACTATCTGACAGGGAAGGACAGATTATCCAAGACCTACTAAAGCTGGCATCCTGGCAGGTTTACCGCAACGCAAAGGTCGACCAGCATTACCACGAAGCTGTTGAGGCAATCTGGAAATACCTAGAAAAAGACATCGAGAAGATCACAGAGAGATACAAATTCGATCCTAAATCCGCTCATCACTTTTTACCCAAGGATGAGAAGTTTATCGTTAGACGTATCGAGACGGCACGCAAGGCGCTTGATTTCATCAGCTCATGTGAGAATGGAACGCCTACACCGACAAATAGCATTACAAGTCGGTATGCGGAAGGACTCCCCAAGGTCAGCAAGATCACCCTTTCTAGGCTGAAGAAGCAGGTATCGAAGTACGTTGCTGGCTGAACTTAACATAGCAGACAGCTGGGAAGGTAGAATTCTTAACAGCTAACTCAGTAACGCTGGAGGTTGTTTAGGCCGTTCCAATAGAACGTTCCATGCAGAAAAGCGCAGGTGGGGTATTGCACGCGCAAAGATCCTAGGCATACAGGTAGTGAAGCAGCATGCCTCTTCACCTTGCCAATTTCACCGGATGGTCAGCTCTACTCGCTAAAGGAGTCGCTTCGCGTCTCCTCGAGAGCCAGACAGGAGCGCCAATTGACCTGGGTAGCCATCGTGTGATCGTCCCCTCCAGCTTCGCCAGCCGCCTCATTCAAGAGGAACTGGCGAAACAGGCACCGAATGGAATCCTACTGCCGGTCTTCCAGACACCTACGGAGTTTCTGAACTGGGGAGACCACAGTTCAGGTGCAAAAGTGCAAAACGGGCAAGGCCCTGTGCAAATGTGCAAAAGTGGAGACAGTGGGTTTATGGCGGCGCGTTCCGCGGATGCATTGATGGCTTGGATCGAGGTCCTCCTGGCGACTGATCGCTCCACCCTGCCCCATCTGTTCCCGAACGGGACGCAAGGTGAGTTCACATTCGAAGAGGCGAAGCGTCTGGCGGAGACTTTGTTCGAGTTGCGCGACGAACTGGGCGGTTCTGCCCAAGGCCTGGACTTTGCCGGCGTGGCCGCGCTCCCAAAGAACCCGGAGAAGCCGCGCTGGGATGACCTGGCGACCCTTGAGTCCGGCTACCGCGATGTGCTGACCCGACGCGGACTGAAAGACCACAACGACCTGCGATCGGAACTGGCTCGAGGCAACGACAAGCCTGAGGGTGTCACCCATATCTGGCTGGTCGGCCTGACCGACCCCCAGCCGCTCTTCATCACGGCCCTGGAACGCCGTCAGGACAACTTCCATACCCAGGCCATCGTCGGCGCGGATGCCGAT
>JACCDL010081525.1_pt1 | contig 11705 bp, 10 predicted proteins | sample 7441931 | NCBI WGS metagenome assembly JACCDL01 (sample SAMN15323437, study PRJNA562643) | freshwater metagenome | isolation source: river surface water | place: USA:Blue River Watershed | collected 2017-08-16 | reverse complement strand
TTAACTTTAACATAAATAACATCAGATAAAAAAATACTTAAAAATTATCCATTATATGATTTACCATATTCAAAATAATGTGATTATTCAAATAATTGTTCAATATAGTGTAATACTTCAATTAAGAATATTAAAAGTTATATAAATAAATTAAATTATATAAATTTCTTATAACAAGATATATAACAATATGTGAAGTATATACTTCACATATTCAAAAATATTTCTACAAATTAATTAACATATGATTAAATATAAAATACATTACAAAAAGGAAAACAAGATTTTAGTAATTTTATTTTATCACTGGCATTGGAATATTTGGTTTAAGAAAAAAAAATATTTTCAATAGAAGATTAAAAATACTATATATAATACAAATCTAATTTATATTTAATTTAACCAGTTGAAAGTGATAATATATTTTTAACACAATAAGAAAGAAATTATTCAAATTTTATAAGTCATTAATATCAAAAAAGTTAAATATTATTAAACAATTACACTCCGGAAATATATTAAAATATAATTCCATACTATATATTTAATAAAAATATTTTTGAAGATATTGAATTAATTTTAAATCAAATATATTAAAATACACAATATTTTACAAGATAATTATAATAATTGTTTTCAAAAATAATTAAAAATGAAAATGATAAAAAAATATTATTAAAAGCAATTGTTATTAACAATATTGAATAGTTTTTATAATAACAACAATTATAAATACAATATATAATTTATAGAATTTAAGACAAAAATTAATAATATATATAATTTATTAAAAAATTAAAACCAAATTTATAATTTATATTTAATACAATTTAAGAAGTTATATAAGAAAGATATTAATATTAAATTGATAATGTATAATATGGATTTACAAAAGACTATATAGTAATTAAATTATAAACAGGGTTTTAAGTTTTAAAATATGAAAATTTAAAAAATAATAATTCTAAATTATATAACATTGTTTATAATAAATATAATTTTAAAAATTATAAAAATAATTAATATTAATTATTATTTTAATACAATTGGGAATAATTTAAAAACTAATATATTATTAAAGTTGTAGATTTAACTAAAAAAACATTAAAAGGTATTATGTGTAGTATTTACTAAAAATTAAGTTAAAAATATATATAAAAAATAACACCAATTATTTTTGATAAAAAATATAATAAAAAAGATTTTTGTCAAATATTGTATATATTTATGACATATAATTAATTAAAAGACCAAACTACATTATATACATTACCAAATTTCTTTTAATAAATATTGGAAGATTTAAATCCAAAATAATATAAAGACAATCAATCAATATAATAATAATGAATATATATATTTTTTATTTAATTTAAAATTGAAATTATTTTAATAATAAAAAATATATATATATAAAATATTTATATAAAATTTACAAGAATCAATAATTCAAAATGGCAGATATGGAAAATTAGCATAGTATATTTTAAACAACAATATAACATAAAACAATAATAACTCCTGACAAATTTTTAGAATACAAAGATGAATCTTAAAAATAAATCTTTGAATTTTTAGGAGATAAAATTAGCAAATATGGATATATAATAAAATCATCTATTGAAATTTTGAAATTTTCATTAGGTAAATTTGATTAATAATAACTTAATGGTGATATTCATGTAATTGTCGAATTCAAATGTCTTTTGGTTATGTTACTTAAAGATAAAATATATAAAGCAGAAATCATTACAAATAATGAAAAAAGTATTTTATGTTAACCAATATTTGATAAATAAAAAAAGATAAAACCTATAAATATTCATATTTTTGAAAGCACAAATAATAAAAATTTGAAAAATTATAAATTGGGTTCTGTTGTTTATGTAAAAATTTTAGGATATCGTGAAAATACTATGCACAATACATATTTATCAAGAGGGGACATTGTTGATGAAAAAAGTCAAGAAGTTAAATAAAGTTAATAAGAAACTAAACATATTTATTAACTACCTGTTTTACCAGAAGAATAAAAAAGTGATTCAAGTTCTATAATATCAGAAGAAGAAATTGTTTCAGATACAGAATCAGATGAAGAAAAAGAAGAGGAAGAAGAAGACGAAGAAAAGGAAAAAGATAAAGAAGAAGAAAAAGAAGAGGAAGAAGAAGAGGAAGAAGAAGTAGATGAATTAGAAGAAATGATTGACGATATAGATGATGAAATTGATGAAGTCGATGATGATTGATGAAAATTTGATTATATATCACTTAAAATTTAAAAGTTTTTTTAATATAAAAATTGATTTTATATAATAATATAATAATATAATAATATAATAATATAATAATATAAGTTGTTATTTGTTAATATTTGATACTTATTTTGTTAATAAAATGGATTAAGAATAAATTATTTTAGAATAACAAATATAAGATATTAAAGAAAAATTATAATATTTAAATAAAGAATAAAAATTATATCTTAGCACTTAGATATAATAACTTGGTATTCCATATACTAAAAATCAGTATGGGATACATATCAAATTTAGTTGTCCAGAATTTACAAAAGAAAAAAAAGAACATTTTTAAAATATTCTTAATTCTTTTATAAAAACTATAAAAAAGGGACAATAAGATGAAAAAAATCAATAACAATAAAACATTTTTGATTAATCAATGACTTCAATTGATAATAAAAATGAATAAGAAGTATAATAAACCGATTTAAAAGATTTATTAAAAATTGATAATAAATAAGAATTAGATATAAATTAGAAAAAACCTAAATATAACCCATATTATAAATAATAGGTGTTAATAAATGATTTAATCTCACAATAACCCTAAGAATTTTAATAATAATTAGAAACGAATATATAGGTTAATTAACAATATTAAAATAAGAAATATACTAAATATAATAAACTTAAAAAAACTTATTATAATATGATAAGATAGTCCAATAATTATTATTCAGACAATATTCAAATCATTCCATTAACTTTCTAATAATATACTGAAACCAATAATAACGATGTATAACACTGATAAAAAAAATTATAATTATAATAACAATAACAATAATATAGATTAAATTATTGATTTTTTCCAAAATGTTCCATTATAATAAGCAAATGAATATCTAAACAATATTTAATAAAATTAAAATTATATATAAAAAGCGGTATATACTCGTGAATTGGATTAAGAAAGAAATAATTTTTTCAATATAGATATTTTATAATAACAAAGTTTATAACCTAGGGAGAAAAAAATACACAATTAAAGAAAAACAGAATAATTATTTATTGTTAATAATATAATGTACTATACTATGAAATTTAGATAAGAAAATTTTAATTATTTATCATAAACATAATAGTTAATTGAAATAACCAATAAATAATAAAAAATTTTAAGCAATATAAATTACTATTCAAAAATATCATCTTCATAAATGTTAAAAAATTTAAATAAATAAGAATTAAAATAACTTTTTGATTAATAAAATTGGGACATTATTGACCCTTAATATTTATTTCCATTATTATACTTAATATATGGTCTTGGTTACATATTATATAAAAACAATAAAATTTAATTTATGTTTTTATCAGACAATGGAAATTTAGTATTTAATTGTATTGAAACAAATTAAAAAATAAATTATAATTATGTTGGAACAATAATTAATAAGAACGATATATCAACATATTTAAATGATGAAACAAGAACATATAATGATATACGATAAATGAAAAAATCATTACATTTAAGTATTAATGATTTGGACAAAAATAATATTGAAGACGAAGATATTAATAAAAAAAATAGTATTATGGCAAAATAAACATTAATTTAATTAATTTTAAATCATAAAAAAATATACAATAACGAATATATACAATTTTAAAATCAAGAAATATTTATTGATAGTGATAATAAAACAATTAATGATATTTTAAATGAACTTGAAATTTCAAGTCAATGAAACCATTAAATAAATAATTCAATATAATCCAAAAAGTTAATTAATATAATTCATGGGTATTCCTATCATTAATGAAGCAATTATAGTTATAATAATTTTTAATATTACTTAATTTTAAGGTTTTTTTATATTATATAATTATATTTTAATTTTAGAATATTTTTAATAATAGTGTGCAAATACAAAACTTACAATAAATATAAATATTTAACGATATACGACATTTACACAATTTCTATTAATATAAACATTAAAAATATTAAATATACTATAATATAATAATGTAATTATATATATTAATTCAACATTCAAATCTTGTTAATCATTTTTTTAATATATTTATGGAAATAAAAATCCAATAAATACAATTAAAGATGGAGTAATTAAACCTAATAAAAAACTTTATAAAATAATTTTTTTATCCATGATTATTTTTTATATAAAAAAATATAAATTTTTTTATAAAATACATCAATGTTATTTTTAATTATACATTTTTTAAAGTTAATAATATTTTTACAATTACTATTAACTTATATTTTTTGCTTATTAAAAATCAAAAGTATCATCTTCGTCATCACTTTTTTCTCTATCGTCAATTCTATATTTTTATAACATAAAATCAGGTGTATAGTCTGGATTTAAAATACTTGTTTCTAATCTATATTTTTATTTTGGTTAATAATATGTTAATGCCAATATTAATGTATTATTGACACCTTTGAAATCATATAAACTTCCATCTGGTCTTTCAAACCTAAATGTCAATTTATCTAATTTTCCAATTGGATGAAAAAGTACATTTTAAATTTCTCCAAAATCATACCTAATATCAGAAAATCCCATAACACCAAGTCTAAATAAACCGATACCGGCACTAAATTTACCGTAACTTAATGACTTGAACATATGTTATTCTATTTCTGGACAACGCAATACAACATAACGCTCACCAGTTAATTAAATTAAACCAGGACTTGCCAAAGAATGTGATTAGATTTATGTTGTTATCGTAATATTCATTTATCTTGGATTTGAAATACCTTCTCCATTAATAAACGGATCAATAAAGTCCCATTAAGGAACAGTATTTGGATTATATAACGCAAATGTATCGGTGAAGTCGGATATATTTTAATCTTCTGCTAACGCCAATACACTACCATATACACCATAATATCCAGTAGTTGTTCCACCACTAACATTTGGATTAATATCAATATCTATATTGGTTCCTTTAACAACAACCCAAAATATTTCACCTGTTTAAAATGCTACATTTTGTCCAAATATAGAAGGATTAAAATGAATATCAGTTGCATTTCCATTAAACGCACTTACTGATATTTGTTATTAAACAATCATTTATCCCGGAATTGAAAAAGTTGAGTTATTTGTCCATACTTAAACAACAAATTATGTACTTAATCCAGTTGTATCACCTGTACTTCCAAAATATATTTATATTTTTTCTAAAAGTTAAAATAGACTACTTTCAAATTTTTGTGCTAACCATTAGTTTTAACTTACACGATACAGTGTTTATCTTGATGATGGACCTTCAAATTCAACAACATCAACATTTGAATTTTAAACACTTCCAAATAATTATTCATGTGTTTAATCTTAATGTGTATATATTTTTGTATATCTATCGCTATTTTCTTCTGACCACAAATCAAATCCAGCAGCTTCATTTAAAGTACTATTTTTCATATCAAAAACAAATGGATATTGTGATTCAAATTCCAATAAATTTTTATTTTCAGCAGGAATACTTAAACCAGAACAAGTTATCGATACTTCAATTTATCTTCCATTTTCTTCTATTGTATCAACCAATACTCTTGTCAATTCTTAAATTATTCCATCAATATCATAATCTTTATCTGTTAATTAAACAATTTTAAACGGATTATTATTTATACTAAAAGATATTGTATTATTATGTTTATCTATATTATACATAGTTCGAGGAAGAGATACATCTAAAACTCTAAACCCACATATGTTTCTATATGGTTCAGTAAATTCAATTACATATTCTTATGGATAAGGATATGCCTTTTTATTTCGTTTTTTACTATCAACATAAAATATATGATTAATTTTTTCAGAATTCAATTATAAATGTTAAACATCGTCGATTTTTGCCATATTAAATTGTCAAATATTATAAAATATTTAAAGAGTATTTTATTATATTATAATAAATATTAAATAGATAAATATAGATATATACAATTAACCGTGTAAATCGAGTATATAAAGATGTCTTAAACTAATATTTATGATTTATAAACATATATTAATATTAATTCAGAATTTAGTAAAGATACAAAAATATTATAATAAATATATTCACAAGATAATATTAGAATATTTATTAAATTTATAGATGTTTCACAACACCCAGAAATATAAAAAATTTTAATTTGTGGACTATATTTCAATATAGAAGATATATGTAATAATTTTAATTTATAATAGTTCAAAAATTTTATATATCATAATTATTAAAAAAATATTTAATTATAGTAATTTCTAAAATATGAAGAATTTTTATAAATATTTAGAAATATAAAGAATAAAAATTGGGTATCATTTATAGACAAGGTGAATAATATTAATCTCTAAAAAATTGATAAAAATGTAATATATGCTATCAATAATTTTGTAGGGGCACATTTTCGTAATTATTACTTTGATAGAGAAAAGTTTATTAATTTTGATCCGTTTTTATTTAATATTGATTAATTTCATTAAATGTATAATAATTTTAATATTGATTATATTTATACATATTTTATGAGACAAGATTATAATATTTAAGAAATGATGTTTTATATCCCAGTTAAAATAATTTTATCTAAAATTCAAAAAATAATAAATGAAGTTTCATCTATATGTTTTAATCAATAATAAATATAAGTTCATCATCTTTATGATATACAAAAATTAGGTGGATTAATTAATTTAATTGAACTTAAAGATATTATATATGATTATGATTAAAAATTTAAAAACCATAATATACACAATTATAATAATGTTTCAATTATTACTAAATTAAAAATTTTATAACATCATGGTATATTGCAATATAACTTTTTTTCAAATTAATTTGAATAAGGATAATATGTATCATTAGAAGATTGTTATACAATATTTAGATATTATTTGTTAGGCGATAATCAATTAAATCCTAAATAATTATTAATAAATGAATTAAACCAATATTAAATACATATATAATCTATTCGTAATTATTTTGAAATTTTATAAAAAATTTATCCAAAATCTTTATTTAATAACAGAGATACTCACTCAGTTATTTAAACAAATTTTTTGTGCAAATATTAAAACAAAATGTCAATTGTATTGGCCGACTGTGGTGTTGTAAACAATAAGCGGTTATATCATATTGTATATACTGATAAAATTATTAATTATTATGAATATATAAAAAACCATTTATAATAAATGCCATATCAAATAATAATGATTGAATCTATAAAAAATGCGTATGTAACCAAAGAAGAAAAAGATGAAATATATCTCGATTATTTGAATGACATTGATGTATTTAAATTTAAATAATTGTTATCACATATAAGAAATCACAAACCAATAATAAACAATATATAATTTCATCATTATAATATTTGCCATTTTTAATAAGATTAATAATATCAATAAAATTGTTATACACAAAATTAAGATTTCTTTTTCTCTTTATCTATTGATAATATGCACATTTAAAAATTAATGTTTATTATAAGAAACATAATATACGATAATTAATTATGTATAGTTGGAAAAAAAATTAATTTTTATTAAGATTAATAACAATTATATAATATAAGACTCGATGTAGTAAATGATTAAATAAATAATATACATGAATATGAAACAATTGAATAATAAGATTCATATAATGAATTAAATCAGGAAAAAAATTAATTATTATAAAAAATTGATACTATAAATATTTATATGGATTAATTATATGAAGAATAAGGATAATATTAAGAAAGAAAAAATCTAAACGATTATCCTGATTTTTATTGAAACAAAAAAATCAATTAATATTTCCACAATAATATTCATCATGTAAAATTTTGTTTTTTACAAACATTAATCTATATAAAAATTCTTTATTAAAATTTGGAATACTTTGTCCTAATATAGTATGTATTTCAATAATAATATCAAAAATATTATTATAATCATAAATCAAAAATTTAAAATTATTTTTTTATGTATCTATTTTTAATTGTTATGGATCCCATTTTTTTTATAAATTATTAAATATTTATTTTTTTATTATATATGATTATTATTTTAATACTGATATATCGTATATGTAAATATTTTATATTTGTTATTATTTTACAGGTATAATTTAATCTTATAAATTTTTAAATTAATATTCAGAATCAGGTTTATTTTCTAATTTTTTCCATTAAATCCAAAATTAATGATTTTTATAATAAAAATTACTATTTGTATTACAATAGTTATAAATATTATCTATCATTGTATGAAATATTCCGTTAATTTAAGTTTACAATTATATATTTTCATCAAGTTAATTAATAATTTTTTTTTTATTATCTAAATTTAATTTTTTCTTTTTAATACTATTTTGTTAATTATTTACAGATAAATCCATTTTTCCTTTTGTACTTTTATATTATTCTTTTTATAATATTTATTAATAAAAATTCATATTTTAAAATCTCGTATTTGGTTGATCGTTTAATTATTCATTTGATGTTTATATATTACTATTTTAGTAATAATTAATAAAATTGTTTCCTTAATTAAATTAATTTTAAAAATTATTCAAACTTTATTATAATTATTATACATAATTATCATTTATATTTTCATTTTAATTATTCTACCCGTTATTGTCTTATAATTATATTTATAACTATTCCATTATAAAATATTTTTAAATTTAAATATTTAAACAATAATTTTTTATATAAAAATTTATATATACAAGTTATAAACAAATTATTTTGTATAAAATCTTTAAAAACTATTATTTATTAATATAAATTATAAATTATAAATATGTTTTTTTAAAATTTAAATAAATAAGAAATAATAGATATTGGAGATATTTATGAAGTTTTTAAAATTTAGTATTGTAAAGCGTCATATACACATTAACAAATAAAACAAAGATTTAAGGAATTAGCAATTTAATATCACCCTGATAGACCAAATGGTGATAAAAAAATTTTTTAAGCAATAAAACATTATTATAATATATTGTATCAAGATTTAATGATGCGTTAAAATGATAAATAACATCATCAATTAAAAAATTAATATGATGACAAAACAAATTCATATAAATAAACAAATTATGCACATGGATAAAGTTCTGAAAATTTTAATTTAAAAAAATTTAATTAACATTTTGAAGAAAATCATACAAGTATTTAAGAAGATCACATTAAAAGAGGATATACATAATTTTAACCAAAAACAGATAAAAATTATGAAAGAAAAAATATTGATATTAGACCTCTAATTGATATAGAAAAAGCTAAAAAAATATAACCAAAAAAACTAAATTAAAGTTTAAATAACTTATTTGAAAAATAAAAAATGACTTATCATAATTAAAAAATGATAAAATATAAACCTTTTTAAATTGAAAATAATATATAAACAAGCACAGAATATGAATTGGGTATAAATGATGTTGAAGATTTTAATAAATATAAAAATATAAATGCATATAATGAAAATGAATTATAATATTCAGATCTAAAAGTATATGATTAAATATTTTTAATGGATCCAAAATTAGTATAATAATAAAAACAAAAAGATAAATCTGACAATTTAAATATTTAAGAATACAAAGCAAAACGCGAAAAATCAAAAATGTCAGAGAAAGAATATAATTAATATATGAAATATATTTTAAAATAAAACCTTTAAAAAGAATAAAATTATTAAAATTATAAAAAATAAGAAGATAGAAATGAAAAATATTTTAATAAAACAGGATAATTTTTTTTATAAATGAAGAAATGAAACATAATTTAATCATATTTATATTGAATTCATTATTCTATTTCCAATTGCTTATGATTAATTCATTCCATAATTACCCTTTTTAATATCAAATTCGCTTACTCCTGCTATTTTTTTAATTCTATACAAGTATATTATATCTGTTTTTTTAACTTCTTAGGATAATCTTTTAATATATGTTTCATACCAGTTTGCGGTTTAAATCTAAGAAGTTAATTATCCATCTACTAATTTAAATAATTTAATTTATTATAATGATTATCCATATTGAGAACTAAAACCAACAATAGTGTCTAAATATGTATTATTATCATTTGATACTGTGCCAATAATAGCGGATTCCAATTAAAATCTAATACTATTCGCAAGTGTATCAACTATTTTCTTTTTATTAGTATTTTGCATATCAATCGTTGTATTTCCTTTTCCCAAATAACTATCCAAAATACCACTCAATACTTATTTATCTAAACCAAATTCTTTTGGCATTTCTAACTAATTACCTTAAATTAGTAAAAATTTCATTTCATCTAATTATTTAAATGATAGACCGTTTTTACGCAATGATTAATTTGTATATCCAATAAATCTTTTGGTAAAATCTTAATGTTCTTACATATTGTCTTTTGGTGAGAATTCATTTTAATATACTACACTGTTACTTGAAGCTAATTTCATACTTAATTAATCATTTGATTTGACATAATAAAACATATTTAAAACAGTTTTAATATCAAGTTTTTTAGTTAAAACTGCATTATCAAATATTCCTTCTTTAACAGTTTTATATCCATACATTGTTGAATGTTTAATATAATGATAATCTTCATTTAAATTAAATCCTAATAATTATAAATATTAAATAGCAAAAATATGGAAAAATTCAGGTTTATATAAATTTTTAAATGAAATATTTAATGATGTAAAAAGTTGTTTTAATGATGGTAATTAAAGTTGCATTTATTAATTTTAAACAATATAACTTTATAGAATATTTGAAATAAGTTTTTATAATAAGATTAAATATTATTAATTATCAATTGGAAAACTACTGTCAACAAAATTATTAATATTTCTAACCATTGATTCTGTATTTTATAATGAAATAATTATTTATTTACGTGTATATTCTGTCATAAAAAACATAGCTTAAAATGCATCAGTTCTATCCACATTTTTTATATTATTTTAAAAATAAAGTTAATTATGATAATTATTAATTTTAAAATTATCATTTTCATAGTTTTCACTGATATATTGTAAAATATTAACATAAAATTCGATACCAATATTGCTATTTAATGGTGCTAATGTTTTTTTATAATCTTTATTTTCACTAAAATAATAATATAAAATTTAATTATCATTCAATGCATTATACATACTTAAACGATAATTGTCAATAACATTATCTTATTGGTTATCTCCTTATTTTGTTTTTAACATTAAATATTTAAAAGATTCTATGTTTTTTTCCATTTCTGTCATATTTTCAAATGGTATAGGTGAAATGATAATTTAAGATAAAATTTAATATAATTATGCACCAAATTAATCTTATGATTGTTATTTTTTTACTTTATCAATCAATTCTGCTTTAATTTTATTTAATTAATTTATTGTTTCTTATTCATTACCTTTTCCCATT
>JACCDL010879469.1_pt1 | contig 11709 bp, 8 predicted proteins | sample 7441931 | NCBI WGS metagenome assembly JACCDL01 (sample SAMN15323437, study PRJNA562643) | freshwater metagenome | isolation source: river surface water | place: USA:Blue River Watershed | collected 2017-08-16 | reverse complement strand
GCAAGCACTTCTTCAAAGCCGAAGAAACACTTAAGTGTAATAAGCAACTGTTCTTTTTTGGCTGTGTCTTTTGAATGCATTCTTTTGGGATTCGTTAAATTTGTACAAAAGAACGAATTTGTTAAAGATCAGCACCTGCTTTGTCCTCCTTTTTTTCAGCCAAATATTATTGGCTCAAGGGCGACCACGTGTAGGAGTAGTCTTGAGTGGAGGAGGAGCCTCAGGTGTGGCACATGTGGGTGTACTCAAAGCACTAGAAGAAAATCATATTCCAATTGATTACATTGTGGGCACTTCTGCAGGTGCGCTGGTTGGCGCCATGTATGCCTGTGGCTATTCGCCCACTGAAATCGAGGCTTATGTGTTATCCGATGCTTTTCAATTGATGGCAAAGGGTCAAAAAGAGCAAGGCAAGCAGTTTTTTTTCTACCAGGAAGATCAGCAGGCATCAATGTTTAATTTTACTTTATCTCAAGATAGTGTTTTGAGTAAGTCTTTGCCATTATCTTTTGTAGACCCCACTTATTTTGACTTCGAAATGCTCAAAATATTTGGCCGAACTAGTGCTAGCATTGGTGAAGACTTCAATCGCTTGCTCATCCCGTATCGCAGTGTGGCTTCAGCCGTAGAGACCAAAGAGAGTGTGACGTTTTCCAAAGGCAAACTGAATCAAGCAGTGCGTGCCTCCATGACTTTCCCTCTCTATCTCAACCCAATACGCATTCAAAATGTGTTGTATTTTGATGGAGGTTTATATAATAATTTTCCCATCGATGTGCTTTACCGTGATTTCCACCCGGATGTCATCATTGGTAGCAATGTGTCAAAAAACCTGCCACCCGTTTCAGAGCGAGATTTCCTAGGCTTACTTACTAGCATGATGACCACCCCAACTAACTATAATTTACCTTGTCCTGAAGGATTGATCATTGAACCTAACACGAATGTCGGAACTTTTGACTTTGAAGCGGTGAAGCAAGCTATTGCAGATGGATATCTTGCTACGTTAGCTCAAATGCCAATAATTGAGTCCTTAGTCGGATTTGAACAAGATTCCGTTGAATTGAATGAGAAAAGAAAAGCATTCAAGGTGGCATTACTCCCAATGAATATAAGTGCGGTTCAGGCCTTTTCGGATAAGAAACAAGATTTGCGTTTTGTCAGAAATTCCATGCTACCCAAACAGCAAAAAAATATTTTAGATAGTTCGTTACTCGAGAAACGCTATTACAGAACTTTAGCTGCCCCTTATTTAGGCTTTGTATATCCCACTTTTTCAAAGCAAAAGGATGAAACATTAATCCTCCGTTTGAAAGTGAATAAATCCAATGCCTTTCGGGTAGACTTTGGCGGGATGTATTCATCAAGAGCTATTAACACGGGCTACTTATCATTGGCTTATAGAAGGCTAGGACGCGTAGGGCAGACTTTTTCAGCTAATTCATACTTTGGCAAGTTTTACGGTTCAGGGAAAGCACAATATGAACTCAATTTCCCGGGAAGGTTGCCTTTTTCGTTTTCGGCATATTTTACCTTGAATCGCTGGGACTACTTTCGCAGTTTTGCAACTTTCTTTGAAGATGTGCAGCCTTCTTATCTGATTCAAAATGAAAGTTATGGCGGGGTTCAATTCAAATTGCCTTTAGGTTCGCATAGTAAATTGACAGCCAATGCGCGGTATTTTTTCCTCGACGACCAATATTATCAAACTTCGTCCTTTACTAAAGAAGACACCGCTGATTACACCACCTTCTACGGAGAATCCTTTTCTTTGGAATACTCTAGAAACACACTCAATCGCAAACAGTTTGCAAGTGACGGAACGCTTATTTCTATCAAAGCTAAATATATTTTAGGTGACGAACAGACTTTTCCTGGCTCTACTTCCTTGAACAACGATACCGTGCAAAAAGCACATCAATGGCTGAGTTTACAATTGGAACTTTTGAGTTTTCCTTTCGAAAAGAAAAGAATGCTGAGTATAGGCTTTCATTTGAAGTCCGTACTCAATAGCCAATCATTATTTGCGAACTATACCGCAAGTATGTTAGCGCTTCCTGGTTTAAATGTCTTACCTGACCTCGAGACCTATTTCATTGCGCCTTATCGCTCTACTCAGTACGTTTGTGCGGGGACTCAGTTTGTTTTCAGCCCCTTTAAGCATATTGACTTCAGACTAGATGCTTACGGCTTTTTACCAATTATTCAATTGCAACAAAACCAAGATGGCACTTTTTCCTACGCCAAACCGCTAAAAGGAAGAACCATCTTGGCCTCCACATCCTTTATTTATCACTCTCCAATTGGCCCAGTGAGGGCAACACTCAACTATTTACCCAAATATGCACAACCCTTACAATTTCAGCTAGGGTTTGGTTATATCTTATTTAACGAACGCGCAATACGCTAAAATGATGAAACAATCTTATCACCTCAACGGCATACAACAAATGGGCATCGGCGTGCCAAATGTCCCGGAAATTTGGTCTTGGTACCGCAAAGCTTTCGGCCTCGATGTCAAAATCTTTGAAGAAGCCGCTCCTGCGCCGCTCATGACACGCTACACCGGCGATGTCGTTCATCATCGTACGGCAACACTTGCCTTAAATATGGCCGGTGGTGGCGGTTTTGAAATTTGGCAATTTACCTCAAGAAATACAGAGAAAGCCAACTTTGAGGTGCAATTAGGTGATTACGGGGTTTACATCTGTAAAATCAAATCAGCTGATGTCGCACACACCCAAAAGCACCTGAGCAACATGGGTGCCAATGTGAGTCCTCTCAGCACGGATCCTGCCGGGCGCCCAACGTGTTATGTTCAAGATCCAAACGGAAATTATTTTCAAATTGTTGAAGGAGCTTCTTGGTTTACAGCAAGTAAACATCCATCAAAGTGCGGCGGTGTTGCAGGTGCTGTCATAGGCGTTTCGAACATGGAGAAAAGCTTGCCTTTTTACCAAGATTTATTGGCCTATAATCAGCGCGTTTATGATGTTGAGGGCCGACATGCTGAATATGCATTCATGCCTCGTGGAGTGGAGTCCTTCCGCCGTGTTCTACTGACGCATCCTGAAGTTCGTCAAGGATATTTTGCAGATTTATTAGGGATCACAGAAATAGAACTCATTGAGCTTCAGACGCCAAATGTGGCCAGAGCTATTTTTGAAAATCGTTTCTGGGGAGATTGGGGCTTTATTCATTTGTGCTTTGACGTCCAAGGCATGGATGCTCTCAAAACACGCTGTGAAAACTTCGGAGCACCTTTTACAGTAGATTCAGCCAATTCATTTGACATGGGTGAAGCCGCTGGCCGTTTCTCTTACATTGAAGATCCAGATGGTTACTGGATTGAATTTGTCGAGACGCACAAAGTGCCGGTCATGAAAAAATGGGGCTGGTATATCCATCTGAAGCAAGGCAAAGCCTTGAAGCATTTACCTAAGATTTTACTGAAAGCGCTGGGCTTAAATCGGGTTAAATAAGCCCTTTTACTTTCAAGAATTCGTCAAGGCTCTCGATATCCGAGAACAAGACTTCGCGTGCTTTACTTCCTTGAAAAGGTCCAATGATGTTCATGCCCTCAAGTTGATCTACAATTCGGCCAGCTCTGTTGTAGCCGAGTTTGAGCTTGCGTTGCAATAAACTTGCTGAGCCTTGCTGGTTGATCACCACAATGCGCGCTGAGTCCACGAACATCGGGTCAATTTCGTTCATGTCAAAGTCGCCACCACCTTCTGAGCCTTCTGGTACATACTCAGGTAAAATTAAGGCCTCTGGATATGCGCGTTGCGAACCAATGAAGCTACAGATTTCTTCCACTTCTGGCGTGTCTACAAAACCACATTGTAAGCGCTTCATGTCCGATCCTGTTGAAATAAGCATGTCTCCGCGCCCAATTAACTGATCAGCACCAGAAGCGTCTAGGATGGTTCTGGAGTCAATTTTAGAAAGTACCCTGAATGCAATACGTGCAGGGAAGTTGGCTTTGATCATCCCGGTAATGACATTCACAGAAGGTCTTTGTGTGGCTACAATTAAATGGATACCAATGGCACGGGCTAACTGTGCAATTCTGGCAATCGGATGCTCAACTTCTTTACCAGCGGTCATGATGAGGTCAGCAAACTCGTCAATGAGCACCACAATATACGGTAAGTAGCGGTGTCCTTTTTCCGGATTCAACCTTCGGCCAATAAACTTTACATTGTATTCTTTTATGGTTCTAACACCTGCATTTTTAAGTAATTCATAGCGCTCGTCCATTTCAATACACAATGAATTCAGTGTATTGACCACCTTTGAGGTGTCTGTTATAATGGCATCTTCTTCTCCTGGCAATTTGGCCAAGAAGTGGCGCTCGATTTTATTATAAAGTGTGAGTTCGACTTTTTTCGGGTCAACCAAGACAAATTTTACCTGAGCAGGGTGCTTTTTATAGAGAATAGAAATCAGGATGGCATTTAAACCCACTGATTTTCCTTGCCCTGTTGCTCCCGCTACTAAAAGGTGGGGCATTTTGGTTAGGTCAAACACATAGGTTTCGTTGGTAATGGTTTTTCCCATCACAATAGGCAATTCACCATCAAAATTTTGGAACTTGTCGGAAGCTATCAAGGAGCGCATAGAAACCATCTCTGGGTTCGAGTTTGGCACTTCGATACCAATTGTTCCTTTCCCTGGAATTGGGGCAATGATACGAATGCCAAGTGCAGACAAGCTAAGAGCAATATCGTCTTCAAGGTTTTTAATTTTAGAGATGCGCACACCTGGCGCCGGTACAATTTCATATAGCGTTACGGTCGGGCCAACCGTTGCCTTGATTTTAGCGATGTCAATTTTGTAGTGGGAGAGTGTTTCAACAATGCGGTCTTTGTTGGTCTCAAGTTCTTCTTTACTTACAGAAACCCCAGTGGTCGCATAATCTTTCATGAGATCAAGCGGTGGCAACAAATAACCATCTAGATCTTTAGTTGGGTCGTATTCACCATATTCGCGCACTAGGTTTTTGGCGATATTTTCTTCCTCGCTTAAACTGAGGCTTGGCGCACTCGCTGCAGCCATTGCTGGTGCTACTGCTTCAATTACAGGATCTTCACCAAGTTCTATCTCGAAAGAATCATCATGGGTTTCCAGGCTGAATTCATTTTCAGCATCATCTTCAATAGGCTCATTTACTATGGGCTCGTCTTCTTTGATGCTCACAATCAATTCGCTTTCTTCTTCAAAAACATCGTCGTCGTCAAAATGTACGGTCTGTGAAACGTCGTCGGCTTTGATTTGATCTTCTCTGATCGTATTGACCACATAAAGATCGTCGTACGGAGCAGCACTGTCCTTGAACTCTTGGGCTTGTTGATCTTCCGGATGATTTCCAAACAAGCGGTCAAAAAGCGCTCTGTAATTTGGATTAAACAGCAAGGTTGTCACCACAAAGAAAGCAACCAAATACAAAGTGAGTGCCCCAAAATTACCTAAGGTCAGTTGTAGCCATTCATTGATGTAATAACCAAAAGTTCCGCCGGCGTAACTTACTTGGGGGCTAAAGAAACCAAGAAACATGGAGGCCCAAATCAAATATGCAATCGTGATCGTGGTTGCCCTTTGAAGTGGGAGCAGAGCAGTATTGAATAAAACCCTAACTCCAACTAAAAACATGATAAACACAAGGCCAAATGCGCCAATTCCGAAGCCATCATAAATCAATAGGTGAGAGCTCCAGGCCCCGAATTTACCAAGCCAATTTTCTGCAGCAGGAACGTCTTTGTTAAATATATAGCCCAGAAAATCGCGGTTTAGTAAGTGGTCTTGATCTTGTGTCCACGTAAAAAGGTAAGAAACGCAAGCAAGTAAAAGGTAAATACTAAGCAGTGAAAGGGTAGCGCCGAATACTAACTTAACCTTGGTCAAATCAAAACGATTTTTAAGTGCCTCCACGTTGCGCGCCTTCTTTTCTGCCTGAGGTTTGCTCGGGTTCGCAGCCGCTTTTTTTGCCTTAGGTGCAATGGGTTCTTCCTTAGGTTGAAAGGAATTTGCGCTTGATTTTGGGATGTATTCGTTGTCTTCCATGGTGCTTTTGCGTCTAATCAAACGAAAATACACCAAAGAGGTACATCAAATGCCGAAAAACGATAAACCTATAAACACTCAGGTGTTAGTTCGATTTTAACAAGCTTAAGTTATTGTCCGTTAGACCATGGTAGAAATGCATCAAGAATCATCACCTTGTATTTTTTATCGGGTATAAAAAGGCTTTGAGGAGGGGTGCGCTCATCGATCTTTTGCAATTCAAAAGCCATATAGCCGTTTTCTGTCGGGATTTTCCCTTTTGCAGGAAGTCCAGGGGCTGAATTAAATCCTACAAAGTAGCGCGCCGGTATATTTTTATAATAAAAGAGCGCAAAATTCCCCAATTCAAATTCGGCATTTGCTTCCCTGCAACGCACACCAGCAATGCGCTCCCAATTTAAATTTTTGTGAATGACACATAATTGATTACTAGGAGTTGTATCTCTAATTTGGATAGCCATGAACTGACCGTTAATTTCAATGAGAGAAAGGAGCTTTCTTTTTTCAAGATGATGAATGGTCTCTTGGCTTTTGCCATCCGCAAACAGATAATTGATCCTGACAATCGAATCACGGGCATAAATAAAGAGCTTGCCATCGATGGTATCTTTCATGACGTAATCAACCGTCGATATATTATACTCTAGGCTACCGACAAAGGGTTTTTGGGCCTGACTTTTAAGGCAAATAAAAATAAAAAATGAAAATATAAGGTTTCTTTTCATTAAAAAAGCGAATTAGGGTGGCTTAGGGTTACCCTATTATAAATTGAACTTTTTTGTTGTAAGTTCTATATTCGAACAAACTTAAATATAAAACTAATGAAAAGTAAAAAAATTCTACTAGTACTATTGATTGCAGTCCTTTCAAGTTCTTGCGTATCAGTAAGCCGTTATTCTCGCGAAGAGGTAACACCTCCTATGGTTTTTGTTGAAAGAGATAATTATCAGGTAACTGAAGATTTGACTGCAACTGCTAAAGTACAAGTCACATCCTTTCTTTTTATCAATTCAATCAAATTTGATGATAAAAAACAGTTAAGAATTGGCCCTTTAGTCTTTGGAGACAGAGATTACATGTATGGAACCTTTGATAATTATTCAGCGCCAAAAGATTTTGATGAGCAAATTGCTACCTATAATTTCATCAAGAATAATTCTGCTGTTGATTATGTAACAAACGTAAGATATCATAAAGTTTATTCAAATCATCCCTATTTGAAACTTCTAAATATCGGGAAAAGAGAAATGGAGACTACTATTATTGCAAAAGGTATTATACTCAAGAATAAAGTCCCAGCACCAGTTAAATCTGACGAAAATTAAAAACTATGAGATATTTATTCTTTGTTATTATATCGACGGGTTTACTTTTAAGCTCGTGTAGCGATAAATTGAGTTTTAACTCAATGACATATGTGCCACTTTATTTTGATACGCTCACAGTTCAAACGTCGGGTAATTACACGGCCACCGCAACATTAGAGTTCAAAAAAAATGTAATGGTAACGAAAGACCAAACTAAGAATTACAAACAAATGGTTTTTTCAAATCGTGTTGTACCTGTAATGATTGATCCTTCTAAAAATAATACCCTACGATCTAGATTTAATCAAATGCGTTCGAAAAGAGGTAATTTGAAAGCATCGTTTAAATTAGCATCAGACCCCACCTATGACTTAGCGTTATATAATCTTGTAGAAATGTATCCGTATGTAGATTACTGGACTAACATTAAGGTCAATCGTACAGTTGTGGGTAGAAAAAAACTAATTGGCAGATCAAAGGGCAGCTATTATAAAAATGGACCTGAAACCGTTACCATTTACGCTACTGGAATTGACATTCTGAGTGATGAGCAATTGGAAGAAATCAAGCGGAAAAAAGAAGCAGAATTACGACTCAAAAATGCACCAAAAATTGAGGAAGTAAAACCTGAGGTGAAACCTGCTCCTCTACCAGAAACACCAAAACCTACACCAAGTAAAACAAAAACAACTAAATCTAAAGGATAATAAGATTACAGGAGCTGCGGCTCCTGTTTTTGTTTTATCTATTTAGTATCTTTGCCCTAGCCCCCAAAGGGTCCTTTATGCCAAAAGCAATACACTTTATTTTTAATCCGTCAGAGATTGGTGCTGGTACACGCGGTGCATCTCTTGGTCCAGAAGCAATCAGAGCAGCTGCCCGTAAGAAAGGAAGTCAACTTTTTGCACAACATCCCATCAAAGTCATCACTGAGCAAAATGATTTGCTCGACCATACAAGTCCGTTTCCGTTTGCTAAAAATATTGACGGCTTGCAAAAAGTCTTTGATTCTTTAAATTCGAATATAGCATCCACCATTGCTAATGGTGCTTTTCCGCTAATTATTGCCGGTGATCACAGTTCAGCTGCGGGCACCCTAGCGGCATTAAAAAATGCACATCCTGAAAAACGCATTGGCGTCATTTGGATTGATGCACATGCCGATATTCATTCGCCATATACTACGCCATCTGGTAATATGCACGGTATGCCTATCGCTGCTGCTTTAGGCCTAGATCATCAGGATATCGCTAAAAACCAATTGGATACTGAAACACAAAAACACTGGGACGCATTAAAGTCTCATGCTTTTGCAGCTCAAGACTTAGTTTATATTGGTGTGCGTGATACGGAAGAAGAAGAAGATCACGTGATGGCAGCTTTGAAGCTACGCAATTATAGCGTTGCTGAAATCAGAGAAAAAAGTTTAGCAGTTTGTCTCGAAGAAATCAAAAATAAGCTTGCAGCCTGCGATTTACTTTACGTTTCTTTTGATGTAGACAGCATTGATCCGATTGAAACATCGTACGGAACCGGAACACCTGTTGCTAATGGCATTAGTTTTCAGGAAGCCGCTACCATGTTAGCATTCTTTGCCCAAGACCCAAGGTTATGTGCATTAGAAATTGTCGAGGTGAACCCTTGCCTCGATGACGAAAAAAACAAAATGGCCGAACAAGCCTTGAATTTAATTGAGAATATTTTAAGCCACCTTCAATAATACATGGAACAACTCATCCGCAAAGCCTTAATCGAAGCCGCTCCTGAACTTTTCGGGACGAGCATTTCAGAATCGCTCATTCAGTTCCAGCTGACGCGCAAGGATGTAGAAGGGGACCTCACTTTGGTGGTTTTTCCATTTGTAAAAATATTGCGCTGTTCTCCGCAGGAGGCTGGTGAAAAACTCAAAACCTGGATTGAACAAAATATTGCCGGAGTTTCGCATTGTATTGTCATCAACGGGTTTTTAAATATCGTACTTCAAAAAAGCTATTGGGTCAACGCACTCAATCAAATGCAGGAAAATCCGCAATTTGGTTTACAAGCGCCCAATTCAAAACCTACGGTAATGGTGGAGTATTCTTCACCAAATACCAACAAGCCTTTGCACCTTGGGCATCTCCGCAATAACTTTTTGGGCTTTTCCGTCGCAGAAATCTTAAAAGCAAATGGACACAAAGTGGTGCGTACCCAAGTAATCAATGACCGCGGTATTCATATTTGTAAATCTATGTTGGCCTGGGAAAAGTTTTCTCCTTTGAATGACAAGGGCGAACGCGAAACACCAGCAAACACGGGCATGAAAGGCGATAAGTTGGTGGGTAAATATTATGTTGCCTTTGACAAAGCCCTACAAGCAGAAGCCAAAGAATTGATGGCAAAATGGGCTGAAAAAGATTTTTCTGATACGCCTACAACAATTCAAGAAGCGGTATTAAACTTTGAAGCGGCAAAAGCTGGCAAGGATGAAAAGGCCTGTGCGGCCCTTGACGATAAAATCAAAGAACTCGCCAAAAATCAGACTGAAATTCTCAAAGAAGCCAAAGAAATGTTGGTGAAGTGGGAAGCTCGTGACCCTCAGGTTTATTTACTCTGGACTACCATGAATGGTTGGGTTTATGCTGGTTTTGACCAAACGTATGCCAAAATGGGTGTCAGTTTTGACAAATTGTATTATGAATCAGATACCTTTCTTTTAGGCAAAGATCAAGTCATGCAAGGTTTAGCAGCTGGTGTCTTTTATCAAAAGCCAGATGGTTCAGTCTGGATTGACCTCAGTGCAGATGGCCTCGATGAAAAACTCGTATTGCGCTCAGACGGCACAGCTGTTTACATGACGCAAGATATCGGTACGGCCATTGACCGTTTTGCCGATTATCCGGATTTACACGGTATGGTTTATACAGTTGGAAATGAGCAAGATTACCATTTTAAAGTCTTGTTTTTAATTCTGAAAAAACTCGGCTATACTTGGGCAGACAACTGTTTTCACCTGAGTTATGGTATGGTAGATTTACCTAGCGGGAAAATGAAATCAAGAGAAGGTACAGTTGTAGATGCTGATGATTTAATTGACGAAGTAACGCTTACTGCCAAGGAAATGACCCAAGAACGCGGTCATTTGGAAGGACTTAATGACGAAGAACGCAACCAGTTGTATAGTCAAATTGGTTTGGGCGGTTTGAAATACTATTTGCTCAAGGTTGATCCGAAAAAACGCATGTTGTTTGATCCTGCTGAATCTATTGACCTTACCGGGAATACAGGGCCTTTTATACAATACGCCCATGCACGCATTGCTACACTTTTACAAAAGGCTGATTACAAAGCTACATCGCTCAGTACAGATCTTGAATTGAAGCCTGAAGAGCAAGAAATCATCAAGCATTTGGCGCAATTCCCAACGATTGTAGAAGAAGCCGCTAAGCAATATTCACCTGCTGTTGTTGCCAATTACATTTACGAATTAGTGAAGCTCTACAATACTTTCTATCAAAGTGTAAAAATCATCATAGAGCCAGATGCGCAACTGAAGCAAATGCGTTTGAGTCTTAGTGCACTTGTACAACAAACCATTGCACATGGTTTACATTTGTTGGGTATAGAGGCGCCTCAGCGCATGTAATGAGTTAGTTATTGAAAATCACTTGGTCAGTGAGTTCACGGACCATCACAAATAACTCTTCTTTGAATGTTTGTGCCTCATAGGTGCCGCGTTCAATCATCCTGAGTTTGTGTTCCCATTGCCCTGTCAGTTCTGGGCTTTTTAATAAATCAAAAGAAATTTTATCAATAAGTGCCACACCTGTTGGGGTCGCAAACAGATTTTTCTTTTTCTTTTCGATGTATTGGCGCTTGAATAGGGTTTCAATGATGCTAGCGCGTGTAGATGGCCGCCCGATGCCATTTTCTTTCATGACTTCGCGCATCTCTTCGTTCTCAACGAGTTTTCCTGCGGTTTCCATGGCCCTGAGTAGCGTTGCTTCTGTGTAGGGTTTAGGAGCACTCGTTTTACCTTCATGAATAAAAGGTTCGTGTGGACCACTTTCTCCTTTTGTGAAAAGCGGCAAGATTTTATCTTCAGGATTGCTTTGCTGCGCCTTCAAATCTTCGTAAACAACACGCCAGCCCTTGTCAATCACCTGCTTGCCCGTGGCCTTGAATTCAAGTGTGTCCACTTTGCCTAGAACGGTCGTGTTTGAAACCTTACATTCTGGATAAAAAGCAGCAATGAAGCGCCGAACAATAAGGTCATATACCCGCTGCTCATCAGGGCTGATGCCAGATGGTGCTACGCCAGTCGGGATAATAGCGTGGTGATCTGTGATTTTTTTGT
>JACCDL010640003.1_pt1 | contig 11711 bp, 9 predicted proteins | sample 7441931 | NCBI WGS metagenome assembly JACCDL01 (sample SAMN15323437, study PRJNA562643) | freshwater metagenome | isolation source: river surface water | place: USA:Blue River Watershed | collected 2017-08-16 | reverse complement strand
CACCAGGTCCCCTTCTTGATAGGGTCTGACCCGTTCAGTCTTTGGGTTGTTAGCTCAGTTGGTAGAGCAAGTGACTCTTAATCACTGGGTCGTAGGTTCGAGTCCTACACAACCCACCAAAGCGGCTAAAACTTTGTTAATAAACAATTAATTATGGGAAACTCTGGCAACTTCTTGACATCTAATAAACAGCTACTCCAAGACCAAAATACAACATAACCTTAGTTCATAAAGCTAAAATTCAAAAGTTTGTTCGTAGCAATCACAATTTCAAGACACATTGAAATTTCGTTAAAACTCTATGCCAAACAACTTAAATACTGAAGCACCAATCATAATTGCAATGTACAGAATTGAAAGTTATTTACATAGGCAATTATCTCTAACTTGTCACCAAATCCTGTATAAACAACACGGAGAAAATGCATCTATTTACTAGATAAAACGGACAAAATGGCACATAATAAATCGTGGTAGAAAATTCTGGAAGACTAAATTCTAACTTAAGAATCATACACATAACTGAATCGCTCGGTGGTGGTGTTTTGAATTCGATGATTGGATTAATTGAGACTCAAAATTTAGACAATTGTCACACAGAAATTCATTATGTTGCAAGATCTGATACTCCAACTCTCAATGAACTTAAGGATCTTTTTGGGAAACAAACTAAACTCACATGCCACGGTAGAAGTAATTTGACTAATTTAATATCTCTTTTCAAAGTAATTAAAAATTCTCACAGCGACTCAGACATTATTCACTTGCACTCATCAAAAGCAGGTTTATTGGGAAGAATAATGCTGAGAAAAGTCAGCAATCTCTTTTACTCTCCACATGCCTTTGCATTCACAAGGAAAGATATATCAACAATTCTAAGAGTTTTATACCGCTGGCTTGAATATTTGTCTGACAGAGGAAGCAACTGTAAAACACTTGGAGTGTCAAAACACGAGAGTTTGCTGGCAACACAGCTTAAATTCCACGAAGTGGCCACTCTCTACAATTTTATTGCAGATCCAGTATTACAATTTGAGATTTCAATTGCAACGTATGATATGCGAAGTATTGATGTTTGCAATCTTGCCAGATTTTCAGCACAAAAAAATCCGGAAAGGTTTTCGAGAGTACATGGAATGATGTCCAATCCTGGAAAGTGGGTATGGATTGGTGCAGGTAATTCTCAGTCATTCAAGAATAAAACCGATTTAGAAATTACTGGATGGAAATCGCGTACCGACTCTATGAAATACCTCAACAACTCAAAAGTATTTCTATCCACCAGCGATTGGGAGGGACTATCGATGTCACTTATCGAAGCACAAATGATGGGCTTGCCTGCAATCGCATGGGACATTCCATCGAATAGGGAAATCATACTAAATGGAGAATCTGGATACCTTTGCACGTCTGAGACTGAAATGGCTTTGAGGATTTATCAAATACTTAGTGACAAGTCGCTGTGGAATTATTTATCTCTAAATGCGCGGAAAAACGCAATTTCGAATTTTGAAAAATCGAACAATAAACAAGCCTGGAAGATTGCCTACTTTGAATAAATTTCTTGGAAGTAAGAGTTATAAGTTATCGCTTTTTTTATTAACTAGCAGTGTCTCTTTACTTCTCACGGTAAATGCTAGAAATTTTTTGCCAGAAAGGTTTCTAAGGGACAATAATTATATCAACTTAAGAATTGATACAAAAATTTCATTTTGGAATGATTCCTTTGAATTGCCAGTGAGTATATACAGTTTCTTTCGACTTGCATCAACTAATGATGACCTATTGGTTTCACTTTTTAGTTGGACCGTAGGTTTCATTCCGTATTATTTGATTCATAAAATCTATAAAGAAATGAATCCAATTTTTTCTCTTGTTTTCTATACGGGAATACTTCTGCTTCCATTCTATTATTTCGGATACACTAAAGAAGTTGTTTCATCTCTTGTCTGCCTAACATTAGTAATCATTTCAAGATACCTTGGAACTAGATCTGCAAATCTATATTTATTTCTTGTTTTCACTATTCTAGGAACAATATTTCGCGCATATTGGATTCTATTGTCTGCATCTTTTTTGGCTTTGACTTTAACTGCAAAATTCCATCAAAGATTTCCAAAATTCATGAGAATCATTTCTATTCCTATAGCCTCTATACTCCTGGTACTTATCTGTCAATTGTTTGGAATTACCGAAGTCAATCGCGCTAGATTAAACCCTCAACAGAGTTTTTCTGATGTCGCAACGAATAGCCTACTGCCCGGGATTGACCTAAGTGGTGGATTTGTAATACTTATTCAAAACATTTTTGAAGTATTTCTTGGCCTTTTATTTCCCTTTTTAATCTACCAAAATTTTAATATCTATTCAGTATTCGCAATATTTGTTTGCTGCTTATTGTCAATTTCAACTTTAATAGCAACTAATAATTTAAACCATGGGAAAGAGCTTAATAAATATCATTACTTTCCTGCTTCTCTAATGATTGTACAATTAATTTTCGAACCAGATCTAGGAAGTTATGTGCGCCACGTTGCACCATTTATACCCATTCTCTTAATGCAGTTATTGAGCAGAAATCATTGATTTGGATTTCTAGAGTGCAGAAAGGGGATTTGAATTAATAAGTATGCGATAAACGTGGAAAGCGGCCCGGCTACTTCACCTAAAAAATGAGCCAAAATAAATGTAAGGATAATGTTAATCATCGATTGCCAAAAAATACTCCATGAAATGATTTTTTGATAAGCTACAGAGATACTTCGTAATTGCAGACCTAATGTGAGCCCAACGCAAATTAAACTAAAAAAATATAAAAGATGAATATGTAAATTTGACACTTGTTCCGGATACAAATATTGAATTAATAATTGTCCAACACACAAATAAAAAATAGATACTGCAGTAGTAATTTTTATAAACTTTAAACTTTCGCGTTCAGTACTCTCTATATTTGAATAGTCAATTTCAGGTCTTTTTTTATAGTACAAGTAATTAAGGACCCCAACGGTTCCAGAGAATAAAGTTCCATAAGCAACAATGCTAGAAATTCTTTCTGAACCTAAGACGTAGTTAATAATGTATCTATCTGCGTGCAGTGAAATCATCTGTGGCACAACTGCAAAGCTTGACGCAATTACCAAAGCCCTGTAGTCTCTATTAAATAATCTTCTCTGTGCCGGAACAATATTTTTAAAATTTGTAGAGGGTTTCAAAACCTTATGTATTTTGCAAAAAATTACTGCAATCATGCCACACAGAAATTGAAAGGTTACTGCAATTAATGAAACCTGATATAGATTTTTATTGAAATAATTTTTAAATGTTAAAATAAGAAGTAAAGTCCAAAACCACGAACTACGAGAAAGTAATAATGCAATTTCAGATTTCCCAGTTGAGTAAAGAAGATTTATGGCCATATTCGTAGAAACTGTTAAACCTAGAATCACAAGATAGATAGCCAACACGTCTAGGAAAGGCGTTTTGCCAATTACAATTAGTGCTAAACCACTCAAACAAATTAATAGGGACATCAAATTCGACTGTCGCAAGGCAAATTTAACAAAAGTTAAACTTTTTGTGTCTGCATTTTTTAAGTAACCAATATAATTAGTCTGGACGATCATCCCAGCTCCAAAGTCAAGAAAAGCCAAAAGATTTCCGAGTCCGGTAATGATTGCAAAGAAACTAAAGGCCTTCAAATCTTGCGATGCAATCCACCCGCCAACTAAAGTTTGGCTAATCGCATTGATGCCAAAAATGAAAATAGACGATAGCCTTTGAAGGTGTTTAAAGGGAAATTTGCTTTCACCAAAAGTTCTGAGCCTCATAATGAATCTCCAATTTACTTAATCAAGTTTTGCTTTTGGGGCATAATGTGAAATCAATTCTAGTTGCGGGGGCTTACTCACCGGGCAATATTGGTGATGGATTGTTGGCCGAATTATCTGTTCAAATGGCTAATGATGCTCTTCCATGTACGATTTACCTCTCTGCACTAGATGCTAAGGGATTTAGACAGGCCGTGAAGGACTTTCCAGAAAAGTATCCGGGATTATTTCCGGGAAATGTTTTTTCGAGTCTAAATATATTCCGAATAATCAAATTGATGCTAAATAAGGATTTAGTTGTTCTTGCCATTGGTGGTGAATATTTAAATTTTATAGGCTTCAAGGCTGCTTTGAAATCCTTTATTGCAAATGGAATCGCAATATTTTTTTCCCTGTGTGTCAATAAGCCAACAGGCTTCCTTCCGCAAGGAATAATTCTTTCAAAAAAAATGTGTAAATATATTTCGCCTTTCCTCAGAAAAGCAAAGTGGATATTACTTCGTGATTCTAAATCAATGGAAGAATTGAGTTCACTAGACAATATTTATCAAGTAAGTGATCTTGCAATAATTGATGTGCATCCGATATTAAGGTTGCACCCTGCCTCTCCCGTAATCGGCTCAATACTTCATGAAGTATCCAAGTCTCCAGAATTCATTTCTAGAATTAAACAAATTTCCAATACACATAATATGAAGTTTTTTGTTCAGAGCAATTTTGGTGGACATAACAAAGATACTGATTTTCTCGAAAAGAAACTTAAGATTAATGGCTTTGAAGGTGCCGGCAAACTATATGACTCTGAAACAAATGTTGGCGTAGTAATCTCAACTAGATTGCATGGCGCGGTAGGAGCCATTCGGAGCGGAATACCGGCAATACATATTGCCTACTCACGAAAGGGTAAGGCAGTTTTCAGCGATTTAGGCATACCAGAGTTCTGCTTTGATTTTGAGAATTTTGATCCTGTTGCTTTATTGAAAATAGCGCATGAATTGAATAGTTCGACTGAGTTTCGAGAAGTTTACTGGACGAGAATTAGCATGACGTCACCCTTTAGACACTTGCAGAAGCGCAACATCTTGAAATTAATCCAAAATTTAGCTGGCGGACCTGAGTAAAAACCGATAATAGGCATTTATCTTGAGATATTTGCATGCCTAAACTTGAGGCCTAACTAGCGGGAGAAAGATGTCAACCGGATTTAAGGCACGAGTACTCATAGCAGAGGATGAGGAGTTCACGCTCAATCTTCTGCGCGAAGTGCTGGTAAGCGCCAATTTCCAGGTTGAGGCGGTCACAAGTGTGGCTGAAGCAATCACATTAGTCGCAACTTTTGATCCGCATGTTGTGATTACAGATTTGAACTTTGGGGTTGGCCCAAGCGGCGCAGATCTGTTGCAACATGTAGAGAAAGAACATCCATGGGTGGGCAAAGTGGTTTTAACTTCCCATGCCTCCCCTGCCCTAGCGATTCCCAACGGTGTTGCAATTCCAGATGGTGTGACCTATCTGGTCAAATCAGAGTTGGGTTCGATTAACGAATTGGTCAGCGCTGTTGAAGATTCAATTTCAAATACTTCAACAGCTAGCGTGCGTCCGGAAATTGAAAATGATCGGATAGTTATAAGCGCTACGCAAGGTGAAATTCTGTTACTGCTTGCTGAGGGTTATACAAATGCAGCCATTGCTCGTAAGCGAGGAAACTCTTTAAGGGCAACCGAAACACTGGTTCAGAGAACCTTTGCGAGTTTGGGAATAAAGGGTGATGAAGATTTCAATCCCCGAGTACTCGCGGTACGTATGTGGCAGCAAGGAAAAGTTGTTATTAAGTGAATTTGTACCTGCAACGATTTAAATTTGCCGCGACGGGACGTTGGGCGGTCTCAATTAGAACATATCTCTTGATCTTCCCATTTGGATATCTGGTTTCTGTTGAACGAGAGCTGTTGTTAAATCAAGTGTCTTTATCGAAAGCTGCAGGAATTGCACTTGCAGGAGAATTGGCCAGCTTTTTATATCTTTTTCTGGCACAGGAGATTTTCCTTGGCCAGCGAAGAGAAGAATTGCAGCCCGTGTGGCGCTGTTTTTTTGTATGGGCGACGACTGGGCTGGTGCGGGGATTTGGAGTTTGCATCTATGCAAGCTGGGCGTTTGAGTATGACTTTGATGCGCTAAGACGTATACCTGCGGCAACTTTGTACACGACGCTAGTAATGGCCTTGGCGGCTGTCTATTTTGGATCGATCGATCGAAAGCGCACCGAATTGTTGGCGTTGAGTTCGTTGGATGAGTTACTTATCCAAGATCAAGGAAAGTTAGAGAATTTAGATCTTCAGAGAAGCGCTGATGCAATTAAGGTGCTCGAGAATACGCTATTGCCACAAGTGAAATCTTTACAAATGGGAATTAAGAGCGCCCTTGAAAAGGAATTTGGCGGAGCCAGCGCTGAGGATTTGAGTAAGTTGCATGAGCAAAGCCTGGAAATAAATCACGCTCTTGAAGTTGAACGTGAATCACTACTTGGACCAAGAAAGGCCAAAAGTCAAAGTACCAACAATTATCAAAGAGTCTCTTACTGGTCTGCTGTTATTCCAAAAATAATTTCGGTTAGATTGACTGCGCTCTTTTACTCCCTTGGAGTAATTAGCGGACAGTTTCAACGCAACGGAATAGAAGGTGTATTTGCTGGGATGTTGGGGTTAGCGCCGCTGATGGTTGTCTTATTATCGCTCTCCCAGATTATCAAAAGAGTTCAGCGCGGCCGATTCATGCTCTTCGCTTTTACTTTTCTAGCTGCATTTCTAGTTTCCTATTTTTATAATATTGTGCAACCTTTGATTGGTTTCAATTTAGATTTTCCATACGAACCTTGGTATTCAGCTCTTAAAACCACTTATGGCATTTACTTTGCATCAGTGATTGCCTCATTGATTGTTGATGTGTCTGGCAAGCATGAAAAAGCATCTAGCCACGGTCAGGCCACTCGAGAGAGCGTAGATCAGCTTTTTCTTAGGTCAACTGCCCTTGAAAAGGCGCTCTACGAGGGCCAGTACGGTGCCCTTCAAGGAAAAATTTCTGGGGTCACTATGGCGCTTCATCTAATTGGATCAGAAACCATGGGACGAATTGCCCAAGAGAGAAAGTTAGAGCTGCTTGGCAATGCTAACGATTTACTAGGTCAGAGCCTTGATGAGATACAGCGCCTCAAGGTAGGAAACCTATGAATTCGCCAGTTTCGCCAACAGAAGCAAGAATTGTTCTAAAGCTGCTTCCCAAGAAGTTCTTGAACCTAACGGTATATAAGTGGACTCTCCCCTTGTCTCTAATTTTGGCCGTTACAAGTACGGCAAAAGAAGTTAGTTCCGTCAAAGAACTAGTTATTTGGTTCTGCATTGGCGCTTTGGGCCATTTGGCTATGTTGCCATTTGTTCTTTATGGTCGGAATAAAGATTTAGGTGAACAAATCCTGCTCTTACTGCTCATGGGATTTGTTCGCGGTGCTGTGATAGGTATCTTTGCTCCAATTTTTAATGTTGAGGATTCGCTAACGGTAATAGTGCGAGCCGCAAACTCTATGTTGGCAGTGTTTTATTGGTTTCAAGCTGGGGCAATTATTGTTGAGTATGGTTCGGAATTTCGAAATAAATTGCGCCAATTACTAAACGAAGTTCTCGAAAAAAACATCGTTAATTTTTCTTCACAAGCAAAAGAATCGAATAACAAAATTGTTGAAGTGATTGGATTCTTGCAAGAGAAGATTGTAAAAATCACGGGAAGCTCACCAAGTAAAGATGAGTTACTCGGAGCTTCAGTGGAAATTGATCGACTAATAACGGAGCACATCAAACCGCTAAGCCATTCTCGCTGGCGAGATGGAGAATTGATTTGGGTGCGTTCTGGATTCATTGCAGTTCTGCGTAGAACATTGTCTCAAAATCCAATTCCAGTGGTCGCAGTAATACTTTTAACTTGGCCATTTACCTTAGTGGCGCAGATAAGCAGAATTGGATTTTTGCAGACCATTTTGGTCCAAATTACCTGGACCACATTGGCATTTCTGTTGGTACGAATTGTTTTTTACAAAATCACACCCGAGCAGATATTTCGTAAAAATATTACTTTCTTAATTGCCTTGCCATTGGTCTATTTGATTACCTTCATTGTGCAGTACAACTTTCCGATCTCATCGAATCAGAGTTTCGCCGCTATGTTTAGTGGATATTGGATCAGCGGATTGTCGCAAATAGCTTTTTACTTGGTTGGCTCACTATTGCTAGCACTCCGAAATGATCAAGATTTTGTTTTTCAGTTTATTGGCGATGCCATTAAAGCTGGCGAGTTAGAACGACTCTTAGAAAAGACTAAGAGTGGTAATCTCGATTCCAATTATGCTCAATATTTGCACGCGGAAGTGCAATCACAATTATTGGCTTGCAAATTGCTGCTGCTTAAAGCAGCGGAATCAGATTTCTCCTTGTTTCCACCAGAAATAACTAAACAAATAGTTGATCGAATGGAAAGATTAAAGCAGCCTTACGAAAAACCACCGGCTAGGATTCCAAGTCAACGCTTAGCCGAGCTACAAAAATCATGGAGTGGGCTGGCTAATTTGAGTTATAACTGCTCGAGTGAATTTGATGAGTTGCGCAGCTTCAGTGACGTAACATCTCAACTCATAGAAGAAGCAGTCGTGAATTCAATTCGACATGGAAAAGCTACGGAAATTCAAGTCCACGGTTCCGCTACTGGCGACTTTATTTCGGTAGAAGTACGCGATAACGGCCATTTAAGTAGTGGAAGGTCTCACCGCGGACTAGGAACAATCCTCTTCGAGACCTTTGCAGATAGTTGGCAGTTAATTGGGGGTCCTAATGGATCTGTGCTGACATTTACAGTTAAGAACGATAGGACAGAGGCTCGCAAATGAAGAAAACCTTTTGGCAGCGAGCAAATAAGCAGCAGGTAACAATTCTAGCGATGATGATGATTCCCGACAGTGTCGCGATCGTGTTATCGGCCATTACTGCTTATAACTTCAGATTTCCAGATGCTAGAACTGGTACCGCACCTTCGATTGCAGAGTTTGACTATAAGTTCATTTTATTTTCGGTTGCACTTATTTGGAGCTTTATACTCTTATTAACTGGAACATATAAATTTAATCACGCTAACTTAGTTGGATTAAATTTAAGATTAGTAGCCAAGAGAACAATTACCTTCTTCTTTTTCTTGGGATTTCTCTCATTCATTTTGAAAGCTTCATTTTCTAGATCTGTATTTTTGGTGATGCTTTCAAGTGGATTAATTTATATTTTTGTTATTCGACTTTCTATTTATTTCTTTGTGATTAGGCGTCTAATTTCTAAAAAGAAGATTAATTCTCAAATGATGATTATAGGTAAATCCAAGACTGACATTGAGCTACATTCGGAATGGTTAATCAAGAACCGCAATTTGGGTTTTACTATTGTAAGCAGATTGGTCTGCCCTTCAATCGATAGCGAATGGGTGAAAGATTTTGATCGGATACTTGTTTATCACGATATTGCAGAGATTTTATTCTTGCCCGGTATGGAAACAGATCCAAATTTTTCTAAGTTAATTCATTACTGTGAAGATTTAGATATTCATGTTAACTGGATTCCCTTAGACTCAGGAAATCTGGGTTACTGGTTAATCCCTTCTCCCCAGGAAGGAATTCCTTTTCTTACCTTTGAAAAGTCTCAAATCTCATTACCTTGGCGTATCTTGAAACGAAGCTTTGATTTGGTTTTCTCTCTGGCGTTGATGATTCTGCTCAGCCCGGTTTTTCTAGCGATTTCATTGGCAGTATTAATCTCTAGCGGCTGGCCCATTTTCTACTCACAGACACGTATTGGTTATCAAGGTAGAAAATTCAAATTCTACAAATTTAGATCAATGGTCAAAGATGCTGACAAAATGGTTAACCAAATTGAAAACATCCACGAAGACGATCATGTGCTATTCAAGAATCGTCAAGATCCTCGAGTCACACCAATTGGAAGAATTCTAAGAAAGTACTCGTTGGATGAGCTACCACAATTCTTGAACGTTTTGAATAACACCATGTCGGTAGTCGGACCTAGACCCGCTTTGCCAAAAGAGGTTTATGCATACAATTCAATTTATGAGCGCCGCTTAAATGTGAAGCCTGGCATAACTGGACCTTGGCAGATATCGGGAAGATCGGATTTAGATTTAGGAACTAGCATCTCTCTTGATTTGAATTACATGACTAATTGGAGTTTTAGTAGAGATCTTTGGATTATTTTTGCAACTGTAGGTGCAATCTTTAAAGGAAAAGGTGCTTATTAATGTTTATTGCGGTCTTGTCTTTTTAGCTCTTCCTTAAATTTCTGGCCTTTAATATGTTCAAACTTTTCATCTAAATCCATTCTGGATATTTCTTCAGCGCTGGGCGCATAGTTATTGAACTCACCCTTAGTTGCATATGGTTTGTAATGAGAACCATAATATTTTGGATATCCGTAGCGGTAGCCATACTCATATTCCAATGCAGTTTCGGGAATTTTATTTAGCACCACTCCAAGTACTTTTGAACCGACAGAATGGATTGCATCTCTTGCCCCAATGAAATGTGGTCGCTTGGTTATTCCAGCATGAATCACAAGCACTGTTCCGTCAGATTTGGTAGCGACAATCGCGGCATCAGTTACCGGCAGTAGCGGTGGGCAATCGATAATTACGTACTCAAATTGCTTACGGAGCATCGCTAAAACTTGATCAAATTTATGAGAACCTAATAGCTCTGAAGGGTTAGGTGGCACTTTCCCAGAGAGCAGGACTTTTAACCCTGATTTTTGCTCAGTTTGCAGTATTGATTTTAGCGATGTAGGCGTAAGTGGCTTTTGCCCACTGATTAATTCGGTAATGCCTGGATCCATGGCCGACATCTCCAAATAGATAGGGATTTTCGGTCGTCTTAAATCTGTTTCAACCAGAACCGTCTTAGCGCCTGCTTGGGCAAGCGAGAGTGCGAGATTGATGGCACTTGTGGATTTACCTTCGCCAGGAAGTGCTGAGGTAAATGAGATTACTTGCGGATGTGAATCAGGATTTAGAAATTGCAGATTTGTGCGCAATGTTCTGAATGATTCGGTGCGCGCTGCATATCTTCCAACTTGAGTGATGAGCGGCTTTTCATCTGCCATGTTGTCGAAGCCAATCGCAGCAAGCAGCGGAGTGCCATCTAAGTCGTCTTCGTTCTTGACTGTGTTATCTAACAATTTTCTCAAGCTAGCGATACCGATTCCGGCGCCAAGTCCTAGGAGTAGCCCAAGCGCAAAATTAATAGATTTCTTTGGTGCAGAGGGCGCGCCTGCTGGGATTGCGCGTTTCACCGTTGAAACCTTTACAGGTGAATCCACGCCGATACCGTGCAACTCTAGTTCGCTAACTGTCAAAGCAAATTGATCTGCCACTGCATTAGCGATATCTGATGCTCTCTGTGGGTCGATATCGGTAACCGTAAGTCGAATCAAAACTGTATCTAAAGGTGCTGAAGCAACAATTGCTTTACTAAGTTCTTCGGGAGTGGTGTTCAGTTCTAATTGTTGAATGACCGGCTCTAAAGTCATCGGGCTATTGACGATTTGTGCGTAAGACTTTACGCGTTGCTGCGAGAAAGATCCGCCGGTGGCAAGCGCAGAGATATCAAGCGTTGAAGCAGGTGTGGAAACAAATATCTCTGCTTCAGATTGATATGTGGAGGTAGTCGTAAAATTTATGACGAGCGCAGCCAGTAACCCAAGAACGGTTGTCGCGATTATTACGATTCGATTTTGGACAATCAGGCGCCAGTATTGGATCAGTTCCAAGCGGCGCCCCTTTCGCGAT